>OMGA01000776.1_pt1 | contig 12409 bp, 8 predicted proteins | sample 1674211 | NCBI WGS metagenome assembly OMGA01 (sample SAMEA103958152, study PRJEB25191) | human gut metagenome | biome: human-associated habitat [ENVO:00009003]; feature: intestine environment [ENVO:2100002]; material: feces | place: Germany | collected 2013/2015
CAGCGCCCTTTTCTCCCCTATCTTTTCCCGCGCAAGGGAAAAGATAGGGCCGCCGGAGACAACCGGCAGTTGCAAATCTGCGGCAACCTCTCAGTCTCGGCTGCGCCGAGCCAGCTCCCCTGGAAGGGGAGCCTTTTTTATGTGCATGTGAATACATTGTGAATTTTGCAAAAAGCGCTTGCAAATGGGGGAAAGTGTGCTAGAATACAGTTAGCACTCAGAGGCGATGAGTGCTAATACGCAAAGGACGTGACATGTATGGCAAAGAAACAGTTTAAGGCAGAATCCAAGCGCCTGCTGGATCTGATGATCAACTCCATTTATACGCATCAGGAGATCTTCCTGCGTGAAATTATTTCCAACGCCTCCGACGCCATCGACAAGCTGGCGTATCTGGCGCTGACCGACGAAAACGTCGGCCTCAGCCGCAGCGATTTCGCCATCCAGCTGAAGCCGGACGAGACCGCCCGCACCCTGACCGTCAGCGACAACGGCATCGGCATGGACAAGGACGAGATGGAAAACAACCTCGGCACGATCTGCCGCTCCGGCAGTCTGCAGTTCAAGCAGACGCTCGACAAGGACAAGGCCGCCGACACCGACATCATCGGCCAGTTCGGCGTGGGCTTCTACTCGGCGTTCATGGTCGCGGACAAGGTAACCGTCATCTCGAAGAAATACGGCTCCGACGAGGCCTGGAAATGGGAATCCGAGGGCGCGGACGGCTACACCATGACCCCGTGTGAGCGCGCGAACGCCGGCACCGACGTCATCATGCAGCTCAAGGCCGACACCGACGACGAAAAATATTCCCGCTTCCTCAAGACCTGGGAGCTGCAGCAGCTCGTGCGCAAATACTCCGACTACATCCGCTACCCCATCCGCATGGAGGTCGAAAAGAGCCGCATGAAAGAGGGCACGGAGAAGGACGAGAAGCCCGAGTACGAGACCTACACCGAGGTCGAGACGCTCAACTCCATGGTCCCCATCTGGAACAAGAACAAGAAGGACGTCACCGACGAGGAATACAACAATTTCTATAAGGAGAAGTTCTTCGACTTCGAAGACCCGCTGGCCGTCATCCACGCGAATGTCGAGGGCGCGGTCACGTATAAGGCCCTGCTCTATATCCCGGCCAAGGCACCGTATGATTTCTACACCAAGGACTTCAAGAAGGGCCTGCAGCTGTACTCCTCCGGCGTGATGATCATGGAAAACTGCGCCGATCTGCTGCCCGACTGCTTCCGCTTCGTGCGCGGCGTGGTCGACTCGCAGGATCTGAGCCTGAACATCTCCCGGGAAATGCTGCAGCATGACCGGCAGCTGAAGTTCATCGCGGGGAATCTCGAAAAGAAGATCAAGGCTGAGCTGCAGAAGCTGCTGGACAACGACCGCGAGAAATATGAGAAGTTCTTCGCCGCCTTCGGCCCGCAGATCAAATACGGCGTGCTGGCCGACTACGGCGCGAAAAAAGAGGCGCTGCAGGATCTGCTGCTCTACTGGTCGAGCAAGGAAGGCAAGCTCATCTCCCTCAAGGAATACGCCGCCGCCATGCCGGAGGATCAGAAGTATATCTACTATGCCAACGGCGAGAGCCGCGAGCGCCTCGGCCAGCTGCCGCAGATGGAAAAGCTGCAGCAGAAGGGCTACGACGTGCTGTTCATGACCGACGAGGTCGACGGCTTCGTGCCGCAGACGCTGGGCAAGTATCAGGAGAAGGAGCTCAAGTCCATCACGGCGGGCGATCTCGGTCTCGAGACCGAGGAGGAAAAGAAGGCCGCCGAGGAAAAGAGCGAAAAGTCGAAGCAGACGCTGGACTTCGTCAAAAAGACGCTCGGCGACAAGGTCAAGGACGTGCGGCTGAGCGACAATCTGGGCAGTCACCCCGTGAGCGTCGTCCCGGCGGAGGGTATGACGTTTGAGATGGAGAAGTATTTCAAGCGCGTGGACCCGAACTCGGGCATGAAGGCTGACCGTATCCTCGAATTCAACGCCGACCACCCGATCTTCGCCAAGCTGCAGATCGCCGTCGCGCAGGATGAGAAGAAGGCCGAGGATCTTGTGAAGATCCTCTACACGCAGGCGCTGCTGATGGCCGATCTGCCGGTCGAAAACGCCGGCGAATATACCGATCTCGTCTGCAGCCTGATCAGCTGACTTTTCAATGGCAGCCGCCGGAGGCACAGCCTCCGGCGGTTTTGTTCGTTCTCACCAAAAAGACATCTGTTTTTCTGCCGCGCGCATAAATTTTGTCCAAATCGGAGATTCTGAAAAAGTTTGCAGTTGACGGAACGGGCCCTTTGTGCGAAAATAGCGTTAAAATCCCATCCCTCTGCAGGGTATTTGCAGAAAGGAGCCCCTTATGAACCCCATCGTTGTGAAATTCGGCGGCAGCTCGCTGGCGACCGCCGGTCAGTTTGAAAAGGTCGCGGCCATCATCCGTGAAAATCCCGGCCGCCGCTACGTCGTCGCCTCCGCGCCCGGCAAGCGCTTTTCCGGCGATACGAAGGTCACGGACCTGCTCTACCGCTGCTATGACGCCGCCTGCGCCGGGCAGGATTTTGCCCCCGCGCTTGATGAGATCCGGCAGCGCTTTGCCGATATCATCTCCGAGCTGCAGCTGCAGGTCGATCTCGCGCCGGACTTTGCCGCCATCGAAGCACACCTGCGCACTTCACCGCAGCGCGACTATATGGCCAGCCGCGGCGAATATCTGAACTCCAAGCTTCTGGCCGCCTATCTCGGCTTTGCCTTTGTCGACGCGGCGCAGATGGTCCTGTTCCGCGCAGACGGCTCCTTTGACGCCGAGGCCACGAACACGGCCATCGGTCACGCGCTCGTCAGCATCGACCGCGCCGTCATCCCCGGCTTCTACGGCGCGATGCCCGACGGCACCATCCATACCTTCTCCCGCGGCGGCTCCGACGTGACGGGCTCGATCGTGGCCCGCGCGGTGGGCGCAGAGCTGTATGAGAACTGGACGGACGTGTCCGGCGTGCTGGCGGCCGACCCGCGCATCATCGAGCATCCGCACGTTGTCGACTATATCACCTACCGCGAGCTGCGCGAGCTTTCCTATATGGGCGCGTCGGTCCTGCACGAGGACGCGGTCTTCCCTGTCCGCCGCGCGAATATCCCCATCAACATCCGCAACACCAACCGCCCGCAGGATCCCGGCACCTTCATCGTCCCGACGCTCCCGGCCAACGCGCACAAGCGCAAGGTCACCGGCATCGCCGGGCACAAGGGCTTCAGCAGCGTGTACGTAGAAAAATCCATGATGAACGGCGAGATCGGCTTCGTGGCCCATCTGCTGCAGATTTTCGCTGACCACGGCATCTCGTTCGAGCACTGCCCGTCGGGCATCGATACGGTCTCCATCATCGTCTCGACCGAGGCGCTGGCCCCGGCGCGCGAGGAGATCCTCCGCCGGATCCAGGACGAGCTGCAGCCCGACCACGTCAGCGTCGAAGACGGACTCGCCCTCATCGCCGTCGTCGGCCAGGGCATGATCTACGCCAAGGGCACCGCCGCACGCATCTTCCGCGTGATCGCCGACGCGAACATCAACATCCGCATGATCGACCAGGGCTCCTGCGAGCTGAACATCATCATCGCCGTCAAAGAAACCGACTACGAACTCGCCATCCGCAGCCTCTACCACGCCGTAGAACGGGTCATGTAACAAATATATAATGAACAGGACAAGGCCGCCGGCATCGCCGGCGGCCTTATTCTTTTCGATTCTGCACCGCCTGAAGCTGTTTTTTCATCAAATTTCATCCAAACGCGGCAGAATTCTGCTGTGCTGGCGGCGGGCTGTATATTTCTCCTTTGCATGCAAACAATAGCTTTGCAACAAAAATACAACAGCATTGGAGGAGCCAACTATGAAAGCTACAGGCATCGTCCGCCGGATCGACGACCTCGGCCGGGTCGTCATCCCCAAGGAGATCCGCCGCACCCTCCGCATCCGCGAGGGCGACCCGCTGCAGACAGCATTGACACAGTGGGAAACCTTCTGCTTCGCAATGGACGATTTAGCCAAACGGAATGGGTGGAAGTAGTACATAATGACGAAAACGGGAGCGATGACCGTAGGTATTCGAGAGGGATAAATAATGTAACGCCGCCAGCTAAGTTCGATCTTAGCTGGCGGCGTTGTTCTTCCATGGGTCAGTCCAATAAATTTAAGCCATCAGTGCTGGCACCGCGCGGTGCCAGCACTGATGGCTTTGCGTTTTTCCAATTAATGGAATGACCGTTTGCTCTGTAAATTGGCAAAAAGTCATTACTTTTATTTGTATTTTTAACTTGCTAAAAGTAATGACTTTGTGCTACAATATCGATGACAGATTTCGTCGAAAAGAGGTGGTTTTGTGGCAAAAAAGAAGGCAACTCCCAATGTGAATCCCGATTATGAAGCGATTACAAGCTTTCAGAAAGGTCAGGCATCACGTATTTTCAGGGAAGTGAAAGACCGGGATAAGGTTCTGATCGTTAACAAACAAAACAAGCCGCAAAACGTTGTTATCTCATACGAGCGATATTTACGGCTCAGAGAAGAAGGAGCAGACATCTGATGAACATTAACGAACAAGCAAATTTCATATGGAGTATCGCAGACCTGCTCCGTGGTGATTTTAAGCAAAGCGAATACGGCAAGGTAATTCTGCCATTTACTGTCCTGCGCCGTTTTGACTGCGTGCTGGCCCCTTCCAAAGCAAGAATTCTGGAAGCAAATAAAACGCTGACTGTCAGCAATAAACGACCTATTTTTAAGCGTATGACCGGTCACGACTACTACAATATCAGCCAGTTTGATTTTGAAAAGCTGATGGATGATAGTAATGCCATCGAAGCGAACCTGCGTGATTACATAAATGGTTTCTCCGAGAATGTCCGTGAGATTATGGATAACTTTGAAATCTTCGGTGTAATTGACAAGCTCTCCCGTGCAAACCTGCTGTACTTGGTTGTACAGCGGTTTGCCGAGATTGATATGAGCGACAACCAGATTGACAATCTGGAAATGGGCTATATGTTTGAAGAGCTGATCCGCCGGTTCTCTGAACAATCGAATGAGACTGCCGGTGAGCACTTTACGCCTCGTGAGGTCATTGAGCTGATGGTGGAAGTACTGCTTGATCCTGATATGGACGAAATTTCCACCACCGATGGCAAGGTTATCACCATTCTTGATCCTGCCTGCGGTACGGGCGGTATGCTCTCTGTGGCTCAAAATAAGATGCAGGCATTGAACGCCACTACTAGAGTGATCCCCTTTGGTCAAGAATTGAATCCCGAAACATATGCCACCTGTTGCTCTGACATGATCCTTAAGGGAAACACCAATAGCCGAATTGTTCTGGGCAACAGCTTTAATGAAGATGGTTTTCAGGGACAGACCTTCGACTATATGCTGAGCAATCCACCCTTTGGCGTGGAATGGAAGAAAGTTGAAAAATTTATCAAGGACGAAGCTAAAAACAAAGGCTATAGTGGTCGTTTTGGCGCTGGTTTGCCCCGTATTTCTGATGGTTCTTTCTTGTTCCTACAGCATCTGATCTCCAAAATGAATGCTCCGGAGAATGGCGGCAGCCGCATCGGGATCGTCTTTAATGGGTCTCCCATGTTTTCCGGCGATGCTGGCAGTGGTGAAAGCGAGATCCGTCGATGGATCATCGAAAACGATCTGCTGGAGGCCATTATTGGCCTGCCGGACCAGTTGTTCTATAACACCGGAATTACCACATACATTTGGATTCTAACCAACCGAAAAGAGAATCGCAGAAAGGGCAAGGTACGTCTGATCAACGGTGCCGGTTTCTATGAGAAGATGCGTAAAGGACTGGGTAATAAGCGAAATATGGTCAGCTCGGAAAACCGAGCAGAAATTGTTCGTCTGTACAGCACCTATGAACCGGACGAAAATTACATGGATTTGGACAATGATGATTTTGGCTATCGGAAAATCGTTGTGGAGAGTCCTCTGCTGAATGAGGACGGCACACCAGTCACCGACCGTAAGGGCAGCAAAAAAGCGGACGTTTCCCTTCGCGACTACGAGATAGTGCCGTTGAAGGAAGATGTCCACGAATATTTCCGCCGCGAGGTGCTGCCGTTCGTTCCCAATGCCTGGATTGACGAGAGCAAGACTAAGATTGGCTATGAAATTCCCTTTACCCGCTATTTCTACAAATTCACTCCGCTGCGTGACAGTTCTGTGATAATGGAGGATATCAAGGTATTGGAGGCTCGCATTCAGGCGAGCTTGGCAGAGGTATTTGCGGAATGAAGAAATATCAAGCATATAAAGATAGTGGTATTTCATGGATAGGCGAAATACCTGTCGACTGGAGCATAAAGAAATTAAAATACTACACAACAACCAATGACGAGGTATTAACAGAAAGCACTGCCCCAAACTATGAATTCCGTTATGTTGATATCGGAAGTGTGACTTTGCAAAAAGGGATTGAACAATATCAAGGTTTTTCTTTTGAGAATGCGCCATCTCGGGCAAGACGTATTGTGCGAGCCGGTGACGTAATCGTTTCTACCGTGAGGACTTACTTGAAGGCTGTAGCGAGTATCCACGACGATAAAGATGTTATTGTATCCACCGGGTTTGCAGTTATACGTCCTAAAGAAGTTGACTCCAGATTCCTTGCATATTCTCTTGCAAATCACTACTTTGTCGAAATGGTATCTTCACGATCAACAGGTGTTAGTTATCCGGCAATTAATGCTTCTGCAATGGTTAATATCAAGAATGTATTACCGCCTAATGATATCCAGAAATGTATAGCTGACTATTTGGATAGAAAGACCGAGGCGGTTGATACCGCGATTTCTGACAAAGAAAAGCTCATTCGGCTTTTGGAAGAACAGCGTACGTCAGTAATATGTTCTGCGGTAACCAAAGGAATCGACTCTACTGCCGAAATGAAAGACAGCGGCAATGAGTGGCTTGGATATATCCCCTCTCATTGGAGAGTTGCGCCTGCGAAAGCATTGTTTGCACAGAGCAAAGAAATCCGCCATGAAACGGATGCCCAACTGACCGCCAGCCAAAAGTACGGCATTATCTCCCAAGATGATTATATGGAGCGGCAGAACTACAAAATTGTTTTGGCCGATAAAGGGCTTGAAAACTGGAAGCACGTTGAGCCCAACGATTTCATAATCAGTTTGCGTAGCTTTCAAGGCGGGCTGGAGATCAGCTATATTCCAGGGTGCATCACATGGCATTACATCGTTCTGAAGCCTAAGGCGGGTGTGGAACCGGAGTATTTCAAGTGGCTGTTCAAGTCTCCCCGATATATTCAGGCATTGCAGCGCACGGGAAACTTTATCCGTGATGGTCAAGATTTACGATTCTCAAATTTTGTACAGGTTCCTCTCCCTTTGATCCCGATGGAGGAGCAAAAAGAGATTGCTGAATATTTGAACAGAGAAACCGCACGAATTGACAGCATCATTGCTGATGTTACCGAGCAGATTGAAAAACTAAAGGAATACCGTCAGAGTGTTATCTCAGAGGTGGTAACTGGAAAGGTGGCAGTAGGATGAGTAATTATTACTTTTTGTGGCTTTGTACCGAGCAGTGGGAACTCATTTATTATGTTGCTTTCATTGTTTTGACTATTGGTCTTGTGATTTTTGCAGCAAAAACATATTTTTTTCAAACCAAACAGTCCACAAAGCTTTTTTGCAAAAGCATTGAAAAACCTGCTGCAAGCGGTAATAGCAATCTATATATCGAAGTGTATAACTACGGTAATTCTGTGGCACAGAATATCGGTGTGAAAATTCAAAGTGTAGATTTTGGCACGATTCCTTTTCTGAAGCCTGGTGAGGATTATTTGATTCCAGTTGCCTATTTCATCCACGCATCAGATCAAAAAATTGCATTTGCTGAAAAAATAAAAATAACCGGAGATATAACGACGATTCCTGTCGTTCTAACAATGGAGAAAACTTCATCCGAGTTTGATGTGGATATTACAATTCAGAAAAATGCTATCAAGCTTAATGAGTCAGATTCTCGCTATTTTGAAAAGATAGGCAAGACACTTGAAGCAATCGAAAAACAGCAAGAAAAAATGACCGGCGAAATTAAAAAGGTTGGAGAAAACATTAAGAGCAAAAAATAAGGGGGTGGTCAGTAATGGCAATCGAAACCAAGGAAATTACATTCGAGCGAGAAATCGAGTACAGCCTGCTTGACCACGGCGGATACATCAAGGGCAATCCTCGTGACTATAATCGGGAGTTTGCCGTTGATACGAAGTTGCTGTTTCGTTTTCTCCAAGAGAGTCAGCCTACGGAATGGGGCAAACTATGCAAGAAGCATGGCGATGACGTGGAAACCGGCTTTCTAAAAAAGCTGTACCGGGATTTGGATACCCATGGTATGCTGTATGTTCTTCGCCACGGCATCGTGGATGCCCCGGCAAAGTTCTCCATATGTTTCTTTAAACCTGCCAGCGGTATGAATCAGACCAGTCAGGCACTTTATGAGAAAAATATTCTCTCCATTACCCGGCAGGTACATTACAGTCTGAAAAACGAAAACTCTATTGATGTCGTATTATTTATCAACGGCTTGCCAGTGGCAACTTTGGAATTGAAAAATCCGGCGACCGGTCAGACCGTCGAAAATGCAAAGCATCAGTACATGAAAGATCGTGATCCTCGAGAGCTGCTACTTTCTTTCAAATCCCGGTGCCTGGTTCACTTTGCTGTAGATACCGACGAAGTATGGATGACCACCAAGCTGGACGGTATCAATACATACTTTCTGCCATTCAACAAAGGCAATAATGGTGGCAAGGGAAATCCTGTCGGCAGTGGAACATACCGCACTTCCTATTTGTGGGACGAAGTGTTGCAGAAAGACAGCTTGCTGGATATCATTCAGCGATTTATCCATCTTCAGGAGGACAAAAAGAATCCCAAAAAGTCCGCAATGATTTTCCCACGCTATCATCAGTTAGATGTTGTCCGCAAATTGGTTGCCGATGTATACGAGCATGGCACTGGACATAACTACTTGATTCAGCACAGCGCAGGCAGCGGTAAATCCAATTCCATCTCCTGGCTGGCACACCACCTGTCCAATCTGCATAACAAGAATGATAAAGTTATATTTAACAGCATTATCGTGATTACTGACCGTCTGGTGCTGGACAAGCAGCTGCAGGACACAATCTATCAGTTTGAACACGTGGAAGGTGTTGTTGTTAAGATTGACAACAATGCTGCCCAACTGGCGGACGCTCTAAACACAGGCAAGAAGATTATCATCACTACATTGCAGAAGTTCCCCTTTATTCTTGAAAAAGTGGACGATCTGAGTGGGAAACGGTTTGCCATCATCGTTGATGAGGCTCATTCTTCACAGACCGGAGAAGCCAGCAAAAAGATGAAAGCAATTCTGGGCGATACAGAAGGACTGACCGAGGAAGAACAGCTACAGAAGGTTGCCGACGAAGAAGCCAAAGAGGAACATAAACAGTCTGATAGCGAGGATGAAATTGCCAAGGAAATGGCTACTCACGGGCAGCTGGCAAATTTATCCTTCTTCGCATTTACCGCAACACCCAAGGCAAAGACTCTCGAAATGTTTGGTACGCCTGATGCAAACGGAATTCCTCGTGCGTTCCACATCTACTCTATGAAGCAGGCAATTCAGGAAGGTTTTATCCTGGATGTCTTGAAAAACTATGTGACCTATGATACCTACTTCAAGATCGGCAAGAAGATTGCGGATGATCCTCGCTATGAAAAGAGTAAGGCGAACAAGGCTCTGGGTAAATTCCTGAGCTTGCATCCGCATAATTTGGCGCAGAAAACGCAGATCATTGTAGAGCATTTCCGCACCGTCACCAAGAATAAGATTGGCGGCAAGGCTAAGGCCATGGTTGTCACTGGTTCCCGTTTGCACGCTGTTCGCTACTATCAGGAGTTCCAGCGGTATATCAAGAAGATGGGTTATGAGAATGAGCTCGGAATCCTGATTGCTTTCTCCGGCACTGTGCGTGACGGCGGTGAGGAATACACCGAAGTCAGCCTGAATGGAATTAAGGAAAGCGAGCTGCCAGAGAAGTTCCGCGGCGGTGAATATCAGGTGCTGTTGGTAGCAGAAAAATACCAGACCGGATTTGATGAGCCGCTGCTGCATACCATGTTTGTAGATAAGAAGCTCAGCGGCGTAAAGGCTGTACAGACCCTTTCTCGCCTGAATCGAACCTGCTTTGGTAAAGAAGATACTTTCGTGCTGGATTTCGTAAATTCAGCAGAAGATATCCGAGCGGCATTTGCCCCGTATTACGAGGAAACTACTATCGAAGAAACTACTGACGCAAACATTGTATATGAACTAAAATTTAAGCTGGATGAATTCCGCGTCTACTGGGCAAGTGAGATTGAATCTTTTGCAAAGGTATTTTTCAAGCCTAGCAAAAAACAGGGCAATATGGACTTTGGCGTCCTTAATAGCTTTCTCGACCCTGCTGTGGATCGGTACAAGGCATTGGAAGAAAATGAACAGGAAGAATTCAAATCTACCTTGACTAAGTTTGTCCGTGCCTATACGTTCCTGACAAATATTATCCATCTGGATGATGCAGACCTCCATAAATTCCACGCCTATGCCAAGTTTTTGCAAAAAAAGCTGCCGAAACGTGAGGGTGGTGGACAGGTGTTCTTGGATGATGAAGTCGCATTGCAATATTACCGAGTTCAGAAAATTTTCGAAGGTTCTATAGCTTTGGAACAGAGCGAGCCTTTGCCGAACAAAATTCATCCTGGAAAGCCAAAGGCGGAAGAAGAAACGGCACCGCTGTCTGAGCTGATCGACAAAATCAATGAGAAATTCGGCACCGAGTTTACCAACATTGATAAGGTACTGGAACAAATTGTTTCTGATATGGATGCTAACGAAGAGTTGCGTATCCAAGCTCGTAACAATTCTCAGGAGCATTTCCGTTTCCCGTTCAACGATGCTTTTATGGATGTTGTAATTGGACGTATGGCGCAAAACCAACAATTTTGTGAAAGAGTTCTGGACGACGCAAAATTTGGCGATACAGTTCGAGATCTTTTAATCGGCATTGTGTATGACCGATTGAGAAAATCAGCGGACATCCAGTAAGGACGTATACAATTCCCAAGGATACTCGCAAGTGAGGTATAAGCATAACCGCCTACCATGCCTATGGTTTGTACCAGTTCCCCCGGAATTCATTACCGGCTGAGCATTATATGTTCTTTCCATTGCATACTTTGCTTCTAGTATGCCTTAATTATTCATCTTTCAAAACTGCATCTGATTACTTACTTTCCATGCACGCCCCTCGCTCCGCTCGGATAATTATTGGGGGCATAGCTAAAGCTTTTTAGAACTACTGACACAGCCGATTGCTTTCTTTAAGCAGAAAAGCACCTGCTTCCTTTGATAGAAAGCAGGTATCTTCGTTCTTTTCATAAAAGCATTTGTGTTAGATGCCGACGTGAAGTGTTTTTTCACTCGGCCAACTCTGCCACATACAATTTCTCAAATTCTCCAGGGCAGCGGACATCGCAGCGAGTTTGCAGCGCCTCAAAGGTGCAGGCAGTCAGAGCGAACAGCTTCTGAAGTTCCTCATCCAATGGCTGTTTTCTCAAAGTTTTAAAGCCAACCAATGCAGGAATGTTCCACGCCTTTCGTTGCATCAGATAGCCAAATGGGATATTTGCCAGCTTGTCGATTGCGACATACGGGCGGTCAAAGGTTTTCCCGCAGCGAAGGTACTCGGCATTCAGAAAACCAGTTGCAAAATCCTCGTTGGCAAACAGAAACGGCGTATCCTTGCAAGGAAGGCTGTCCAGTTCTTCCAATGCTTCTTCCATCGAAACGCCGCCCGCCAGCATATCGTCTGTGATGCCGGTAATTTCAGAAATTTGCGCTGGCAGCGGCTCATCTTGACGAATATAAATCGTCGGTCGTTCCCAGTTGATTTCGTAATTTGCCATGCGGGCAATGCGAATGGCGATGATGCGGTCTTTCCATCTGTCCAGTCCTGTCGTTTCAATGTCGATCAAGTACCACGCATCGTTAAACATATTGCTGCGCATGGCTTCCCGGCTCTGCCAGCAGGGAAGTGTCGATTCCCGGAGCAGCTTTACCGCAAGATTTCGATTCCGGTCGAAACGCTCGTGCAGATCAACCGAAAGAATCGGATACTCCGGAATGAAAACCTCGCGGCGTGGTTCCCTGGCCATGGTATCCGAAAACAAAATAATCGGCACAGGCGCATCGTTCCGCCGCTGATAGTCCTGCCCGCGCAGAAAATCATCCAGCAATATGGTCTGGACGGCATTGACATTGACTGGGAGTATCCGGGCACATCGCTGGCAGGAA
>OMGA01000777.1_pt1 | contig 12395 bp, 9 predicted proteins | sample 1674211 | NCBI WGS metagenome assembly OMGA01 (sample SAMEA103958152, study PRJEB25191) | human gut metagenome | biome: human-associated habitat [ENVO:00009003]; feature: intestine environment [ENVO:2100002]; material: feces | place: Germany | collected 2013/2015
GGCTACACTGGATGAGCTGCCGCTTTCGTTTGACGAAACAGGAAACGTTACCTTTTTCGTCCGCCGGTTCAGCGCGTCCGGGGGAGAGTATGTGAACGATATCCCGGTCATCCCGCTGGACGCGCAGCCGCTGCCGCAGGACTGGGAGCAGCAGGTGCTGGCCGAGTGGATGGCAGTCACGGCGGTGACGCAGGGTGAAAGCTATGCCCCCGCCGACCGCAACGAAAGCTTTACCCTGCGGCTGGAAAAGGCCGAGATCACCGGCACGGTGACCGTCTCCTTCATCCGGGAAACATACGTCAGCCCGCAGATCCAGTCTGCTGCCGAGACCCGCACCGGAGAGCTGAACGCCGGCGCTGTGACCGGCTGGGACGGGAAAAAAAGTCAGGGCTGGAACCTGACAAGCCTCAGCGAGGACGGCAGAAGCCGCTGGATCATCTCCATGATGGAGGACGGCTCTTTGCTGATGCAGTCCATCGGCCCCCAAAAGGGCAGTGAGGTCTGGTATGTTTTTCGGCGCACCAGCGCGTGGGACGATATCGGTTTCTCCGCCATCCCCCGCAGGCTGTGGGGCACTTACCGCGCCGGAGACGAGGCCGCAAAGGGCATCCGCTGGATGACCTTCCTGCCGGACGGCAGCTGCTGCATGAGCGTGGAATGGGACGGGTGGAACGGCATTCTGACCGGCACCGCCGAGGGAACACAGGGCCGCACCGAGGACGGCACCGAGCTGTACTTCACGCTGACCGACCAGAACGGCAGACCCTGCGAGTTCTGGGCCATTCTGCTGAACGATGACGGCAGCCCCAGCGGCTGCAGCCTGAAATACCGCGCCGGAGAAGTGCTGTTTGACCGGGACACGCGTCCCGTTTACTGGAAAAACGACTCCCCGGATCTAACCCTTGTACCGTGACAAAAATCGGAAACCGTGCGATAACAAAAAAGTTATCGTTTACACAAATAAAACATACAGGAGGAAATTACTATGGGTCTTATCAAAGCAGGTATGGGTGCACTGGGCGGAACTCTTGCAGACCAGTGGAAGGAATTTTTCTACTGCGATTCTCTGGACAAAGATGTGCTGATGGTCAAGGGCCAGAAGCGCACCTCCCGCCGCAGCTCCAACAACGGCGAGGACAACATCATCACCAACGGCAGCGGCATCGCCGTGGCAGACGGACAGTGCATGCTCATCGTGGAGCAGGGCCGCGTGGTGGAGGTGTGCGCCGAACCGGGCGAATTCACCTTTGATGCCTCCACCGAGCCCAGCGTCTTCACCGGCAACTTCGGCGACAGTCTGGCAGAGACCTTCCAGACCGTAGCCAAGCGCTTTACTTACGGCGGCGACACCGGCAAGGATCAGCGCGTGTACTACATCAACACCAAGGAGCTGGGCGAGATCCTGTACGGCACCGCCACCCCCATCCCCTTCCGGGTGGTGGTCAGCGAGGAGCGGGGCTACAAGCTCTCGGTCAATCTGCGGTGCAACGGCAGCTTTACCTGCCGCATCTGCGACCCGCTGCTGTTCTACACCAACGTGTGCAGCAACGTCTCCACCCAGTATGACGCATCCGAGATCGCACCCCGGCTGAAGAGCGAGTTGCTGAACGCTTTGCAGCCCGCGCTGGCTACTCTTTCTGCCAACAAGGTGCAGTATTACGAGATCCCCGCCCACACGCTGGAGATCTCGGACGCCCTGAACGAGCAGCTGTCCAACGTCTGGCGCAAAAAGCGCGGCATTGAGGTATTCTCCTTCAACATCAACTCCCTGTCCATCCCGGAGGAGCAGCAGAAGAAGATCACCGAGTGGGAAGAGAACGCCATGACCACCGATCCCACCACCGCTGCCGCCCGTCTGGTGGGCGGTCAGATCGACGCCATGAAGACCGCCGCCGGCAACACCGCCGGTGCCATGACCGGCTTTATGGGCATGGGTATGGCAGCCGGTGCAGGCGGCATGGGCGGCATGAGCGCCCAGAACCTGTTCGCTATGGGCCAGCAGGCCCGTCCGGACAGCGTGGACGCGCCCCAGCAGGTCAGCCGTCCCGCACCCGCCCCGGCGGACAGCTGGCAGTGCAGCTGCGGCGCCACCGTTACCGGCAAATTCTGCCCGGAATGCGGCAGCAAAAAGCCGGAACCGAAGCCCGCTGCGGACAGCTGGACCTGCAGCTGCGGTGCCACCGTTACGGGCAAATTCTGCCCGGAGTGCGGCAAGCCCCGCCCGGCGGCAGCAGAAGGCTGGACTTGCAGCTGCGGCGCGGTGAACAAGGGCAAGTTCTGCTCCGAGTGCGGCAAACCCAAGCCCGCCGGTACGCCCAAATATAAGTGCGACAAATGCGGCTGGGAGCCGGCCGACCCCGCTCACCCGCCCAAGTTCTGCCCGGAGTGCGGCGACCTCTTTGACGACAACGACCGGACCTGACAATACAGAGCAATGAAAGGAGCATACCATGATGGGATTCTTTTCCAACCTGTTCGCAAAACAGAACTGTGCCGTCTGCGGCAAGGAGTGCGGCACCCTGCACCGCTCCAAGCTGCGGGACGGACAGTTCCTCTGCGATGACTGCGGCAACAAGTGCTCCAAGTATATCCGGCTCAGTGAGCTGACGCTGGACGAGGCAAAGGAGCACATGGAGTATATGGCCCGGATGAAGCGGGTGTTCGACGAGGTGTTCAACAAGACCGAGTTCCGGGTCAACGAATACCCCTCCACTCCATCGCAAATGGGGCTGGTGTTCTGCGATGAGCTGGGCATGCTGTACATCGACGACCGCACCGGCGGACGGGGCAAGATGCCGGAGCTGATCCGCTACGACCAGATCGCCAGCTACGAGGAGTATCTGGACGAGACCCCCGCCAAGGAGCCGGGCCAGGAACCCACCCTCAACGGCGGCGGTCTGAAGCTGAAGCTGGTGCAGCCCCGCAGCATCACCGAGGCCCAGACCCAGCGGGGCATGCGCCCCCACCCCTACATCAAGCAGGAGCTGGTCATCTGCTTCAGCAAGCGGGACCGGCGGGAGATCGGCTATGCCCACATCGCACGGCAGCATCTGGACCACATCTTCGGGGTCCACGATAATGAGACCAGCATGTTCGGCCGCCGGATGTCCAAGGCCGAGGAACGGGAGCTGAAGGGCCAGATGGGCATGATCGGTGCCATGGGTGCCGTGGCATCTGCCGCCATGAAGGGCGGGCAGCTCTCTGAGCAGGAAAAGGCCCGCTTTGTGGAGAACATCAATCTGGCAAACGACGCCCAGACCGGCGGCATGGCATTGTACAGCCGCCGTGCTGACGAAGCCTTTGCAAAAGTGCAGTGACCCCAAAAGGAGGAACGGATATGAGAAAGATCCAGCGCAGAGATTTCCTTAAGGCCATGGGCCTTGCCACCGCCGCCCTCGGGCTGACCGCCTGCGGCGGCTCCGGTGCTTCCAGCGCTTCCAGCGTTTCCAGTGCACCGGCTTCCAGCAGCAGTGCCCCGGCGGCATCCGCACAGCCGGAAGCAGCAGGGGAGAAGGCTGCCCCCACGGGGGCCCTTGTGGCCCAGTTCAAAACCGGGGAGCTGACCATCGGCGAATACACCTTCAAGGCGCAGTACATCCCCTTTGACGTCCGCCGGGAACTGGACGGAGCGCATCACTGCATCCATGCGGACAGCTACCGGGGCAATTACTTCTTCAGCTTCTACAACGAGGACGATGAAGAGCAGTCTGCTAAAATCTTCGAGTATGCCATCAAGGACGACCGGATGACCCCGGTGGCAGAGTACAACATTGACGGCAGCAACGCCCTCAGCATCGACCGCAATGGCATCCTGTATGCCATGGACACCTTTGATGTCTACTGCTACGATCTGAACGGCAGCGACCCGGAGGAGCCCGGCGACGCACTGGACTACACGGGCAGCTGCTATTCCTCCAAAGATCAGGACCTGACCGTGATCTACTGGACCAACTCCGCGCCGGTGCTGGTGCAGGACGGCGAGTACACCGAGCTGATACTGGAAGGGGATAACGAGATCGGCCCCTTCTGCAGCATGCCCTCCTTGAACCTCAGCGGGGACGAGCTGCTGACGGTGGGCGAGCTGGAATCCAACGGCGATGATTACTTTGCTGCCTTTGATCTGGACGGCAATGAGCTGGCCCGCAGCACGCAGCCGGTGGGCAATTTTGACGCCGTGATGATGAAGCGCCCCAACGGCTATCTGCTGGACACGGGCTATGTATGGGAGCTGTACGGGCCGGACGGTACCTTCTTGGAAAAGTCCCTTCCCGTGGGTGAGCGCGAGACCCTGTGCCAGCTGTGCGGCGACTTCTGCACCTTTGATGTTTTCCTGCCGCTGGAGGAAAACGCTTTCTTGGCAGTGGGCCACCACGGCAAAGCCACCGAGCCGGACGAACCGGTGGTGTTCCGCATCACTACGGATTTCTGAGCCGACCGCTTCGGCGGGAAGACCAACGCAAAAACAGCTGGGCCGGGGAAAAGCCCTCGGCCCCCTTTGGAACAACAGGAGGAAACGCTATGGCAGGAATGCTGGAATACAAGTGCCCCTGCTGCGATGGCGCCATCCAATTTGACAGCGCCACCCAGAAGATGAAATGCCCCTACTGCGACACCGAGTTCGACGTGGATACCCTCAAGGGCTATGACGAGGAGCTGAAGGACGAAAAGCCCAGCGAGATGGAGTGGACCACCCCCGGCGGCAGCTGGGCAGAAGGGGAGACCGCCGGTCTGCATACTTACAGCTGCAAGAGCTGCGGCGGCGAGATCGTGGGCGACGACACCATGGCCGCTTCGGCCTGCCCCTTCTGCGGCAACCCCATCGTCCTCACAGGACAGTTTGCCGGGGCCCTGCGGCCAGACCTCATCATCCCCTTCAAGCTGGACAAAAAGGCCGCCAAGGCAAAGCTGCAGGAACATCTCAAGGGCAAGACCCTGCTGCCCCGGGTGTTCCGCAGCCAGAACCACATCGACGAGATCAAGGGCGTGTATGTGCCCTTCTGGCTCTTTGACAGCGACGCCGACGCCCAGCTGCGGTTCACCGCCACCCGGACCCGCTGCTGGTCGGACAGCAAATACGACTATACCGAGACCAACTACTACTCCGTCCGGCGGGACGGTACCCTAGGCTTTGACGCGGTGCCCGTGGACGGCTCCTCCAAGATCGAGGACGACCTGATGGAATCCATCGAGCCCTTTGCCATGCAGGACGCCATCCCCTTCCAGACGGCCTATCTGGCGGGCTATGTGGCGGACAAATATGATGTGACCGCCGAGGAGAGCATCGAGCGGGCCAACAAGCGCATCCGCCGCTCCACCGAGGAGACGTTCCAGCAGACCGTTACCGGCTACGATTCGGTCAAGGTGGATAACAGCAGCATCCAGCTGCACGGCGGCAAGGCAAAGTACGCTCTGTTCCCGGTCTGGCTGCTGAGCACTAGCTGGCGGGGTGAAAACTACCTGTTTGCCATGAACGGTCAGACCGGCAGATTCGTGGGTGACCTGCCCGTGGACAAGGGCGCTGCCCGCAAGTGGATGCTGGGCCTTACGGCTGCCCTTTCCGCCGCGTCCTACGGCGTGATGTGGCTGCTGTGGCTGGCACGGATCCTGTAAAGGAGGGACGAACGATGAAAAAGACTTCCAACCGACTGCGTTCCCTCGGTGCGGTGCTGGCAGTGCTGGCGCTGCTGCTGGCACTGGCGGTCCCGGCGTTTGCGGTGGAGGGCGGCTTTGCCGACCTGTACTACCGCATGTTCGACGACGCTGAGGTGCTGACCGAGGACGAGGACAACGAGCTGGAGGACGCACTGGAAGAGCTGAGCCTGCGCCAGAGCTTCGATGTGACCATTGCCACCATCGAGTCGATGGAAAGCGTTGGTGCCGACAGCATGGAGCAGTTTGCCGATGATCTGTATGACTACTGCCAGTACGGCTACGGCCCCGATATGGACGGCGTGCTGCTGCTGGTGAGCGTGGGCGACCGCAAGTGGCACATCTCCACCTGCGGCTACGGCATCACCGCCTTTACGGATGCCGGCATCCAGTACCTTGGCGAGCAGATGACCCCCTTCATGGCCGATGGAGATTACGCCGGTGCCTTCCGCACCTTTGTCCAATGGTCGGATACTTACATTGACGCTGCCCGGGAGGGCCACCCCTACGATGTGAATAACCTGCCCCGGGAGCCGCTGTCTCTCATGTACCTGTTCCTTGCGCTGGGCATCGGCCTTGTGCTGGCGTGGGTCGTCGTCCATGTGATGAAAAGCCAGCTGCGCAGCGTGGCGTTCCAGGAGAATGCCGCCAGCTATGTGCGGGAGGGCAGCATGAATCTGACCAACAGCCGGGAGCTGTTCCTGTACCGTGACGTGCACCGCACCGAGCGGCCGAAGGAGTCCAGCTCCAGCGATTCCGGCGGCAGCTCCACCCACACCTCTTCCAGCGGCACCACCCACGGCGGTGGAGGCGGCTCGTTCTGAAAGGAGCATGTTTATGAACCCTTATCTCTCGGAAAAAGCCCGGGGTGAGATCCCCCGTGTCCTCAAATGGCTGCGGAACGCGGGGCTTGCCTTCTGCGTGTTCTGCTCTGTCGGCGGGCTGTATACCCTCTGCCTGGACCTGCAGGCCAAGGACACCTCCCACGTTGTCGGGTATGTGTTCTGGATCGTGGTGGGCGCAGTGCCCCTTGTTCTGTTCGCACGCAACGAAAAACGCCGCTACCATGCAAGAACCATCGCCCGCAGGGTGGAGAGCTACTCCGGGCCGGAGGTGCCTCTGCGGTGGCTGTGCAACAGCGTTGGCATGGACACTAAAGACCTTGCATGGTATTTTGAAAACGGTTATTTTGTAAACCTCAGTCTGGATCTGAACCAGAAGATCGTCCGCAGGCGGACCGTGCCCCGCCATGACCCGAACCGGAGCTGAACCCTCACAGCTGAAACAGAAAGGAGTATTTTCATGGGACTTTTTGATAAGATGAAACAGGCCGCTGCCACCGCCGGTGGAAACCAGACTGTCACCTTTACCTTTCAGGCTCTGCCGGAAAGCCTTGCCCAGATGCAGGAGCTGCCGGAGGCCAGCCTGGACACCCCCTTCAAGGCCGCAGCACTCACTGTCTGCGCGCTGTGCGCCTACGGTGCCGACAAGGCCATCGGGCAGGAGATGCTCAACTGGCTGCGCGGCCCCCGCCCGCTGAACGGGCAGGACATCTCCTTTTTGAACGACCGCTTCCGGGACGGCAAGAGCTACATCCCCTTCTCCTACTTTGTGGGCGCGTCGCCGGAAAACGGCTATACCCCCCGCCAGCCCTTCACACTGCTGGTGGGCAGCAACCACACCTCCTATGTGGAGGATGGCTATTGCAAGCTCTTCATCCCCTGCGGCGGTGCCGATGACCCCCGGCCCATCAAGCTGCGCCGCAAGGGCAACGGGCAGTGGTTTTTGTGGGAGCAGTACCTGATGACCGGCATCCGCATCCCGGCGTCTGCCGACCCGTGGGCATAAAACAAAGGGGCTGACATGAAAGCCATGAAAACTTTTGCAGCACTGCTTGCACTGGCTTTCAGTCTGGCAGGGTGCGGTGCGGTGGACGGCGACCCCGTCCGCCCCGCCCCCGGCAGCGCCGGGCAGGGCAGCAGCACAGCGGCTTCCGGTGCCGATTCCGCTGAGCCGGAGCAGCTTGCCGCGCTGCGGCAGCTGGCCGGGGAAAACGGAGACCTTGCCGGGGTGCTCTATCTGGGCAGCGTCCCGGAGCGCACCACCGATGTGCATGCCGTGCTGGACAGCTTACCGGAACAGCCGTGGCAGTTTGTTGCGGACATCCCGGCAGACCGCTGGGTCACAGCGCCGGGCGGCGGGCGCGAGCTGTACTGCATCTTTGCCGTGCGCGGGGAGGATACGCTTTTTGTCTACGAAAAGCAGGACCCCCAGTACCCGCACCAGACAGGCAGAGAGCTGTATTGCGGGCGGGATGGTCAGCCCATTCTGCTGCTGTGCAACGGCACTCCGGACACCCCCGACATCACGGCGGTGGTCTACTGCACCACCGGCCGCGCGCTGGACTGGTCGCCCCAGCTTTCCGCCGAGACCGGCAGCCCTGTGCCGGTGGAGGGCATAGACGATTTTTCCAACCACCCAACGCCCGGCGCTGCCTCCTGAGGCGCGCCCCGGCAGGGCATGAGAAAGGAGAACCCATGAAAAACCTGAAACTTCTGGCCGCCCTGCTGGCGCTGGCCATCGGTCTGGCGGGCTGCGGCAACGGCAGCAGCACCCCCAGCTCCAAGCCCGAAAACAGGCTGGACGGAGACAACATGATCGCCCCCAACACCCAAAAGCAGGAATATGAGGAGCCGGAGGACGTGGCCTACATGCGCCTTCTGGCAGGGGAGGACGAATACCGCGCCTGTGTGCTGTATCTGGGCGGCTCCTATGAGATCACCACCGATGTGCAGCAGGTGCTGGACAGCCAGACCGACCTGAGGGAGCTGTGGGGCTTTGTCTACGACATCCCGCAGGATCATTGGGTCGTGGTACCGGATGGCGGGTGCGACCTGTACTGCATCTTCCCGCAGGACCCGGATTCTACCCTCTTCGTCTACGAGGCGACCCTGACAGACGATGCCGAAAAACCGCTCCAGCGCGGGAATCAGCTCTATTACAGTGAGGACGGCCAGCCCATCCTGCTGCTGTGCAACATCAGCGATATCGTCCACAACACCGAGGTGGAGCTGTACCCTACCGCTGGCGAGGAACTGGTGTTCAGCCCCTTCCTTTCCGGCGAGAACGGCCATGTGGTGGAAGCCGAGGGCGTGTGCGATTTTACCATCTACCCGGAAGGGGACGACTGGATCTCCGTTGCCGACCCGTGGTCGCTGGAGGGCAACTGGCTGGAGTTCGCCCGCGACACCGACGAGGGCTATTTTGAGACCGACCCGGCGGATGCCGATGCCATGTGCTTCCTGCCCACGGATGCCGAGACCGAGGGCGACCAGCTGCCCCTGACCGCCAGCTACATCACCCCCTACCCGGAGCTGAACGTGGAGGAAGCCGACCTGTTCTATCAGGAGGGCACCCCGGAGGTACCCTTCCGCTCCAATCAGGAGTGGTACGCCACCTTTACCGGAGAGGACGGCTCCCGCTACGCCGTCACGCTGGAGGACGAGGACACCCTTGCCCTGAAGTTCTATCTGGACGGCGCGGAGAGCTACCTGAGCCTTGTCAACACGGTCTACTTTGCACGGCAGGAGGCCATGGGCTGACCGGCGCGCACCCCAACACCGGGAGGAATGCACCATGAAACACACCAAAAAGATCACCATCCTCCACTCCAATGATCTGCACGGAGATTTTCTGGCAGAGCAGGTGGACGAAAAACTGGTGGGCGGCGTTTCCATGCTGTCCGGCTACATTGAAAAGGTGCGGGCAGAACAGCCCAACACCATCTACGTCATTGCAGGTGATATGTTCCGGGGCTCGGTCATTGATTCCGAATACAAGGGGCTTTCCACCATCGAGATCATGAACGCCCTTGCCCCGGACATCGTCACCATCGGCAACCACGAGGTGGATTACGGCATCGCCCACCTGCTGTTCATCGAAAAATGTGCCCGGTTCCCCATCATCAACGCCAACCTCTACATCAAAAACACCCCCACCCGGCTGTTCACCCCCTACAAGATCCTGCGGATGGACGGCATGAACATCCTGTTCATCGGCATCATCACGCAGGATGTCATCAACCAGACCAAATCCGAATCGCTGGTGGGCTCCTTTGTGGACACCGCCGCCGCTGCCGCCGAGGTGGGCAAGATCTGCAACGCCCACAACAGCATCGACATTGATTTCACCGTGCTGCTGACCCACATCGGCTTTGAGGAGGACCGCCATCTGGCCCGCCAGCTGGACCCGGCCTGGGGGGTGGACCTGATCATCGGCGGGCACAGCCACACCTACCTGGAACACGAGGTGGAGGAAAACGGCGTGATCATTGCACAGGCGGGCACCGGCACCGACCAGATCGGGCGCTTTGACATCATCGTGGACACGGACAACAACTGCATCGATTCCTACACATGGCGCACCGTGCCCATCTGCGCCGAGACCTGCCCCCGCAACCCCGCCATGGAGCAGGTGCTGCAGCGCTTCACCAGCCAGGTGGACGAAAAGTACAGCCACATCGTAGGGCGCTTCCGCCGGGAGCTTACCCACCCCCAGCGCACGCAGGAGACCGAGCTGGGCAACCTGTTTGCGGATATCTTCACCCGCAGCCTTGGCATTGATGTCATGCTCATCGGCTCCGGCAGCATCCGGGCCGAAAAGCTGGGGCCCATCGTCACCTACGGCGACCTCATCGAGGGCTTCCCCTACGACGACGGCGTGTTCATGTTCAAGGTGACAGGCCAGCAGCTGCGCCAGATGCTCCACTACATGCTGCGGGAGGAGGCCTACACCGGCCACACCGAGTTCTACCAGCTGCCCTCCACCCTGCGGCTGCGCTACGACCGCGCCAAGGGCGACTTTGATTACTTTACCTACTGCGGCAAGGAGGTGGGCAAGGAGATCGGCGACGATGCCCTGTTCACCGTGGGCCTGCAGAACTACCACTTCAAAAACATCGAGAGCTTTTTCAACATCTCCTATGATACCATCTGCAAGATCCAGAAGCCCCGCAGCGTGGCCACCTCCTGCCAGGATATCCTGATGGAATATTTCCGGGAGCACGAGATGCTGGATGCGGCGGTGGACGGCAGAATGACCATTCTGCCCCCTGCCGGGCAATGACCGCTTTAAAAAAAAGGGTACCCTTTTTTCGGCAGAAGCTGATGCTTCTCCCGAATGGGGCCTTGAAAAAATAAATTTTACCACAGAAAGGAGCACCCCATGAAACAACGATTCACAAAACGAACGCGCCTTGTCAGTGCCCTGCTGACACTGGCCATGGTATTCACCTTCCTGCCCTTCAGCGCCTTTGCGGCGGATATTAAATCGGTAGATAAACTCGCCTTTACGACCAACGGCTGTGATGCCCTTCAAATTGAGGACGGCGCTCAAGTCAGTGGCTGGCTGGCATCCTTTAAGGCAAAAATGAATCAAACAGACTTTAGCCGGCTTCCTCTTGTGGCGGTGGATGGCTATGGATTTTCCATCAATATGTATGTGAATACGTTAAGTGTAGTAAAAGAAGACGGCACAATCCCGGGAACCTTTTCCAAGGGAACCAGATACTTTCTTGAGCTCTTGATTCTTCCAAAAGACGGTTATGTATTTGTGCCCGGTCAGAAATTTGAGAGTGTTAAGGTCAATGGGAAAGAAGTGGGTTATGAGTCTTGCTACAAGCCCAAACCCGAAAGTACCACCGGTCAGGGTGTATGGACTCGTCTCCCCCTCAGCTTCAAAGGCGACCACACACTGATAGACCACCCGACAAAACTCCCCAATTGTACCACCCCGGGAACCCAGTATTATTCCGAGTGCACAAAATGTGGAAAGCTGATCAAAGAAATTGACGGAATTGAGAAAGTTGTCACCTTGTCAGACCTGAGCATTCCTGCTTTGGGGCATGTGGCAGACACTGATTGGTCTTGGGACAGCACCACCCATTATTTCAAATGCGAGAGATGTGGAATCCCTATGCCGGATGAAACTCCCCAATCGCATCTCTATGAAAGCGATGACCACACTTGCGCCGTGTGCGGTTACACTTGGCAGGAAATCGAGAAAGTCAAGGTTTGGGTGACAGAGCCAGCGGCAGGCCAGCAGGCAACCAGCACTGTTGGCGTTGGCTCTACCGCTAATTATTACGCAACCTGCAAGTGGTTTCACGGAAAGCAGGAGTTCACGGGAACTTTTGAAGAAGGTGAGACCTATACCCTTCAGGTGACTGTGAAAACCGGTTACGGCAGCAAATATAAATTTGTGAATGGTACAGAGTACGAAGTCAACGGAGATTCTGTGGGCAGAATGCCTATGTATGGGGAATCCTACACAGGGCCTTGGGAGTCCGCAACCCTTTCCGGCATTAAGTATGTCGCCAAGTCTGCGGAAGAGGGCAGCGTAATCACAAACATCCAGATGACCATCCCTGCACCGGTGGCTGGTAATAGTCCCAGCAGCTGCAAGGTACAAAAGTCTGACCCTCGCTATACGATCAAGAGGTATCGTTGGAAAGAAGTGGATGCCACAGGCAAGCCGATAGGCCATAACGTGACGACATTTGAAGAGGGAAAACACTACCAGGTACATATCCGACTTGAATCCAATGTCGGTTACGAATTTGAAGGCGGTGGACAGGAAGCCATCATCAACGGCAAAACGTATTCCTCGTACACAGATGGAATGGACTCTAAAACGGAAATTGAATATATCGTTAATTTTACAGCGGTTGCAGGCGGCGGCTCCACCGG
>OMGA01000780.1_pt1 | contig 12383 bp, 9 predicted proteins | sample 1674211 | NCBI WGS metagenome assembly OMGA01 (sample SAMEA103958152, study PRJEB25191) | human gut metagenome | biome: human-associated habitat [ENVO:00009003]; feature: intestine environment [ENVO:2100002]; material: feces | place: Germany | collected 2013/2015
ACACGGCAGTCACATCGCCTTGAGCACAATGCCGACGATGGCTACGAGCACGCCGACGTATTGGATGCCGGCCACGGGCTTGCGTGGCACGCCAAGCAGGCCGAAACGGTCGACCAGCAATCCTCCGCCGACCTGGCCGAGCAATACCAGCATCACCGTCATGCCGGTGCCGATATGCGCGGACAGGTACGCGTTGCACATCACCAGCGTCGCACCCAGCAATCCGCCTGCCCACATCCACCACGGATTGCCTTTCTTCAGCGCGTCGCCGAGGCTGTAGGTGCGGTCGACGAATGCGACGACGATCGCAAGCGAGATCAGACCGACCGCGAACGAGGCGAGCGATGCCTTCACCGGCGATCCCAACGCGACGCCCAGCTTGCCCAACAACGCCGTCTGTACGGCCGAACACATGCCGAACGCGATGCCTGCGCAACTCCACAGCACGGTCGCGGAACCTGGCACATGTACGGCTTTTCCGTCAGTTTCGGATTTTTCGGAATCGCCGGAATTTTCCGAACCGCCAGCCGGGCGATCGATGGCAGGCCTCAATCGCAGATTCGGTCCGGCGACGGCAAGCAGAAAGCCGACCAGCGTGATCGCCGCACCTGCGATGCGCAGCGGGGAAATCGGCTGCGCGGTAGTGCCGAACCAGCCGAAAGCGTCGATCAGCAGGCCCATGACGATCTGCCCGGTGACTGGCATGATCACGGTTTTGAGACTGCCCAGTTTCGGCAGCAGCAGCACATTGCCGGTCAGGAAAGTGACACCGAACACGCCCGCGAACCACATCCACCATGGACCGTTCGCCGCGGTGGCGGGAATCAGCGGATACGGGCCAAGCAGCAGCGTCAAAGTCAGCATCGCAATGAGGCCGACGCTGAACGACACCAGCGAGGCGCGCAACGGCGAGCCGATGGAACGGCCGAGCCGCGTGTTCACCGCGGTCTGCACCGGCGTGATCAGTCCGGAGAAAATTCCCAGCAATCCTTGCAGCATGTTCAGCCTTCCTACGTTTCTCGGCACACGCTTCCCGGCACAGATTATCACAGCACCAGACCATCAGCCGACGTAACAATAAACCCTTGAAATCCAATGATTCCAAGGGTTTTCATGCAATCCCAGCAAAAGGTGCGAACCGGCGACCTTGAGATTAGCGGTCAGGGAAACCGGTCGACGGCCAAACGCTACTCGATAATCCAGCTCAGGCCGACGAGCACGATGACGAACAGCACGTTCACCGCGGTGTAGACGGCCAGATAACGGCCTTTTTTGTCCGGGTAGGCGCGCGTCACGTTCTTGTAGCCGATCAGCGACGCCATGGACGCGATCAGCGTGCCCAAGCCGCCCAGGTTGGTGCCGATGATCAGTTCACGCCACTGGTCGCAGAAGCCGGACAGCAGCAGCGTGGTCGGCACGTTGGAGATGAACTGGCTGGACACCACGGCCACTTCCAGCGGATGCGCGCCCACCAGCGAGGCGGCCAGCTCGTAGAATTCCGGCACGCGTTTCATGTTGCCGATGAAGATGAAGAACATGCAGAACGTGAGCGGCAGTCCCCAATCGACGTTGCGGAACACGCGGCGGTCGCATAGCAGGAACGCCACGAACACGATGACGCACATCAACCACAGCGGAATGAAATCGCTCACCGCCAGCAAGCAGACGACGAACAATGCCGTGTATACGATCGTACGCCAGCCGCCATAACCGGCACCGTAGCCGGTCACGCGAATCTCGTCAGGCTGCGGCCGGTCGGAATGCGGGGCGAGCACGTTCTGTTCGATGCCGGAACCATCGATCGCGGAAAATTCGGAAACCGGTTTGCTGCCGAAAATCACGCAGGTGATGATTATCAGCAGAACGGCTGCGGTAGCGGAATACGGGGCCATGATGCCGATCATCTCGGACGTCGGCATGCCCGTCAACGCTTTCAGATACAGGTTGTGCGCGTTGCCGATCGGGGTGAGCATGCTGCCCACGTTCGCGCCGATGGTCATCAGCGTGCCGACAAGCACCGCATGCTCTTCCATGTGCGCCATCGTCAACACCGCGATTGCGAACGGCACGAAGGTGACCAACGCCACATCATTGGTGATGAGCATGCCGGAGAAGAACGGCAATGCGATCAACGTGAGCACCAGGCCACGCGCGGTTTTGACGTGATGCAGCAGGCGCGAGCTGATGATGCGGAACACGCCGATGCGCTGGAAGCCGCACACCACCAGCATCAGACAGATCAGCTGCGAGATGGTGCTGGCGTGGATGTAGCCGGCGTATTCCTTGTCTGGCGGCACGATGAAGCACGATATGAGTGCGAGTATGGAAGCGACTACGAGAATGGTCTCGTTCTTCAGGACCTTGACGACCAATCGCCGCATGCATTCCTCCGTCAATCCCGTTTGCAACCGCCTTGCACACCTTGCAAAACCCAAGCGATTTTCATGCAAACGCCTAGACCACTTTACCCAAAAAATGCGACTAGCACGAACCCTCGGCGTGCTGCTTTTCCGACCATTCCAACGATTTTCATCCACTATTGCTTACTGGCGCATGCTTTTGCAAACCGGCAAAAGCGAAAATAAGACCCGCAAATCTTCACAAATTAACCCCGCGTGCGCCAAGATTTTGTCTAAAAATCATCTTCCGTTCGCCTTCGATTCACCATATGGGCGTGTCACGCAACGTTGTTGCCGAAAACACGCGACTGCAGGTCCTTGCGCAGCGTTTCCAGTTTGGTGATCTGTCCGAGCAGTTCGATTTTCTCTGCACCGTCCGACAGTTGCGCCATGCGGCGCTGGGCCGCGCCGATTTTGCGCATGATGCCGGTATCAAGCAGTCTGACGATCAGTTCGGACGCGTACCGCCGCTCCTCCTGCGTCGGCTTGCGCAATTGCGCCGATTGTTCCTGCGACTCGCCTGTATTGCGGTTCGTGTCCGCTTCGCTCGGCGGCAATGGCAGCGGCATGACGGCCAGCTCGTTGATGACCGATTCAAGCATCGGACCGCCCGCCTTCGTCAGATTGTGCATCCACAGTCCCTGCGGCACGTCTTCCCCTGGAAGCCCGCCCGCCGCGGCGACCGCTTGGAACAGCGTGCGGAACACCGGCGTCATGAAACTCGACAAGGTCAGGCTGGCGAACATCGTCGGATCGACGGCCAACGGCACCTGGATCAGCGTGGCCATGAACTGCTGTTCGCAGATGAACACGGCGTCGTCGATGCGATAGTAGCTTTGCTCGGCCGCGTCGCGATGCTCCAACGCCTTGCGTGCGGCGGGATTCGCATACGGATTCGCGCCACGTTCCGCATATGCTGGTTCAGCCGACGGCCCCGCATTGTTTTGGAATCGACGTTTCGGCGCGTACGCGTCCTCGTCACGCATGTTCAGTTTGCGACGCTGGTACGCCACTTCGCGTTGCATGATGTCCAGATCGACGCCGATGCGACGTACCGCCTTGCGTGAGTACAGGTCGAGCAGCGAACGGTCTCGGATTTGCGCGATCAGCGGGGCGACCGCCTTGACCGCGCCCATCTGACCTGTCGCGTACGTGGTGTCGAAACGGTCGATTGCCGAATCGATCACGAAATCGTACAGCGGCCGCGCATTGGCGATCAGCGCACGCACCGCCTCGTTGCCGCGTTTGATGCGCAGATCGCACGGGTCGAGGTTGTCTTCGGCGACCGCGACGAACGCCTGCGTCGAGAACGCGGCGTCCAAACCGAACGCGTGGATCGCGGCCTTCTGCCCAGCCGCATCGCCGTCGAATGTGAACACGACACGCGAGCTCAACGCCTGCCCCTCCACCTTCAGGGGGCCAACCAGCTGCACGGCGCCCAACGAATCGTCCGCGATCAATCGGCGGATGATCTTCGCATGCTCGGCGCCGAATGCGGTGCCGCACGTGGCGACCGCCGTGTCGATGCCGGCCAGATGCATGGCCATCACATCGGTATAGCCTTCGACGATCACCGCCTGGCGTTTCTTCACAATCGCCGATTTGGCAAGGTCGATGCCGTACAGCACCTGTGTTTTGCGGTACAGCTGCGTGTCGGGCGTGTTGATGTATTTCGCGTTGATCGTGTCATCCTCGTACAGCTTGCGCGCGCCGAAGCCGAGCGTACGGCCGGTCGAATCGCGAATCGGCCATGTCACGCGGCCACGGAAATAGTCGTATACGCCACGCTGGCCCTGACGGGCGAGTCCCGCGTCGAGCATCTCCTGCTGGGTGAAGCCTTTGCCGGCAAGGTGCCGCACCAGGTTATCCCATCCTTGGGGGGCATATCCGCAGCCGAACCGCTGGCAGTCGGCCTGGCTGAAGTTGCGACCGTCCAACAGCTTGCGCGCGGCGAGCGCCTCCTTGGTCATCAGCTGGGAGACGAAGAATTCCTGCGCCGCCTCGTTGGCTTCGAGCAGGCGTGCGCGTTTCGAACCGGTGTGCGCGGGCACGTTGTCGGCTTTGTCGTAATGCAGTTCGATATGGTATTTGTCGGCGAGCAGCTCCACCGCGTCACGAAAGTCGAGGTTCTCCTGATGTTCGACGTAGCCGAACACGTCGCCGCCGAGACCGCAGCCGAAGCAATGCCATACGCCAAGCGCCGGGCGCACGGAAAAACTTGGCGTTTTCTCGTCATGGAAGGGGCATAGGCCTACGTATGTGCCGGTTCCCGAGGGTTTGAGCGTGACGGTCGCGGATACGATGTCATACAGGTCGGCGGTGGCGCGGACCTTTTCTATGTCTTCCTTCTTGATCATTCCCGGCATACGTTCCAGCCTACCAGCCCGTTCAGCAGAGAAGGGAGTGGAGGGTCAGGGCGGACGTGTCGGTCAGGCTCGCCACCTGGTCTATGGCCACGCGCAGGCGTTCGCCGTCGCTGCCGGCCTCGCGCCAATCGTCGAGGAACACGTTCTCCAACGCGCTGGACGGTTTGGGATTGTCCGCCATGAACACGTCCACCAGATCGCCGACGATCCGCTGTTCCTCGCCGTGCATCGGCTCGCGTTCGCCGGGCGCCATGACGAAATGCACGGCGATGCCTTTCAGCACCACGATTTCGTAACTGGTTTCCTCGGGAATCACCAGATCGCCGTTGTATCGGGTCAGCGGCTCGTTGCCGTACGTGTCCCGCGTGGCTTGTTCCACGGAACCGGCGAATCGGCCGATCAGATTGCTGGTCATGTTCTTCAATGCGGCGAGCGCGCGTCGCGAACCGTCGAAATAGCCGGGGAACGTGTCGCGCCGGTGCATGCGTGCGAACGCGGCCACCAGCTTGTCTGTGTCCCATTGCGGTCCGTACCAGGCGCGCGCGTCCTCGACGACCGCGTCGATCACGCCGCTTTCATGCAGCACGCCCGGATTGAACGCGCCGGTGGCGATGGCGTCCTCCACATCATGCACGCTGTAGGCGATGTCATCGGACAGGTCCATCACCTGGCATTCGACGGGACGGTGGGTGGTGTCGAGCGCGTGTTGTTTGAGCCAGGCGAACACGTCCGTATCATCCGGATAGACGCAGAATTTCGCGCTGCGCTCCCCTTTCGGATGCGCGGCGGCTTCGGCAAGCGTCCACGGGTATTTGACGGCCGCATCGAGCGCGGCACGCGTCAGATTCACGCCTGCGGAACGTCCGTCGGGAAACAGTATTTTCGGTTCGAGGCGCGTCAATAATCGCAAGGTTTGCGCATTGCCTTCGAAACCACCGATATTGCCGGCGATTTCGGCAAGCGCACGTTCCCCATTATGGCCGAACGGCGGGTGGCCGAGGTCGTGCGCAAGGCAGGCGCAGTCGACCACGTCGGGATCGCAACCGAGCGAAGTGCCGATCTGTCGACCGATTTGCGCGACCTCCAACGTGTGTGTAAGCCGTGTACGTGCGAAATCGTCGGTGCCGGCCACCAGAATCTGCGTTTTCGCGCCGAGCCTGCGCAATGCGGACGAGTGGATGAGTCGGGCGCGGTCGCGTTGGAAGGCGGTGCGGGAGCTGGATTTGGGTGGTTCCGGAGCCCAACGCTCCTCGTCGAACGCGCTGTATCCTTCGCTCGTCATGATGCACCGCCTTCCTATGGGTGCGGCGGCTGCCGCCGCTTTTTACGGGATTACAGGATGCTTGCCGGGTCGAGCTTGGCGAGGTCCTCGGCGGACAATACGTCCGTGGCATGCTCGTACAGGCGCGGAATGCGGTTGCGCAGGCAGGTGAAGATCTCGTAGCTGATGGTGTCGGCGGCACGACCCCAATCGTCCGCGGTCGGTTCGGCGTAATCCTCGCCGCGGCCTGGACCGAACAGTTCCACATTGTCGCCTTCGTGGATGCCGAGTTCGGCGGCGGAACCGTGCAGGTCGAGGATGAACTGGTCCATGCACACGCGGCCGGACACACGGTACAGGCGCGGGCCTTCCGAGGTCATCACGCGCACCGGGCCGCCGGGCTTGGTCACATGCTTGGCGCCTTCCATGTCGAATCCGGAGGCGGAGCGGTGGATGCCGTCCGCATAGCCGAGCGGCACGATCGCGGTGGAGGTGTCGGACGGGGTCAGATACGTGCGGCCGTAGGAAATGCCATGTCCGGCCTCCACATCCTTGACGGTGCCGAGCTGCGCCTGCAGGGTCATGGCGGGCTTCAGGCTATACGTGGACGGCGTGCCCATGGCCGGATCGGCTTCGTAACCGTACAGTCCGATGCCCGGACGGGTCAGTTCGAAGTGGATTTCCGGACGGGACAGCGTCGCCGCGGTGTTGGCGAGGTGGCGGATTTCCGGCGGAATGCCGGCCGCCTCCATACGACGGGTGAAGTCCTTGAACGTTTCGACCTGCATGTCGGTGGATGCCACGAATTCCGGGACGTCCGGCGCGTCGGCGACCGCCAGATGGCTCCACTGGCCGACGATGTGCAGCACGCCTTCCTTGGCGAGCGGCACCAGTTTGGCGAGCGCCGCGTCGAAACCGGCTGGCGTGAAGCCGTTGCGGCCAAAACCCGAATCGACCTTCACATGCGTGCGGCCGCGGCGACGCCGTCGATGCCGGCGAGCGAGCCGACGGAAATGTCGATGTCGTTGTCGACCAGCTCGTCGAACGGCACTTCGGCGCCGCTGTAGACCCACGTCAGAATATGGCAGCGATCGAGGCCGATGCCCGCCTTGCGCAACAACAGCGCTTCATGCGATTGCGCGGTGCCGAGCCATGTGGCGCCTCCCGCGAGCGCGGCGAGCGCGGCCGGAACCAGACCGTGGCCGTACGCGTCGGCTTTGACGATGCCCATGACGGCGGTGCCGGAATGCGGACCGCCGACGACACTCACCAGATGGCGCATGTTGTCGCGCAGTGCGGCGAGGTCGACGATGGCCTGCGCCGGATACCGCCGCTGGGCGGCCTTGTAGTTCGCTTTGCCTTGTTCGGAGGAGAAATCCCATTCACGTGTTGCGCTCAAAGTCATGGCTCCCATTGTCGCGCCGCTATGTGACAGGTATGGAACATCAGGGACATATGGTGAGACGATTCACGATGTTTTCACGATTTTGTCCGGCAGTGTTTTTTACACTTTCCATACACAAGGCTGTTGCGCATATCGCCGCGGCCTTTCTGATTTCTGGCGTTAAGGCGTGCCAGAGTCCCGGAAATCCGTCCGGTCCAGCCCATTTTTGAAACAATCACAGGGAATCTGACGACCATGGATCTATTTCGCAAGAAGTCGGTGGACCAACTTGTCTCCGAATCGACTCCGCTGAAGCGAACACTGAAAACCTTCGACCTGACCATGCTGGGCATCGGCGCCATCATCGGCACCGGCATCTTCGTGCTCACCGGCAAAGGCGCGCTCACCGCGGGACCGGCATTGTGCGTGTCCTTCCTGCTCGCCGCCGTCTGCTGCGGTTTTGCGGGCCTGTGCTATGCGGAGTTCGCCGCGATGGCACCGGTTTCCGGCTCCGCCTATTCGTACGCGTATCTGGCGTTCGGCGAGTTGATCGCCTTCGTGATCGGTTGGGATTTGATTTTGGAATACGCGTTGCAGGCGGCGACCGTGTCCGCCGGCTGGTCGGGCTATTTCAACAAGCTGTTGGAAGGCTTCGGCCTGCATCTGCCGGTCGAGCTGACCGCCGCCTACGGCACCAACCCGGACGTCACCACCTACTTCAACCTGCCCGGTTTCGTCATCGTGCTCATCATCACGTGGGTGCTGTCCATCGGCATCAACCAGACGAAGAAGACCAACGACATCATGGTGATGATCAAGCTGGCCATCATCGTGCTGTTCATCGTGTGCACCGTCTGGTACATCAATCCCGCCAACTGGAAACCGTTCTCCCCGTATGGCATCTACACGTTCCAGCCGGGTTCGACGCAGCCGTACGGCATCGTGCCGGCCGCGTCGATCGTGTTCTTCAGCTTCATCGGCTTCGACGCCGTCTCCTCCTCCGCCGAGGAGACCATCAATCCGAACAAGACGCTGCCGCGCGGCATCCTGATCTCGCTGGCCGTGTCCACCGTGCTGTACATCATCATGACGCTCATCATGACCGGCGTGGTGCCGTACAAGGAGTTCGCGAAGTTCATCGACGCTCCGGTGGCGGGCGTGATTCTCGAGACCGGCCTCAACTGGCTGGCGTTCATCGTGAACCTCGGCGCGTTGATCGGCATGACCACCGTCATGCTGGTGCAGCTGTACGGCCAGTCCCGCATCTGCTATGCGATGAGCCGCGACGGACTGTTCCCGAAGTTCTTCGGCGAAGTGCATCCGAAGTACCGCACACCGTTCAAGGGCACGTGGTTCTTCGGCATTCTGACGGCCATCGCCGGCGGTTTCATCAACATCAACGTGCTGTTCGAGCTGGTGAACATCGGTACGCTGTCCGCGTTCATCATCGTGTCGGCCGGCATCCTGTGGATGCGCAAGACCCAGCCGGACGCGCATCGTGGCTTCCGTGCGCCGGGCGTGCCGTTCACGCCAATCTGCGCCATCATCTTCTGCCTGATTCTGATCTTCGGTTTGAATTGGGAGACGTGGGTGCGTTTCGCCGTGTGGTTCGCGCTTGGACTGGTCGTGTATTTCACGTACAGCCGCAAGCATTCTCAGCTTAACGAGCCGGGACTGTTCTAATCATCCCTTCATATGGAAAAGGACGTCTCCCGCAGTTTTACGGGAGACGTCCTTTTTTTCTACGTTTCTATGTATGCGCAATCACCATTCGTGACGCTGGTAGGCGATACGCGTGGTATCGGTGGGGCGGTCAAGCAGTTGGATCAGGCCGCAGCGGGCGAATCCGTTCGATTCGAGCACGTGCTGCATGGCCTTGTTGTTCGGATGCGTGTCGGCGCGCACGTTGCCGTAATGTTCGATGCACCAGTTGATGCAGTCCTTGGCCGCGCCTTTGACGATTCCCGACGAGGCGATGCGGTGGATGGTCACATACGAGTCGTCGTCCAGCCAGGCGCCGTCGATATGCGCGTAGGTGGGATCCTCGCCCGTGCACAGGGCGAACTGGGCGAGCACACGCTCCTTGCCGTCAGCCTCGTCCACCAGCAGCATGGTGCGCTGCTGGCGAATGTCGTCAAGGATCACTTCCTCACGTGGGAACGTGTTTCCCCATTGCGTGGGATTCCCGTTGGCCGCCATAAGCTCACGCGCATGCTGGTAGATTTTCAGCATGACAGGCAGATCATCCATGGTGGCACGACGGAACCGACGTTCGGAAGTGGTTTCGCTCAACCCTTTCACCTCAATTCGACTGTGTACCTCTCTCAAGCATTCCAGCCGTCCAAACTACCACGCCCACCGCACAGGCATGGTAACGCTCACACAAGGCGGCGTTCGAACGGGTCGGAGCTGATGCCCTTGGCGAGGATGTCCTTGCACCATTCCTTGGCGGTGAACAGGCTGTGGTCGCGGTAGTTGCCGCAGCTTTCGATGGTGGTTGCCGGCACGTCGTCCCATGTGGCCTCGTAGGCGATGAATTCCAACGATTCCTTCAATGCGCGAGCCACATCCTCGGTGGAATGCTCGCCCCACGTCAGCAGGTGGAAGCCTGTGCGGCATCCGAACGGCGAGCAGTCGATGTAACCGGGGATGCGTTCGCGCAGCAGCACCGCGATGGTGTGTTCGATGGTGTGCAGTCCGCCGGTCGGAATGGCGTTCTCGTTCGGCTGCACCAATCGCAGGTCGTAGTTCGAGATCACGTCGCCGTGGGGGCCGGTTTCCGTATCGATGTAGCGCACATACGGCGCCTTTACTTTGGTGTGGTCCAATTGGAAGCTTTCCACCACCGGCTTGTCTTCCGCCATGTTCTGTCCTTTCGTTGTTGTGTTCACATTCCACTATTCACGGTTCGCGGGCTCAACGTCAACCGTCGTGCCATGCGTGTCGGTTATGGCCGGTTCAAGCCTCGTCGCCGGAATCCTCCCGAATCGCGGCCATGAACCGTTCGCCGTACTGTTTGAGCTTGCTTTCCCCCACACCGTTGACGGCAAGGAACTGGTCGTCAGTGATCGGCTTGACCCGTACCATGTCACGCAACGTCTTGTCGGAGAACACGATGTACGGCGGTTTGCCGAGTTCGCGCGCGATGTCCAGTCGCAGCGCACGCAGCTTCTGGAATAGCGCCTCGTCGCCGTCATCCGGCACGTACGATCCGACAGCGGGAGTGGACACGTCGGGCGTTCGACGCGCACGGGCGTCAGCACGTTTGATCTTCTTGATGTCGTAATGGAATTCGGGTGCGACCGTTTCCGCCGCACGGGGTCCGAAGCCGACGATCGGCAGGCGTCCTTCCGCGATCGTCAGGAGGCCGTCGGTGGCCATCTGGCTCAGCACGTCGCGGATGCGCGCTTCCGGCACTTCGTCGAGCATGCCGAACGACGGCAGGCTTTCGGGGTTGAGATAGCTTAGATCCTGTGCCTTCGAGCCGCGCAGCACCTTGACGATTTTGCCGCTGCCGACATGCTGGTTCACATCGTGCACGCAACGGCTGATGGCTCGGGCGATGTCGGTGACGTCGATGGTTTCGAATGTGTGCTCGCAGTTGGCGCAACCGCCCACGCATTTGCCGTCCGTTTTCGCCGCCGCGCCCGCGGTTTCGCCGAAATACCGGGTCATGTACGCGTGCAGGCAGTCCGTGGTACGGCAGTAGCCGACCATCGCGTCGAGCAGCCGGCGTTTCGACGCGCGTACGGCCTCCTGCTCTTCGGGAGTCAATCGTTCGTTTTCGTAATCCGAATCGAGCAGCCGGCGGCGGGTGACGATGTCCGATTCGTTCCACAACAGCGTGCAGCGGCTTGGTTCGCCGTCTCGTCCGGCGCGACCCGCCTCCTGGTAGTACGCTTCGATGGATTCGGGCATGTTGTGGTGGATGACGAACCGCACGTTGGATTTGTCGATGCCCATGCCGAACGCGTTGGTGGCCACGACCACGGGCACACGGTCGGTGACGAAATCGCGTTGCGCCTTCTCTCGTGCGTCGGCGCTCATACCGCCATGGTAGGCGACGGCGATGGTGCCGATATCCGACACATCCGCACCCCCTGCGGCACGCAATTCGGCGACGGCGCTGTTAAGCGATTCGGCGAGCGCTTCCGTTTCCTTGCGCGTGGCGCAGTAGACGATGCCGGATTCGTCCGGATGGTCGGCCACATACCGCGCCACCCATGCGGCCTTGTATTTGGTTTCCAGTTTGACCACATCAAAATACAGGTTCGGCCGGTCGAAACCGGTGACGGTGATGGACGGTGTGTGCAGGCCCAGAATCGAAACGATGTCGCGGCGCACGTGTTCGGTGGCGGTGGCGGTGAACGCGGCGACCGTTGGACGTGTGGGCAGTCCGGCGATGAATTCGCCGATGCCAAGATATGAGGAACGGAAGTCCTGCCCCCATTGGGAGACGCAGTGCGCTTCGTCGACGGCGACGAGCGAGATCGGCACACGGACGGCGAAGTTGCGGAATCGTTCGGTTTCCAAACGTTCCGGCGCCACGTACAGCAGTTTGATCTGGCCGGAGAGCGCCTGCGCGAAGACGAGATCCTGTTCGTCCGGCGTCTGCGTGGTGTTGATGAACGCGGCCGGAAGGCCCACGTCGTTCAGGGCGTCGACCTGGTCGCGCATGAGTGAGATCAGCGGCGAGATGACGATGGCGACGCCCGGCAGGATCGCTGCGGGAATCTGATAGCAGATGGATTTGCCGGCGCCGGTGGGCATGACGCCAAGCACGTCGTGTCCGGTGAGGATGGCCGAGACGATGCCGGATTGTCCAGGACGGAACGAATCGTAGCCGAAATAGCGGTTCAGCGCCTCCAATGCGGAGGGGTCTACGGAATCGGCGGAATCAACAGCTTGCGTCATGGTTTCCAAGTGTAGCAATGCCGTGCGTTGACCGCGGAGAGCGAAACGGCCGGCGCGGG
>OMGA01000793.1_pt1 | contig 12239 bp, 8 predicted proteins | sample 1674211 | NCBI WGS metagenome assembly OMGA01 (sample SAMEA103958152, study PRJEB25191) | human gut metagenome | biome: human-associated habitat [ENVO:00009003]; feature: intestine environment [ENVO:2100002]; material: feces | place: Germany | collected 2013/2015
CCGAGCCCGCCGAGGTGACCATCCACAACGACGGCACCTATACCGTCCGCCCCAACAAGGGCAGGGGAGGCAGGAATCAGAGCCGCGGAACCGCTCCGGCCCGCACCGCAGGCGGCCGCCAGCCCAGCCCCGGCGCACGCTTTGCGCCCAACGGTACGGCACCCCGTAAACCGAAGAATGATCAACAGAAAGAGAATACAGCGTGGAAAACTTCAAAAAAGAAAAAGTAAGCTTTTGGCGGCGCATTGCCGCTCTGGCCCTGGCGGCGGCGCTGGCCCTTGGTCTTGCCGCCTGTGATGCCTCGGCGGTGGTGCCGGGCAGCAGCACCCCTACGGTCAGCACTGCCCAGCCTGCCGGAGACGGCCAGACCGCCAACTTTGAGATGCACTTCCTGGATGTGGGACAGGCCCTGAGCGTGCTGGTGGAATGTGACGGCCAGTATATGCTCTACGACGGCGGCAACGTGGACGATGGCAGCTATGTCGTCTCTTACCTGCAGAATCTCGGTGTGGAGGAGCTGCAGTATGTGTTCTGCTCCCACGCCCACGAGGATCATGTGGGCGGCCTGTCCGCTGCGCTGGCCTATTTCCCGGCAGACCATGTGTACAGCCCCGTGACGGAAGCCTCCACCAAATGCTTTCAGGATTTCGTCAAGTACACCGGGCAGCAGGGCCTGCAGGTGGAGGTGCCCGCCGTGGGCACGGTCTGGCCGCTGGGCAGCGCCACTGTGACCATGCTGGGCCCTGTGGCGCAGTATGACAACACCAACGATACCTCCATCGTTCTGCGGGTGGATTACGGCTCCACCAGCTTTCTGCTCACCGGCGATATGGAATCGGATGCGGAGCGCGACCTTGTGAACAGCGGGGCCAACCTGAAGGCAGATGTTCTGCAGGTGGGCCACCACGGTTCCAGCACCAGTACGAGCTACATCTTCCTGAACGCCGTCCTGCCCGAGATGGGAATCATCTCCTGTGGTGTGAACAACAAGTACGGCCACCCCCACGAGGAGACCCTGAGCATCCTGCGGGATGCGGGCGTGGATGTTTACCGCACGGACCTGCTGGGGGCCATCGTAATCGGTTCCGATGGACAGAACTATACCATCCGCACCGAGAAAACGGCCACCGATGCCGAGCTCAACCCCACCGACCCGGCGGCATCCAGCACGGCCCAGCAGGGGTATATCGGCAACGTGAACAGCAAAAAGTTCCACCTGCCCAGCTGTGCCAACCTCCCTGCGGAGAAGAACCAGATCCTCTTCTCCAGCTACGAGGAGGCCATTGCGGCAGGGTACAGCCCGTGCTCGAGCTGCATCAAGTAAAAGCCATATCAAACAAGCAGCGCCCTGCCGGGGTAAACCGGCAGGGCGCTGCTGTTTTCTGGGATCATTTTTTTCGCTTCTTGAAATCGACCGGCAGCGTTGTCCACCGCTTCCGGAAGAGGTACGCCGCATCCTTGGGCTGACGCTGGCGGGTGAAGATGCCTTTTTTGTTGCCGTCCACCCGCAGGATGCCCTCGGTGGTCTGGAAATCGGCAAAATTCCACACCAGCTCACCCTGCACGAAATCGTAGTGGTCGAACACGGCGTGGGTCATCTCCAGATATTCATTCTGGTACTCGGCACTCCACATCACGCTGGGGAGCTTGTGCGCACCGCTCAGGTTGTCGGTGCCGTACTCGGTGAAGATGAGCGGGCGGCCATGCAGGACTTTTGCCCAGCCGTCCATCTCATGGTGGAAGGCGGCTTCGGCATCTGCCAGCCCGGCCCCGCCCAGTACATACCAGCCGTAGTAGCGGTTCAGGCTGACGAAATCGGCAAAACGCTGGCCCTTGCTGGTGTCGGGCAGGCTGGTCATCAGGACCGTATAAGTACGGGGGCGCTTCTGGGGGTCGAGGCGGCGGGCCAGCTCGAACAGGGGCTTGAAGTATTCCTCAGTGCCCGCGCTGGTGCACTGAGGCTCGTTGAGCAGGCTCCATGCGATGACCGAGGGGTGGTTTTTGTCCCGGTCGATCATATCGGTCAGGGCTGCCTTGTGGTTCTTGAGCAGCGCAGGCGTGGTCTCCTTCTCAAAAAAGCCCTGCTGCCTGCCGTTGCCCTGATTGGCGGCCAGGAAGTTGGCCGTGCTCTGCATAAAGCCCACGGCGGGGACTTCGTCGATGATGAGGAAGCCCTCCTCATCGGCCATCTGGTAGATCTCCTCAGCGTAGGGGTAGTGGCTGGTGCGGAAGCAGTTTGCGCCGATCCACTTCATCAGCTCAAAATCCCGCTTGACGGTGGGCAGGTCGAGCCCACGGCCCCGGATGTCGGCATCCTCGTGCCGGCCGAAGCCCCGCAGATAGACCGGGCTGCCGTTGAGCAGGAAACGCCCGTGCCGGATCTCAAAGGTGCGGATGCCGATCCGATCCAGATACTCGTCCACCACTGCGCTGCCCTCGTGGATGCGGATGACCAGATCGTAGAGATAGGCGGCGTGGACATTCCACAGCTTGGCGTTTTTGACCACCAGCGTGCCGGTGGTGCCGGAGCTTTCGGCCACCCGGGTGGTGCCGTCGTAAAGCTCCACAGTCACGGGGTGGGGGCCGTTGGTGGTTACGGTATAGTCGATCTCGGCCCCGGTCTCGGTCAGGCGGTATCGTGTGGAATAGTCCAGCACCCGCTCCTTGGGCAGGGCCATCAGCCAGACGGGCCGGTGGATGCCGGCGTAGTTGTAAAAATCAAAGTAGGGTGCGGCGATCTTTCTGCCGTCCGCAAGGGTGCGTGTGGTGCCTGCGGGCAGCATCGTCTCGCTGAGCTCGTTATTCGCCAGAACACTGAGCTTGTTGAACTGGTTGTAGCGCACGATGTTGGTCACGGTGGCATCAAAGGGCAGGAAGCCGCCCTCGTGCTGGGCCACCTCCACGCCATTGACAAAGACCCGGGCCCGGTGGGTGACCGAGCCAAACCGGAGAACAATGTCCCAACCGCTCCATTCCGCAGGGACAAAAAAGCTGGTCTCGTACCAGAAATCACCGCAGTATTCGCGGGAGGCCTTGTCGGTGAACAGGTCGCAGAAGGAGGCGGGTACCGGCATGGAAAGAGAGGAGGGCAGGTCCAGCGCCCATCCGGCCTCCACACCCTTGCTCTCGGGGTCGAAGCTGAAACGCCACATCCCGTCCAGGCCGATGAGACGGCGGGTGGTGGTAGCGCGGGGATACAGCAGGGAGCGGTTCATCAGGATGACCTCACATTCATCAGCCCGGCGGCATTTTGCGTGCCACAGGGGCGTTTATTGTCTTTGTACCCAGTATGACAGAAATTTTATAAAAGGGATAGAAAGATTTTTGAATAAATCCAGACTTTTTTCAGGAAAACAGGCGCTGCTCTGGGCAGAATACCTATTATCTCCGGCTTGGTTTAAAAACTTCCGTAAAGAGTGCCACAAAAAGTGAATGCTGGGAAAAAGAGGGAAAAACAGAATGTGAACGAACTGTGAAAATGTACAAAAACAATACCTTAAAATTGTACGAATTCACCTAAAAAATATTCTAACATTTTTTGATAAAAGTTTGTCATAATATTGGAGTACAAACTTGGATACAGCAGAAGGGACGCTGTACCGTTTTGAATTGACCACCGAAGGAGAATACAATGGCAAATGAAATGCAAAAGACCACCCCGTTTGGGATGCGGGACAAGGTCGGCTATATGTTCGGCGATTTCGCCAACGATTTTACTTTTATCCTGTCGTCCAGCTTCCTGATGAAGTTTTATACCGACGTGATGGGCGTGAGCGCCGGTGTTGTGGGCATGATCATGATGATCGCCCGCTTTGTGGATGCCTTCACCGATGTGACCATGGGCCAGATCGTGGACCGCTCCAAGCCCACCAGGGACGGCAAATTCCGCCCCTGGCTCAAGCGGATGTGCGGCCCTGTGGCCATCGCATCCTTCCTCATCTTCCAGTCCGGTCTGGCCGGGATGTCCTACGGCTTCAAGGTGGCATGGCTCTTTGTGACCTATATCCTGTGGGGCTCCATCTTCTACACCTCCGTGAACATCCCTTACGGCTCCATGGCCTCCGCCATCTCTGCTGACCCCAAGGACCGCGCAGAGCTGTCCACCTGGCGTACCATCGGCAGCACCCTGGCCAGCCTTGTGATCGGCGTTGGCACCCCCATGGTGGCTTACGTCACCGTCAATGGTCAGACGGTCCTCTCCGGCAGCCGCATGACCATCATTGCAGGCGTTTTCTCTGTCTGCGCCATCCTCTGCTACCTGCTCTGCTTTAACCTGGTGCGTGAGCGTGTGGACGTGCCCGCCAACAACAGCAAGATGGACATTGGCAAGATGCTCAAGAGCGTGTTCACCAACCGTGCCCTGCTGGGCATCATTGCTGCCGCCCTCTTCCTGCTGCTGGCCATGCTGACCATGCAGGGCATGGCAGGCTATGTGTTCCCCAACTTCTACGGCAGCGCCGCCGCCCAGTCTACCGCTTCTCTGTTGAGCAGCGTGCTGATCCTGCTCGTCTGCGCACCCTTTGCCTCCAAGCTGGCCAGCCGGTTCGGTAAAAAAGAGCTGGCCACCGTATCCTGCATCGTGGCCACGGTGCTGGAGGTCATCTGCTTTGTTCTCAAGCCCACCAATGTCTGGGTCTATGTCGGCTTCTTCTGCGCCGCCTTCATCTGCCTGGGCTTCTTCAACACCATCATCTGGGCAATGATCACCGATGTCATCGATGATTCCGAGGTCCGCAACGGCATCCGTGAGGACGGCACCATCTATGCGGTCTACTCCTTTGCCCGCAAGCTGGGTCAGGCATTCTCTTCCGGCCTGACCGGCGGCCTGCTGACCATGATCGGTTACAGCGCTGCCACTGCCTTTGACCCGGAGGTCACCATGGGCATCTTCAACATCTCCTGTATTGCCCCCGCCATCGGCTTCGTGGCCGTGGCCCTGAGCCTGTTCTTCATCTACCCCCTGACCAAACAGAAGGTGGAGGAGAACGTGGCTGCACTGGCACAGCGCCATAATAAGTAAGGAAACGGATCAAGCCGCCCACGGGAAATTCCTGTGGGCGGCTTGTTTCTGCTTCAAAATTGATGTATACTAATATATCAGGAATGACACAATGGCACGAGCGGAACAACAGGAAAAAGGAGCGGTGTACGATGCGGGTGGATCCTTTGCAGATCCTTACAAAGCTGGCAGCGGTGCAGAATATCCCGACCCGGCGGGTCACCCCGCCCTTTGAGGGGTTGGAAGAGTTTGACTACGGCCTGCGGCGATCGCTGGACCCCCAGTTCGACTGGCAGGAGTTCGGCCAGCTGCTGCTGGACAGCACCCCTGAAAATACCCTGCTGCTGGTGGAGGGCACCTTTGAGCTGCACTTTGCCCTGTTCCGCATCCCCGATGAAAAAAACACGGTCTTTCTCATTGGCCCCTGGACGGTGGGCCCCCGCACCCAGAGCGCCCGCAAATGGGTCAGGCGCTATCTGGGGGAAGCCGGAGAGGCCGCTGTGCAGGAGTACTACAACGGCGTGAAGATCCTGGAGGCCAGCGATTTCTATGGAGCTTTGCGGGTTGTGGTGGATACGATGTTCGGCTGCACTGTCCCGGTGCAGGAGCTGAAGGAATTCCTGCCCTTCCAGTTCCACCCGGATACCCGCTATTTCCATGAGCCGGAGTTCCAGAAGGAGATCCCGGTCACCATGCTGGAGCAGCGGTATGAATCGGAGAACCGTATTCTGGACGCGGTGGCCCGGGGCGATGAGGAAGCCGCCATCGAGGCCATGCACCAGCATTCCCGCTTTACCTACGGCGGCCGGTTCGAGGGGACGCTCTACCAGCAGAAGAATAAGATGATCGTGCTGAACACCCTGCTGCGCAAGGCCATTGAGCCCAGCAAGGTGCATCCCTATTATATCGATGCCATTTCCAGCAAGTACAGCCGCATCATTGAGGAAGCCAACGAGGTGCCCAACGAGATGATGTGGCAGATGACGCGGGATTACTGTGCCTATGTCCGCCGCTACTCGCTGAAGGAGTATTCGCCTGCGGTGCAGAAGGTGATGAACTACGTCAACCTGAACGTGGCCGAGCCGCTGACGCTGAAAAGTCTGGCCGCAATGTGCTTCATCAGCCCATCGTACCTGTCGGCATTGTTCAAGCAGGAGACCGGCAGCACCCTGATCGATTATATCAACACCCAGCGCGTCAACCGCGCGGCCCAGCTGCTGGTGCAGAACAACCACACCATTGCCGCCGTGGCCGAGGAAGTGGGCATTCTGGACGTGAATTATTTTACAAAGATCTTCAAAAAGACGCTGGGAGTCACCCCCACCCGCTACCGCCGCGAACACAAAGAAAAGTGAAAAATGAAAAAAATGCCCGGTTTTTCCCGGAAATGTACGTTTTGTGCAAAACTCCCGGGAAAAAACGGGCATTTTCTGTACAGAGAAATTTGTTGCATGAACAGAACGATGTTGTAACCATTTTGAAAGGATTTATGGATTTTTGGCATGGAATTTGGATGTATGTTGCATTTTTGACTTATTTTGTGCTTCATAGCAAAAAGAATGTTGTACACAACAATATCAACTGTGAAGAATGCACAAAGAAATGACCGGAATCTTGTGAACTTGTCCCATTGCGAATGATTTTCCAGACGGTTATAATACAAACAGAAACCATGGAACATACATGTAAGTATATTCCATGAGATGCTGTGATATGCGAATGAAGGAGAACAAGATTATGAAAATGATTTCCCGTCGTGACTTTATGAAGGCTTCTGCTGTTGTGGGTGCTGCCGGCGTTCTGACCGCCTGCGGCGGCTCCTCCAGCTCCACCGCTGCTTCCTCTACCGCCGCTTCCTCTGCAGCTGCTTCTTCTGAGGCTGCAACCGGCAGCGCAAACGTCGGTGTCTGCATCTATCAGTTTGCTGATAACTTTATGACCCTGTACCGCACCGACCTGGAAGAGTACCTGAAGGATAAGGGCTACGCCGTGACCATCGTTGACGGCAAGAACGACCAGAACACCCAGACCGAGCAGATCAACACCTTCCTGCAGCAGGGCGTGGACGTGCTGGTCATCAACCCCGTGCAGACCACTTCCGCACAGACCATCGTTGATACCATCAAGCCCTCCGAGACTCCCATCGTCTTCATCAACCGTGAGCCCGAAAAGGCTGTTCTGGATTCCTACGCAGGCAAGTGCTGCTACGTTGGCGCTGACGCACGTCAGTCCGGTACTTACCAGGGCGAGCTGATCCTGGAGACCGAGACCCAGGGCGATATCAACGGCGACGGCAAGATCACCTACATCATGTGCAAGGGCGACCCCGAGAACATCGATGCTCAGTACCGCACCGAGTACTCCATCAAGGCTCTGACCGATGCCGGCAAGGAAGTGGAGTGCCTGTACGAGTACCTGGACAACTGGGATCAGACCACCGCTCAGCAGGACGTTGCAAACGCTCTGTCTCAGTACGGCGATAAGATCGAAGTCGTCTTCTGCAACAACGACGCAATGGCACTGGGCGCTCTGCAGTCCATCCAGCAGGCAAACCGCACCGTCGGCAAGGACATCTATCTGGTCGGCGTCGATGCTCTGACAGAGGCTGTTCAGGACGTTCTGGACGGCAACATGACCGGTACCGTTCTGAACGACGACGTGGGCCAGGCTACCAAGGCTGCCGAGGCTACTCAGCTGTTTGTTGAGGGCAAGGACGTTGAGGAGTACTACTGGGTCGACTACGTCAAGGTCACTACCGAGAACGCAGCACAGTACCTCTAATTCCTGTAGCACAAAACTCACGTTTGCAAGGTACGCAGTGAGTCCTATGGCTTGGTAAAAGCTTAAAAGCGCGTGCGTGCGAGATTTCTCTCGGGCGCACGCGCCTTCTTTTGGAAAGGACGCACCGCGCGGCCTGCAAATTGCAAGATAAGGAGGCTCTGCGGAATGTCAGAATACCGTCTGGTAATGAAAGGCGTGGTCAAGACCTTCCCCGGCGTCAAAGCCCTGGATCATGCACAGCTGGAGCTCCGTCCCGGCAAAGTCATGGCTCTGATGGGCGAAAACGGCGCCGGTAAGTCCACTCTGATGAAATGTATGTTCGGCATTTACAAGATGGACGAGGGCGAGATCGAATACGAGGGGCAGAAGGTAACCATCCCCACCCCGCTGGATGCACTGAACCGCGGCATTGCCATGGTGCATCAGGAGCTGCAGCCCATCCCGGCCCGTACCGTGGCTGAGAATATCTGGCTGGGCCGCTACCCCACCAAAAAGATTGGCCCCATCACCATTGTGGACCACAGCAAAATGTATGCCGATACCGATGCACTGCTGAAGAAGCTGAAGCTGCAGATCAATTCCCACGCAAAGCTGGGCAGCCTGAGCATTGCCCAGATGCAAATGGTGGAAATTGCAAAGGCTGTTTCTGCAAACTGCAAGGTGCTGATCCTGGACGAGCCCACCTCCTCCCTGACCGCCAACGAAGTGGAATCGCTGTTCCGCATCATGCGTGAGCTGAAGGAGCAGGGCGTTGCACTGGTCTACATCAGCCACAAGATGGACGAGATCAAGGTGATCGCGGACGAAGTCACCATCATGCGCGATGGCCAGTACATCGGTAAGTGGGACGTTGCCAACATGACCAAGGAAGAGATCATTGCAAAGATGGTCGGCCGTGAACTGTCCAACCTGTTCCCCCCGCTGGAGAACGTGCCCTCGGACGAGGTCATGATGAAGGTGGAGGACTTCACCTCCATCCATCCCCGTTCCTTCCGTCATTGCAGCTTTGAGCTGAAAAAGGGCGAAATTCTGGGCGTTGCCGGTCTGGTGGGCGCGCAGCGCACCGAGCTGATGGAAGGCATCTTCGGCCTGCGTGCCCATACCTCCGGTAAGGTGTGGATCAAGGGCGAAGAGGTCAACATCAAGCAGCCCCGCGATGCCATCCGGAAGAGCGTGGCTCTGCTGACCGAGGACCGCCGCGCAACCGGCATCATGGGTGTGCTGAGCGTGGCCGACAACATCTCTATTGCATCGCTGGACGCTCTGCGCAAGGGCCCCATCATGCTGGATGACAAGAAGATTTTGGATCTGGTGGCGACCAATAAGGAAAAGATGGCCATCAAGGTGCCCAGCCCCAAGACCCAGATCAAGAGCCTGTCCGGCGGCAACCAGCAGAAGGTGCTGATCGCCCGCTGGCTGGCAAATAACCCCGATGTCCTGATCCTGGACGAGCCCACCCGCGGCATCGACGTTGGTGCAAAGTACGAGATCTACTGCATCATTGCCGATCTGGCCAAGCAGGGCAAGAGCATCATTATGATCTCCTCTGAAATGAGCGAGATCATTGGCATGTCCAACCGCGTCATGGTCATGTGCGATGGCCGCGTCACCGGCTTCATCGACGGCAAGGACGCAACCCAGGAGAACATCATGGAGCTGGCTACCCAGTTTGAGACCGCGCCCGAAACGGCAGCGGCCAATCAGTAAACAAGGAGGCTGTCTATTGTGGAAGCTACCAAGAAATTAACGGGTAAATCCGTAAAGAAATGGCTGGGCAACAACGCCATTATCGTTCTGATGCTGCTCGTCTCTCTGTTCGTCGGCATCATCCATCCGAACTTTTTTGCACCTGCAAACCTGATCAACCTGTTCAAGAACGTGTCCATCCGCTACATCATCGCGCTGGGCATCTCCGGCTGTCTGATCACCACCGGCAACGACCTGTCCGCAGGCCGTCTGGCTGGTTTTGCTGCCTGCCTGGCCTGCATCTTTGCGCAGACCGAGGGCGCTGCCGGTAAGTTCTACCCCAACATGCCCACTCTGCCCACCCCTGTGGTGTTCATTCTGGTCATTGCCATCTGCGCCATCGTGGGTCTGTGCAACGGTCTGGTGGTCAGCTACCTGAAGGTGCAGCCCTTCATTGCTACCTTGGGTATGCAGCAGGTGGTCTACGGTATCTGCCTGGTGTACACCGGCGGTACCCCCATCGGCTCCCTGAACAAGAACTTCACCTCTCTGGCCTCCAACACCATCCTGAAGGTCCCCGTGCTGATCTGGATCGCCCTGGTCGTGGCTGTGTGCTTCTGGTTCCTGTACAACAAGACCCGTCACGGCAAGTACATGTACGCCATCGGCGGCAACGAGGCTGCTGCTGAGGTGGCCGGTGTCAACGTCAACGCCACCAAGATCCGCATCTACATCCTGGCCTCCTGCATGTTCGGTCTGGCAGGCTGCCTGCTGGCTGCAAAGTCCGGCGGCGCATCCGTCAACACTGCAATGGGCTATGAGCTGGACGCCATCGCAGCCTGCACCATCGGCGGTGTTTCCACCACCGGCGGCGTTGGTACTGTTCCCGGCGTTCTGGTCGGCGTTCTGGTCTTTGAGCTGATGAAGGTCGCTCTGCAGTTCATGAACGTCAACTCCTCCTACACCTACATCGTTCAGGGTCTTGTCATTATCGTGGCTGTCGCCATTGATATCCGCAAGTATCTGGCTAAGAAGTAATCTCCTCATCATCCCCCTTTGCACCCGCAGTCTTTGCACTGCGGGTGCTTTTTTTGTCCACATTTTTGTGGTATCATAAGGAAAAACATCTTATGCTTACAGGAGGGACTTTCCATGGCACAGCCCACCCCGGATACCCAGACCGAGCTTGAACGCCGCGAGGCCGCACTGGCCGCCCGCGAGGCAGAACTTGCCCGCCAGCAGGCTGAATTGCAGGCGCAGAAGGCCGATTTTGAGCAGGGCAAAAAGCGCCTGCTGGACAACGGCCGCAAGGACTTTGTAAACCCCAAGGAAAAGCTTTACGATAAATTCCCGCTCACGGTGCACCAGATGGACATCATCATCGGCGTGCTGTTCGCCCTGATTGCTCTTTTCCTTGTGCTGGGCGTAACCCACACCAGCTTTTTCGGCCTGTTCGGCGGCTGAGCCGCAGGCGCATCCTCTGTGAAAAACATCCCGTAAAGGAGAATAAAAATGGCACACTATCCCGGTTATACCGTCCTGCGCACCGAGGACTGCCCCGAGCAGCACGGTACTTTGACCCTGCTCACCCATGACGTCAGCGGCGCAGCCGTGCTGCTGGTGGAGAACGAGGACGTCAACAAGGCCTTTGGCATCGGCTTCGGCACCTTCCCCTCCGATGACACCGGCGTGTTCCACATTCTGGAGCACTCGGTGCTGGCGGGCAGCGAGAAGTACCCCGTGACCTCGCCTTTTTTGCAGCTGCTCAAGAGCAGTATGGCCTCCTTCCTGAACGCCATGACCTTCCCGGACAAGACCGTGTATCCCTTTGCCACCCCCAACGAGACCGACTTCAGGAACCTGATGGATGTGTACCTGAACGCCGTGTTCTGCCCGCTGGCCATGGTGGACAAGGCCGTGTTCGAGCAGGAGGGCTGGCACCGGGACGCGGACGGCACGGTGAGCGGTGTGGTCTACAATGAGATGCAGGGTGCGCTGGCCTCCCCGGACGCGCAGCTGCAGAACGCGCTGGAGCGGGCCATGTTCCCGGATACGGCCTACGGCTTTGTTTCCGGCGGCGACCCGGCCAGCATCCCGGCGCTGACCTATGAAAAATACCAGCGGGTGTACCGCCGTCATTACAGCGCCGACAACTGCTGCATCACCCTGTACGGCAAGATGGATATGGCCGAGAAGCTGGCGTTTCTGGATGAGCACTATCTGAGCAGGATGCCCAAGGGCACCAGCCGCCCCCGGCTGACGGTGCAGGACCAGCAGAACGGTGTGCGTGTGCACATCCCGTACTACACCGAAAACCCCGAGCCGGATCAGGTGCAGTGTGCGCTGGCTTGGTACACCGGCGCGTTTGCTGACCGGGAGCGCCAGCTGGGCGTGGAGATCCTGCTGGATGCCCTGCTGGGCACCAACCAGTCCCCGCTGAAGGCAGCTCTGCTGGAGCAGAAGCTGGGCGCGGACATTGACATTGGCTTTGACGACAGCACCCTGCAGCCCACGCTGGAGCTGGTGCTGCGGGGGGCCACCGCAGAGACTGCCCCCAAATTTGCAGCTGGCGTGAGACAGGCTGTGACCGACCTGCTGGCAGGGGGCATCCCCGAGGAACTGCTGCTGGCCAGCCTGAACGCCATGGAGTTTGCCTCCTTGGAGCGCCCGGGCAGCTTGCCCGACGGTGTGCTGGATGCCATCTATGCCGCCACCGGCTGGCTCCACACCGGCGACCCGGCCCTGCTGCTCCACACCGACAAGCTGTTTGCTT
>OMGA01000796.1_pt1 | contig 12195 bp, 7 predicted proteins | sample 1674211 | NCBI WGS metagenome assembly OMGA01 (sample SAMEA103958152, study PRJEB25191) | human gut metagenome | biome: human-associated habitat [ENVO:00009003]; feature: intestine environment [ENVO:2100002]; material: feces | place: Germany | collected 2013/2015
CTTCCTGTTTTTCGTTTGCATCAGGTGAGCAGGGCTAAGCGGAGCTTTGCCTTCATCTCCGGGTCGGCATCCTTCAGCAACTCCAAAAGAGCCGTCATGGAGATGGTGGGTTCGCCTGCTGCGGGATTTACGCTGAAAATATGCTGAAAAGAGGTCACCCCGATCGGTGGCCTCTTTTTTGCTGCCGCGAACTGTCTGGCTGCGGCAGCGGATAACAGCAATGTCCATTGCGCTTTGTTTTGCCCGGATGCGCACCCGCAGAAAGCTCTCCCTCGTCAAACTGCCCAAAATACGCCCTTAAAAGTTTACTTGACGCAATTTTCAAATCAATATATAATTGGGTTAGAAACCAATTATAGAAAAGGATGATTCCCAATGGCGCGCAGATACGACAGCAAGGAAGCAAAACGGCGGATACTGACCGCCTGTGTCCGGCTTTTTCTGGAAAAAGGCTACACGAACACCAAGGTGGCAGAAATTTTAAAGGAAGCAGATGTTTCCGCCGGGTCGTTCCAGAATATTTTCCGCACAAAGGACGGCGTGCTGACCGAGCTGATCGGCATGATGTTCAGCAGGCAGTTCGGCGCGGTAAGGCCGCTGGCGGCAAATGCCCCCTCGCCGGTGTACCTCTACGCGGTGGAGACGGCTTTGCAGCTGGCGATGACCGAGCTGAGCGAGAATCTGCGGGATATCTATGTGGAAGCGTACACCTTCCCCGCCACGGCGGAGATCATCCACCGCAGCACCACGGCCGAACTGCAGGCGGCGTTCAGCGCGTACTTGCCGGGGTGCGCCGAGTGCGACTTCTACGAGATGGAGCTGGGCACGGCTGGCATGATGCGCGGCTACATGGCACGGCGGTGCGACCCCTACTTTACGCTGGAGCGCAAAATACGGCGCTATCTGAGTATGAGCCTGAGTGCGCTGCAGGTCCCCGCGCAGGAGCGCGAGCAGGTCATCGCTTTTGTGGCGGAGATCGATATGCTTGCCCAGGCGCGGAAGGTGGTAGATGCCGTGCTTGCATCGCTGTCCGTGCAGTTTGATCTGAAAGGATAACAAGGTTTGATGATAAGGAGGGAGCAACATGAAAAAATGGCTGATCCGGTGTTTGACGGTGCTGGCAATGGTGTGCCTGATACCGGGGATCGTGTTAAACGTTAAAGCGGCAGATTCTATCTATACGTACTGCTTCGTCTGTATGCAACAAAGAAACTATGAGATCCTCGGATATACAAAAGTTGATTCAACCAAGCATAGGATCCATATAAAATGCTCAGTCTGCGGCAGGAAGAACAGCATTGTTTATGGAGATCTTTCGGACCATACCGGCGGCACCGAAACGCCCACCTGCACCACAGGCAAAACCTGTGAAAAATGCGGCGCGGAATACGGCATTCTCGGTCACAAATGGAAAACTCCGGCGAACGCCTCCCTTGGCAACGGCACGCACCGCATCATTTGCTTGCGCTGCGGCTTAAATGGTACCGCAAGCTGTACCGGTGGCACAGCAACCTGCACCACCAAAGCGGTCTGTGAGGCGTGTGGTGGGAAATACGGCAAAAGAAACCTAAATAATCATGCTCTGGTGCATTATGATGCGCAAGCCCCCACCTGTACGAAACCCGGCTGGGACGCTTTCGACACCTGTCCCCGCTGCTACTATACCACTTTTCGAGCAATCCCCGCGCTAAAACATGATTTAGAGCACCACGAAGCAAAAGCCCCCACCTGCACGGAAAAGGGCTGGGATGCTTACGACACCTGCTCCCGCTGCGATTATACCACCCGCAAAGAGATACCCGCGCTGAACCATGCTCTGGAGCAGCACGCAGCAAAAGCTCCTACCTGTACGGAAATCGGCTGGGATGCTTACGAAACCTGCTCCCGCTGCGACTATACCACCTATGCGGAGCTGCCTGCACAGCATGATCTGAGGCATCACGCAGCAAAAGCCCCCACCTGCACGGGAATTGGCTGGGATGCTTACGATACCTGCTCCCGTTGTGACTATACCACCACCTATGTGGAGCTGCCCGCACTGAACCATGCTCTGGAGCAGCACGAAGCGCAAGCTCCCACCTGTACGGAAATCGGCTGGGATGCTTACGACACCTGCTCCCGTTGTGACTATACCACCTACGCGGAGCTGCCCATCTTGGGACACGACTATCAGGCTGTTACCGTAGATCCCACCTGTGAAGCAGACGGCTATACCATCTTTACTTGCAGCCGCTGCAAAGACAGCTACACCGCAGACCCGACCGATAAGCTGGGACACCAGTTCGGTGCATGGTCCCCGAACGGAACCGGCTCTCAGAGCGCCGATTGTCTGCGGCAGGGCTGTGCGCACACTGGCAGCACGGATTGCCGGAAGTTTACTTTCCGCACTGCGGAAGGCGAAGCGCTGACCTTCTGCCCCGTGTGCGGGCAGGCAGAAAACGCCGCGCAGCTGGAAAAGATCGAAGCCGCAACGGCATGGGCTAACAGCGGCAGTCTTTCTGCGGAGGATGTGACCGCACGGACGAATGGGGAATACCTGAGCGTGGCCTTTGAAACCGCAGGCAGCCTGACGCAGCCCACCGGCCGGGTAAGGCTCGCGCTGCCCGCCGGATTGCTGGAAGGCAAAACGCTTGTGCGCATTGCCCCGGACGGCACACAGACGGAGATGCCGTTTGAAACAGAGCGCGGAACGATCATCCTTACGCTGGATTTTGCAAACAGCGAGCTGCCTGTGATGCTCTTCCGGCTGGTACCCCAGACCGCCGCCCTCTGAAGGCTTTTACAGCGGCACGAACAATAAAACGCAAAATGCCCGCCCACCGTGGTTTTCCACAGGTGGGCGGGCATTCTTTTGTGCCTTTTTGGGCATAAAAATACCCCCGGAGGATGCAGCGTTTTTTACGCTGTCTACTCTGGGGGCAGTAGATCAAGCGCTGCGCGGCAGCTCCCGGAAGCGGACACTGTCTTGCTGAAAAAGCACTTCCTAGCGCTGCTCCTCCGGCGGGCAGCAGCTCTCCCGGGGGATGAGCTTGTGCGGCACGATGATCTTTGTGGCCAGAAGGTTCGGGTTCTCGATGTGGTTGATGGTCTGGCTGGCAGCCTCCATGCCCAGCTGGTAGGGGTTGACGTCCACGGTGGTCAGCTGGGGGCTGCCCTGCCCTTTGTTGCGGAGTGCCCCTTGGCAAACCGGACGGGATTGCGCTATAATAGAGCCGTAACAGTTCCACGATGGTGTGGTAAGGGAGGTGCGGTCATGATCCGGGTGGCGATCGTAGAGGACGACGCGGAGGTGCAGGGGGTATTGCAGGAGTATGTCCGGCGGTATACCCGGCAGTACGGGACAGAGTTTGAAGTGACGGTCTTTGCGGACGGGGTGGATATTCTGGAGGATTACCGCGCGGTCTACGATATTATTTTTCTGGATGTGGAGATGAAGCATCTGGACGGCATGACCACGGCAGAGCGCATCCGGCAGATGGATGCAGACGTCATCCTGATCTTCATTACCAATATGGCGCAGTATGCCATCCGGGGCTACTCGGTGGGAGCGCTGGACTATGTGCTGAAGCCGGTGCCCTACTTTGCCTTTTCGCAGCAGCTGCTCAAGGCGGTTGCCCGGCTGGAAAAGCGGGCAAAGCACTACCTGACCGTGCCGGTGGAGGGCGGGCTGCGCCGTCTGGACACCGCAAGCATCTATTACTTGGAAAGCGAGGGGCACCGGGTGCACTTTTACACCGATGAGGGCGATTTTTCCGCCCCCGGTGCTCTCAAGGCCTTTGAGGAAAAGCTGGCAGACTGCCCCTTTGCCCGGTGCAACAGCGGCTACCTTGTCAATCTGGCACAGGTGCGGGAGCTGCGGCAGAGCACCGTGCAGGTGGGCCCCTGCGAGCTGCAGGTCAGCCGCCCCAAGCGTAAGGCTTTTCTTGCCGCACTGACCGACTACATCGGAGGTGAAGGCTCATGACCGCGCTGCCGGATATCCCCCGGCTGTACACCGCCCTTGCCGAGTGTCTGGCGGTGTTGCTGTTCACCCCGGCGCTTGCGCCCCGCTTTTCCAGAGCGGTCACCGGGGGTATCACCCTGCTGTGGGCGGCGGTGCTGTCGGCCTTTCTGGGGCTGACGGGCGATGTGCCCGGCGGGCTCTGGATCCCCTGCATGGTAACGGCCATCGGGCTTTCCTACTTATATTTATGGGGCGTGTGGAGCATCACTCTGCTGGAAGCCGGGTATCACTGCGCCCGGGCGTTTATTCTGGCAGAGCTTGCCGCCAGCGTGGAGTGGCAGCTGCACTGCGCCCTCTGGCCCGCCCGCGGCCCATGGGAGCCGCTGTCTTTGCTGCTGCTGGCGCTGGTGTATGGGACGCTGTTCGGCATTATGTGCTATCTGCAGCACCGCCGTCCCCAGCCCGCCGGGCACTTACAGATCGGCGGCAGCGCCGCCCTGACGGCGGTCATGCTGGCGCTGACCGCCTTTGCGGTGAGCAATCTGGGCTTTCTGCCTGGCAGCGAGATCAACATGAGCATTTTTTCCATCCGCACCCTAGTGGATTTTTCCGGCGTGCTGATCTTATCTGTGCAGCACGAGCAGCTGCAGGAGAACGCTTTGCACAGCGAGCTTGCCGCCATGGACGAGGTGCTGCACCGCCAGTACGAGCAGTACAAGCGCAGCAAGGAGGGCATCAACCTCATCAATCGGCGGTATCATGAGCTGAAAGTCCAGCTCGCCCGCATCCGGGAGGAGCAGGACCAGACCAAGCAGAACGCTGCCATTGCCGCCATGGAGCAGAACATCCGCCAGTACGAGGCCGAGAACAAGACCGGCAACCCGGTGCTGGATACCCTGCTCACCGCCAAGACCATGGAATGCCAGCAGGAGAACATCACCATCACCAGCGTAGCGGACGGCAGGATGCTGGGCTTTCTCACCATCCGGGAGCTGTGCACCATCGTGGGCGTGGCGCTGGACAACGCCATTGCCGCCGTCCGCGCCGAGCCGGACCCCGAAAAGCGGCTCATCAAGGTGGCGGTGTACAGTCAGGGCGGCTTTGCCATGCTGCGGTTCGAGCACTATACAGAGGCCGCCCCCGCACTGGATGCGGACGGTCTGCCGCAGCAGGGGTCGGACCTGAAAAGCGTCCGCACCACCGTCGGGCAGCACGGCGGCAGCATGACGCTGCACTGGGAAAACAACTGGTGCACCCTGCGGATCTTATTTCCGCTGCCCCAAAAGCAATAATATTTTTAAGGCAGGTATCCCCTGCCGTTTTTTTGTTGTCTGGCAGGGTGCACAAAGAAGTGCGGGCTTTGTTTGTGCACAAGCACAATAAAAATTGAAAATTTATTGTAACTTTTGCAAACTGTGTGTCCAAAACGACAGATTGTGCAAAAGATGATAACGATGCGCCAATATCCGTTATAATGGGTCACAGTTGGGTACGGCCCAAAAAATATAAAAGAATATGGAGGAGACAACACAATGAAGCGCGATCCGAACAACAAAAAGCCCACAAAGTTGCTGACAGCTGTTACAGCACTCTTACTGGCAGTTGGAATAGTGGCAGATGTAGCAATGTTTGGTGTGTTTCCCAGTTCTCTGGACAAGGCATTCCCTGGCCAGAATGGAGACCCGGAATTGCAAAAAACATCTTATGCAAATGGTTTGTCAGTGGCTCAGAAAGTCGAGGAGGAAGGCGCAGTCCTTCTGAAAAATGACGGCGCTCTGCCGTTGGCAGGAACAAACCGAAAAATCAATCTTCTGGGCTATGCTTCCGCAAATCCGGTTTATGGCGGTACGGGTTCCGGTGGCAGCAGCTACACTGCAAACCGGACAGATTTTGTAAAAGCCTTTACGGATGCAGGTTTTGAAGTGAATCAAAATCTGGTCAATCTCTACAGCCCCAAAAACAACGAAGGCGGAAATACATTCTCTGTTGATTTTTCCATCCCGGAACTGCCTGCAACCGAGGAATTGGCTAAGGACATGGGTGTGGAGTACCAGTATACTGGAGACTGCTCATTTGAGGCAATGAAGGATTTTTCGGATACTGCTGTGGTCGTGTTCTCCCGCAAGGGCGGTGAAGGCAATGACCTGCCCACTTCGATGGCTGAAAATACCTCGTATGCACCGGATCAGAGCAAGCATTATCTGGAACTGAACAGCGCGGAACAGTCTTTGCTGGAACAGGCAGAAGCGACATTTGATAATGTTATCGTTCTGATCAATTCAGGCAATGCCATGGAACTGGGCTTCCTGAATGATGAAGGCGTTGATGCAGCCCTCTGGATCGGTGATCCCGGTGATGTGGGCACGATTGGAATTGTCAACATTCTGACGGGCGCAGTCAACCCCTCTGGCCGTCTGCCGGATATCTACCCTTATGCAGTAGAAACGACCCCTTCTTACTACAACTTTGATACCTTTGAGTATACTAACTCTAAGGACTGCTTCAAAAACTTCGAAAGTCATCCTGCCTACCTTGTAGAGTATCAGGAAGGCATTTATGTGGGATATCGTTATTACGAAACCCGTGAAAGCTACGATTACACTACCCGTGAAGGAGAAAATCTGACGGGACTTTCCTACAATGATGTAGTGCAGTTCCCCTTTGGCTATGGCTTGAGCTACACAAGCTTTGACTGGGAACTGGAAAACACGATTCCGACTACCGTTACCGCACAGGATACGCTGGAGTGGAATGTCAAAGTTACCAATACTGGCAATGTGGCTGGCAAAGATGTTGTGGAACTGTATTACAGTGCGCCCTATTACAGTGCAGCTGAAGGCGGCAGCGGCTTGCAGAAGGCTGGCGAAGTACTGGGCGGCTTTGCAAAAACGAAGGAATTGCAGCCGGGCGAAACGGAAACGGTTACGATTTCTATGCCGGTAGAGCAGATGGCTTCTTATGATGCACAGAAGTACTACACTTCTACCGGTTCCTACGTGCTGGAAGCTGGCGAGTATCAGATTTCTCTGCGTACGGATTCTCATACGGTGAAAGATAATCTGACCATGACCTGCAAGGTTGCTGAGAATGAAGTGTTCCAGGACAGTGCATTTGGCAGTGGTGTGGAAAACTGCAAGTATGTCGGCAAGCGCTCTTCGGACGAAGTGGTAGCAACAAATCAGTTTGATGATGCAGCTGGTGATGTGGCTTACCTCAACCGTGACACTTGGCAGATCGTTCCCGGTACCAGCAAGGAAGCAACTGCTGAACAGCTGGAAGCCTTCAACAATGCGCTGGTAGTGGATGATAGCTATGTGGATGCAGATGACACTGCGCCGACCTTTGGTGCAAAGAATGGCCTTACGCTGAAAGACATGGAAGGCCTTGCCTATGATGATGCACAGTGGGATAAGCTGCTGGATCAGCTGACCCTTGATGATATGTACAAACTGCTGGGCGCAGATGGCTGGGGAAGTGCAGCAGTTGATGATATCGGTAAGGGACAGACTTATGAAATGGACGGACCTGCCGCTCTGAGTTATGTGTTCGATGCCTTTATGGGTACCTGCACATATAAGACGGTTACTTATCCGGCAGAAGTTCTGCTGGCGGCTACTTGGAATGTAGACCTGGCTTCTGAATTTGGCGATGCAATTTCGCAGGAAGGAAAGGCGTGGAATATTTCCGGCTGGTATGCACCTGGTGCTAATACCCACCGCAATGCATTTGCTGGCCGTAACTTTGAGTACTATTCTGAGGATGGCTTCCTTTCTGGTTCCATGTCCGCTGCTACGGTTGGTGCGGCAGAGAAAAATGGTATGTACTGCTACATTAAGCATTTTGCACTGAATGAGCGTGAAACCTGGCGTCATTATGGCCTGTGCACCTGGGCCGATGAGCAGGCAATGCGTGAAATTTACTTCGTGCCGTTTGAAAAGGCTGTGAAGGAAGGCGGCAGCACGGCTGTGATGTCTTCCTACAATAATATTGGTACTACTTGGGCCGGTGCAAGTACTGCACTGCTGACCAATGTTCTGCGTAATGAATGGGGCTTTATTGGCACTGTGATTACGGATAACAACGAGGAGCATGGCTTTATGGATATTGAAAAAGCTGTCTTGGCAGGTGGTACCAATCTGCTGTTTGGCTGGGGCACTAAGACCTTCGATAACCTGAGCCAGACTGCTACCGGTCAGCTGAAGATGCGCGAAGCTGCACATCAGTATCTGTATACGCTGGCGAATAGCTACGGTGTAGATGTAGATGCGCCTGTGCCTATGTGGCGCACGCCTGCACTGGTAGGCAGTGTGATTGTCTATGTGTTGGTTCTGGCAGGTGTTGTGGTGGTTCTTCGCCGCCGCAAGTATAATAAAACGCTGGCTAATACCAATGCAGGTGCGGATGTGAGTAAGGCATAAGCACTGACCCGTAATCAAAACTGTCTTTCTTCTAATCCCGGAACACGGCTGCACGGCAGTTACGGCTCGCAGCCGTGTTCCCTTTTGGAAACAGAATCACGCTTCTTCTCCTTATGCGTGGTCCTGTTTCCAAAGGCAATACCGTTTCTACTGAAAGGAGATTTCCCCGTGAAACATCAGGATATTATTGCAAAACTGAGCCTGGAACAGAAATGCGCCCTGCTGAGCGGCGGCACGGTGTTCACCACCCGGGCGCTGCCGGGCAAGGGCATCCCGGCCATTACCCTGTCGGACGGCCCCAACGGCGTGCGCAAGCAGGCCGGTGCGGCTGACCATCTGGGCCTGAACCCCAGTGTGCCCGCCACCTGCTTCCCCACCTCGGCCACCGTGGCCAACAGCTGGGACCCCGCGCTTGGCGAGGCTGTGGGCGCAGCCATGGGCGAAGAAGCAGCGGCACAGGGCGTGTCGGTGCTGCTTGGCCCCGGCCTGAACATCAAGCGCAGCCCGCTGTGCGGCCGCAACTTCGAGTATTTCTCGGAGGATCCCTACCTTGCCGGTAAGATGGCGGCGGCCTACGTCCGCGGCATCCAGAAAAACGGCATTGCCGCCTGCCCCAAGCACTTTGCCGTGAACAGTCAGGAGCTGCGCCGCATGGCCTCGGATTCCATCGTGGACGAGCGCACCCTGCGGGAAATTTACCTGACCGGCTTCGAGATGGTGGTCAAGGAGGCGCAGCCCAAGACCATCATGTCCGCCTATAACCTTGTCAACGGCACCTACGCCAACGAGAACGCCCACCTGCTCATGGATATCCTGCGCAAGGACTGGGGCTTTGACGGCGCAGTAGTCACCGACTGGGGCGGCAGCAACGACCACGCCCTCGGCGTAAAGAACGGCTCTACGCTGGAAATGCCCGCCCCCGGCGGGGACGCCATCCGGGAGCTGATGAAGGCAGTGCAGACCGGCAAGATCACCGAAGCGGACGTGGACGCCCGGCTGGAGGAGCTGCTGGAACTGGTGTTCACCACCAAAGCAGCGGTGGACGCCGCACCCGGCAAGTTCGATGCCGACGCCCACCACGTACTGGCACGCCGGGCTGCTGCCCAGAGCATCGTGCTGCTGAAGAACGAAAACAGCCTGCTGCCCCTTGCAAAGGGGGAAAAGGTGGCGGTCATCGGCGACTTTGCCCAGACGCCCCGCTATCAGGGTGCAGGCTCCAGCGCCGTCAACTCCATCAAGGTGGATTCCTTTCTGGACTGCCTTGCCGAAAGCGGCCTGAACAGCGTCGGCTACGCCAAGGGCTTTGACCGGCAGGGCAAACCCGACGAGGCACTGAAGGCCGAGGCGGTGCTGCTGGCAAAGAACGCCGATGTGGTGCTGCTGTGCATGGGTCTGGATGAGATCAAGGAGAGCGAGGGCATCGACCGCGCCGACATGAAGCTGGCAGAGAACCAGCTGGAACTGCTGGCCGCTGTGGCGGCGGCAAACCCCAACGTGGTGGTGCTGCTGAGCGCAGGCTCCTCGCTGGAAAGCGATTGGGTCAAGGACTGCAAGGCGCTGGTCTACGGCTGTCTGGGCGGTCAGGCCGGTGCGGGCGCATTGGTCGAGGTGCTCACCGGCGCGCAGAACCCCTGCGGTAAGCTAGCGGAGACTTGGGCGCGCAGCTACGCCGACACCCCCGCAAAAGCGCATTTCGGCGGCGACGGCCCCACTGTGGAGTACCGCGAGGGTCTGTATGTGGGCTACCGCTACTACGACACCGCCGGTGTGCCCACCGCCTTCCCCTTCGGCTACGGCCTGAGCTACACCAGCTTTGCGTACAGTGACCTGAAAGCAGACGAAACCGGCGTGACCCTGACTGTCACCAACACCGGCAGCTGTGCAGGTGCAGAGGTGGTGCAGCTGTATGTGGCAAAGCCGGATGCAAAAGTTTTCCGCCCCGTCAAGGAGCTGAAGGGCTTTGCCAAGGTGCAGCTGGAAGCCGGAGAGAGCAAGACCGTCACCATCCCGCTGGACGACAAGGCGTTCCGCTACTGGAACGACAAGACCGATCGCTGGGAGGTGGAGGGCGGCAGCTATCAGCTGCTGGTGGGCGCTTCCAGCGCCGATATCCGCTTGACTGCCGCTGTCACGGTGGCGGGCACCGGCGCACCCGACCCCTACGCGGGCAAAAATCTGGAGCATTACCGCACCGCACAGGTGCAGAACGTGCCGGACGCGGAGTTTGAGGCGCTGCTGGGCCGTCCCATCCCGGAGAACAAGGTGCACATCGATCGCAACATGACGCTGGGCGAGATGGGGCACGGACGCAGCCCCATCGGCTGGCTGGCGGCTGCCGTGCTGGGCACCCTGCTGCGCCGCAGCATCAAAAAGGGCAAGCCCGACCTGAACATCCTGTTCCAGTACAATATGCCTCTGCGTGCGCTGGCCAAAATGACCAACGGCGCTATCAGCATGGGCATGGTGGACGGCATCGTGATGGAGCTGCAGGGCTTCTGGGTCATCGGCCTTGTGCGGGTGATTTTTGAGGCCGTGAAGAACCTCGTGCTGAACAGCCGCATGGAAGAGCGCTTGAAAAACAGCTGAAAGGAAGCAGGCTATGAATTTCTGGAATAACTTCGCGGCAAAGCACCCCGCCGCTGCCAAGTGGGTGCGCGAGGGCGGTTTGTTCGTCATCGTGTCCAACCTCATCACGGTGTTCAAGTACCTGCTGCTGCAATTTCTGCCCAAGGCCTTTGCAAGCCTGCCGGTGGTGGATTTCGGCTGGCCGGGCATTGATATCACCCTGTTCGGCGAGACCTTCAAGTGGAACATCCTCGGCTACGATGCCGCCCACGGTGGTCTGCCCTACTTCTGCGCCTACATGATCGCCATGGTCATCGGCGAGTGCATCAATTTCCCCATCCAGCGCAATTTCGTGTTCCGCAGCAAGGGCAATCTGGCAAAGCAGATCGGCTGGTATGTGCTGGCGTTCTGCGTCATCACCTGCATCGTCAACTCCATCAACTGCATCTGGGTGGCGGTGGCAGGTCTGCTGGTGCCGGACTTCATCTATAACATCGGCACTACGGTGCTGAACGGCGGCATCTCCATGGTCATCTTCTTCTTCGTGAATAAGATCATCTTCCCGGAGGGCGAAAAAGCCGCCAAATAATAAGCTATTCTCCTTCATTTTCTTCTCTTCATCATAAACCAGAAGGGCTGCTCCGTTCTCCGGGGCAGCCCTTTTGGTTTGGGGAGAGAACCTCCTCAGCCATCTTATTTTTGTTTTTCTGCACAAAATGTTCTGCGGGCAGGGTTTTCCTCTTGACAAGCGGGCAAATGTTTCGTACTATATTTAGTAGTATGGAATCAAAGACGCTGTACGCAGGTTTCAGTGTGACCCTGTACCCGTTTCAGGCAAAGCGTGCCTGTTTGATATAAAATGGAACCGTAAAGAGAAAAGCCGTATGCTTTTGCCCGTGCCGCCGGTTTTGGGTGGTGCGTATGGTTTTGGTGTCACTTTTTGCATTGAAAGCTCTTTCTATATCATTGCCCGTGTCCTGCTGCGCAGCGTCTCCTGCTTTTAATTTTGCATTGAATTGAAACAAAGGAGAGTGAACGCAATGACCGCGATCGGAGTGATCGTGGCCTTGATCGTTGCTGTTGTCGGCGTGGCTGCGGGCTATTTTATTGGTTACAACAACCGTAAAAAGACTGCCGAAGCCCAGATCGGCAGCGCCGAGGCCGAGGCTACCCGGCTGGTGAACGAGGCGATCAAGACCGCCGACCAGAAGCGCAAGGAAGCGGTTCTGGAAGCAAAGGATGAGGCTTTCCGTCTGAAAGCCGAGGTCG
>OMGA01000798.1_pt1 | contig 12189 bp, 6 predicted proteins | sample 1674211 | NCBI WGS metagenome assembly OMGA01 (sample SAMEA103958152, study PRJEB25191) | human gut metagenome | biome: human-associated habitat [ENVO:00009003]; feature: intestine environment [ENVO:2100002]; material: feces | place: Germany | collected 2013/2015
ATTAGCCCTCGCTCAGTCTGTACCTGGAATATTTGCTGTAAATATTGCCATATTTATCGGATATAAATTGCGTAATTTCCGTGGAGCATTGGCAATGGCTTTAGGCACAATACTCCCCTCTTTCTTTATTATGTTGGCAATTGCCTTATTCTTTCAACAGTTCAAACAATACCCAATTGTAGAGAATATATTCAAGGGAATTCGTCCGGCAGTAGTAGCCCTTATTGCAGCTCCCACTTTCTCCATGGCAAAATCCGCCAAGATAAACCGTTACACTGTCTGGATACCAATAGTATCCGCATTACTTATCTGGGTATTGGACGTATCCCCTGTCTACATTATCATAATAGCGGGCGTGGGGGGTTTTATATATGGCAAGTACAAACATAAATATTCATCCAAATGATTTTTCTATATTTATTCTACACATTCTGTAAAATAGGGCTCTTCGGTTTCGGAGGAGGCTATGCCATGTTGTCCATGATACAAGGAGAAGTAGTAACAAGATATAATTGGATCAGTGCCAGCGAATTTACAGATATCATCGCTATCAGCCAAATGACACCGGGTCCCATTGGCATCAACTCTGCTACTTATGTGGGATATACTGCGGTATTGAATGCAGGCTACAATGAAAGCTGGGCTATATTCGGTTCTTGCATAGCTACTTTTGCTGTAGTTTTTCCATCGTTCATATTAATGGTAATCATCAGCCGGTTCTTCTTGAAATACCAAAAGCATCCGGTTGTAGAAGCCGTATTCAAAGGGTTGCGTCCGGCAGTAGTAGGTCTGCTGGCAGCAGCTGCACTCGTCTTGATGAATGCTGAAAACTTCGGCAGTTATCAAATAGATTTGTATCAATTCATCATCAGTATAATTATTTTTCTAGTAACCTTTATAGGTACACGGAAATACAAAATTAATCCTATATTAATGATTATACTTTGCGGAGTGGCAGGGTTCCTGCTTTACTGAGAATAGGACGATTATGGGAAATCATCAAAAAAATCCGTATGATCGGCTCCGGAAATAATCATCAACTCTTTGTCATCACTGATTAGATAAAGCCGCAATAGATGGATTACAGATGTTATAACCTTTTCCTGATTTCAACATAAACAATATAGCACCCGGAAAACAGGCGGCATACAAATCAACTGCCACTGCCCCGGAATTCTTTATTCATCGATAGGACGTGAATATAATACCCAGGCAGTGGCAGTAAAAATAAAATCTAAAATTAAAGAAACACTCCCGCTTCTTACAGTTTTACTTTCTTTTTAGTACCCTTCGACTCATTGTGCAAACGATCCAACGCTGTCACTACATACTGGTACTTCGTTTTTCCATCGTTATAAGGTAATGGATAAAAATGGTCACGGGTAATGGCTACAATATGGGAAGCATCATCCAAATTGACTTTTTCTTTTTTATCAAAGCGATAAACCACATATTGTACAGCTTTGTCCATCTCGTCCTTTGCCTTCGGAGCTGTCCAGAAGAGTACCGGACCTTCATACGTCCATACCATCTTCACCTTCTTTACTTTACCTGGAGCCTTATCGTCCATAAAAGGAGATTCAGGAATCAAAGCCGGATAACGATGATACTCCTTCTCCAGCATAGTGCGGTAATTGCCGGCATTATCCACCACTGCAGCAGCATACCATTGACAACTTCCCTGCACGGTAGGAAGCGACCGTTGCAACTTCATTTTGGCAGGCATCTGGTTTTGTAACGGATTACGGGCATCCGCCTTGTTCACCGTACGCATCACATCCTGACCGATAAATAACGGACGCGAAGCGGCATGTTTTGCCCACCAATGTATCAAGTTGTCATAATCGGCAGCAGGATGACCTATTTCCCAATAAATCTGAGGGATATTATAATCTACCCAACCATTATTAATCCACATCAGCACATCTGCATACAAATCATCATAATTCTGAAGACCGCGTGTATCACTTCCATTCGGATCATTTTTCTTGTTGCGGTAGATACCAAAAGGAGAAACACCGAACTTCACCCACGGCTTACACTCGCGCACAGTTTCGTGAATTTCCTTTATCAGCACATTCACGTTGTCACGGCGCCAATCGGCTTTATTACTGTATCCGCGACCATATTGCGCAAAACTGACATGATCAGGAAAATCTTCGCCCGGGTTGGGATAAGGATAGAAATAATCATCCATATGAATGGCATCCACATCATAACGGGTAACAATATCGCGCACAATCTTGCAAATGTATTTACGGTTTTCGGGCAAAGCCGGATCAAAATAAAGTTGACCAGCATAATTCACGAAACGTTCCGGATTCTTATTATACGGATGAATGGGTGATAAGGCAGTAGTTCCCTTTGTCTTGGCACGGTAAGGGTTAATCCAGGCATGGAACTCCATTCCACGCTTATGGCATTCATCAATCATGAACTGCATCGGGTCCCAGTAAGGTGAAGGCACTCTGCCCTGCACTCCTGTAAGAAAGCGGCTCCACGGCTCATAAGAAGATTTATACAAGGCATCGGCTTCTGCACGTACCTGAAAAATTATCGCATTAATGCCTGCGCCCTGCAGACTGTTTAGTTGATTTATTAACAGCCGCTGTATCTTCTCTGTCGGCATTCCCTGGAACTGTCCATTCACACACTGAATCCATGCACCGCGGAACTCACGTTTAGGATAACGTGTCTGAGCACTGACGACAGAAGTAAAAAGTAGTGCTATCAATAAAAGAAGAATAGTTTTTGCTCTCATTTTGTTATTCTTGTTTAATACGCTTGCAAAGATAAGAAAACTTATAATTATCTTTGCATATTAAACCAAATTCAATAAAGAATGTCAGAAAGTAACTATATATCCATAAAAGGAGCAAAGGTAAACAACCTCAAAAACATCGATGTCAACATACCACGCAATAAGCTGGTCGTTATCACGGGCCTATCCGGTTCCGGAAAATCATCATTGGCTTTTGATACATTATACGCTGAAGGTCAGCGACGCTATGTAGAAAGCCTGTCATCATACGCCCGTCAATTTCTGGGCCGCATGAGCAAGCCTGAGTGTGATTTCATCAAAGGTATACCACCCGCTATCGCCATAGAGCAAAAAGTGAACAGCCGCAATCCTCGTTCCACCGTGGGTACTTCCACCGAAATATATGAGTATCTGCGACTGCTCTATGCACGCATGGGGAAGACTTATTCCCCCATTAGCGGGCAACTGGTGAAAAAGCATAGTATTGAAGATATTGTAAGCTGTATGCTCTCCTTTCCTAAAGGAACGAAATACACGGTTCTCACTCCTATGATGCCCCGTGAAGGCCGTACACTGCTCCAGCAACTGGAAATGGACTTGAAACAAGGATTTACCCGTATAGAGGTGAACCGTGAAATAGTCCGTATAGAAGATTTTCTGCAACAAACAGCTGCCGAAGATAAAAGACAAAACATCTATCTGCTGGTAGATCGCATGACAGCCGATGATAGCAAAGACAGTATCAGCCGCCTCACCGATTCTGCCGAAACAGCCATGTACGAGGGAGACGGAAATTGCCTCCTCCGCTTCTACTCTGCTGACGGAAGTACGCAGCTGTTCTCTTTCAGCACTAAATTCGAGGCCGACGGAATTAAATTCGAAGAACCGAATGACCAAATGTTTTCATTCAATTCCCCTCTCGGAGCTTGTCCCGAATGCGAAGGCTTCGGTAAAGTGATAGGTATAGATGAACATCTGGTGATTCCAAACCGTGCTCTGAGTGTATATGACGGAGCTGTCCTCTGCTGGCGCGGAGAAAAGATGGGGGAATGGTTACAAGAATTCATTCATGAAGCTCCCGCCCACGATTTTCCCATCTTTGCCCCTTATTATGAACTGACACAGGAACAAAAAGATTATTTATGGCATGGACCTAGAAATAAGGCCTGTATAGATTCTTTCTTCAGAATGCTGGAAGAAAATCAATATAAAATACAATATCGTGTGATGCTGGCACGATACCGGGGAAAAACTATTTGTCCTGTCTGCCATGGAACACGCTTGAAAAAAGAAGCCGGTTATGTAAAAGTAGGTGGAAAATCCATTTCTCAACTGGTTGACTTACCTATTCATGACTTAAAAGAATTCTTCCGCACTCTAGAACTAGATGCACATGATACAGCCATCGCCAAACGGATCTTAACGGAAATTACCAACCGCATCAACTTCCTCATGGATGTAGGTTTGGGATATCTTACACTGAACCGTCTCAGCAACTCGCTCTCCGGCGGTGAAAGCCAGCGCATCAATCTGGCCACCTCATTAGGCAGCAGCTTGGTAGGTTCACTCTATATCCTGGACGAGCCCAGTATCGGATTACACAGCCGTGACACCGACCGGCTGATAAAAGTACTTCGTCAGTTACAGGAGCTGGGAAACACCGTAGTAGTGGTAGAACATGATGAAGAAATAATCCGTGCTGCCGATTATATCATTGATATCGGTCCTCAAGCAGGACGTTTAGGAGGACAGATAGTATATCAAGGCAGCATGAACGATCTTCAAAGAAACAGTAATAGTTATACGGTACGCTATTTGTTGGGAGAAGAAAACATAGAGATCCCCCGATGCCATCGTCCGTGGAACAATTATATAGAAATAAAAGGTGCGCGTGAAAACAACCTTAAAGGCATTGACGTAAAATTTCCACTGAATGTAATGACGGTAGTTACGGGAGTCAGCGGTTCGGGGAAGAGTACGTTGGTACGTGATGTCTTTTACAAGGCATTGAAACGCGAATATAGTGAAGCTAGCGAACGGCCGGGTGAGTTCATCTCTTTGGAAGGAGATGTACAGCTGGTGAAAGATATTGAATTTGTAGACCAGAATCCTATCGGAAAATCATCACGCAGCAATCCGGTGACCTATGTAAAAGCATACGACGAAATACGCAAACTCTTTGCCGAACAGCCTCTTGCCAAACAAATGGGATATACTGCCGGATATTTCTCATTCAATACCGAAGGCGGGCGCTGTGAGGAATGCAAAGGTGACGGTACGGTAACCGTTGAAATGCAATTTATGGCAGATTTGGTATTAGAATGTGAATCTTGTCATGGAAAACGTTTCAAGAGCGACACGCTGGAAATAAAATTCCAAGACAAGAGCATCTATGACATTCTGGAAATGACAGTGAATCAAGCCATTGAATTCTTTGCCGAATACAATCAAAAAAAGATAGTGAAGAAACTAATTCCATTACAAGAAGTGGGATTGGGATATATAAAGTTAGGACAAGCCTCCTCCACTCTTTCCGGCGGCGAGAACCAACGCGTAAAACTAGCTTATTTTCTGAGCATAGAGAAAGCACAACCCACTATTTTTGTATTCGATGAACCAACCACAGGTCTGCATTTTCATGATATCAAGAAACTGCTGGAAGCATTTGAAGCCTTAATCAGCCGCGGACATACCATTATCATTATCGAGCATAATATGGATGTGATAAAATGTGCCGACCATGTGATTGACCTAGGGCCCGAAGGAGGAAATATGGGAGGAAATCTGGTAGTTGCGGGCACTCCGGAAGAGGTTGCAGCATGTGCGGCATCTTATACGGGACAGTTTTTACGTGAAAAACTGGCGATGGATTCTCCTGATTGATTTTTTATTCACCGTTGATTGTCCAAACTGACACAAATTATTAAATATGATTATACGCAATATACCACTAGATGATAAATGGGAATTTAAAAGTGATTTATTCCGTTCTATAAGTTTAGCATTTTGTGGTATGATTGCAGAATCATTTTACTAAAAATCTGTTTTAATGTTTTCCGCATTGTCAATCTAAATCTAAACGAAAATATGAGTAAATTTAGAATTGAATTAATAACCTTATAAATCAACAGAATATGAAAAAACTTTTTTTACTACTCTTGCTGTTCCCTTTCCTATTGGGATGTTCACAAAAAGAGAAAGAATTCACCGTTCTTCAATGGAACATTTGGCAAGAAGGAACTGTAATTCCCGGTGGTTACGACGCTATTGTGAATGAAATAGCCCGTCTTCGTCCGGACTTCGTCACATTGAGCGAAGTACGTAATTACGAAAACACCAATTTCACTGCCCGCCTAGTGCAATCATTAAAGGAAAAAGGAGAAACCTATTACTCCTTCTATACCTATGATACAGGTCTGTTAAGCCGATACCCCATCACTGATTCATTAACCGTTTTCCCCGAAAAGAATGACCACGGCAGTATCTATCGCCTTACAGCCGATATAAACGGACAGAAAATAGCAGTCTACACCGCTCATCTTGATTATTTGGATGACGCCTATTATAATGTACGCGGATATGATGGCTCTACTTGGGAAGAAATCCCTATCCCCACTACCGTAGAAGAAGTATTAAAGAGAAATGTAGCCTCACAACGCGATGACGCCATCAGACTATTCATTGAACAGGCAAAAAAAGATCGTGCAGCCGGCTACACCATCATTTTAGGAGGAGATTTTAATGAACCGTCACATCAAGATTGGACTGAAGAGACCAAAGACCTGTATGACCATCATGGCTTTGTAATCCCCTGGACAGTTCCTGTCCTGTTAGACGAAGCCGGATTGAAAGACGCCTATCGAGAATTCTATCCAGATGTATTAAACTATCCCGGCTTCACTTATCCTTCGGATAATCCGGCAAAGCCCGCCGACAAAATAACCTGGGCTCCCAAAGCAGATGAACGCGACCGTATAGATTACATTTGGTATTATCCCGAAAAGGGGTTGAAAGTGAAAGACGCCGCCATTTTCGGTCCGAAAAATTCCATAGTCCGTGCACAGCGTGTTCAGGAAACATCTAAAGACAAGTTTATAGAACCATTGGGCGTATGGCCTACAGACCATAAAGGAGTACTGGTTACTTTCCAATATCCCGCCAAATAATATCGTTTTTCCCAATATTTCTGTTATCTTTGTCCAATAACCTAATTTATTATCCTATGACCAAATGTACACATAAACAGTTAATGACCGCCTGTATGTTAGCAGGCACATTGATGTTGGGAGCATGTACCGGTACTCCCCCTGTAACAAAAGAGGTATCCATTGTACCCATAACCAACCATCTGGAGGAAACAAACGGTGCTTTTGTATTGAAAAGTAATACCTCCATCGGTGTTATTGACGCCGAACTAATTCCCGCAGCCGAGTATTTGGCCGATATGCTTTCCAGAGCCACAGGCTACGACCTTAAAGTCAAAGAAGGCGAAGGAACCATCACCCTTGCCTTGGGTGATGTTCAAGGAAAAGAAGGAGCTTATACCCTGACAGCCGAGAGCGATAAGGTCAACATTACAGGTAACTCTTACGGAGGTGTCATTGCAGGTATCGAATCACTCAGACAGCTGTTTCCCCCGCAAATAGAATCTAAAGAAATTGTTAAAGGTACAGACTGGGCCATACCGGCCGTTAACATTCAAGATGCCCCCCGCTTTGAATGGAGAGGCATCATGCTGGACGTATCCCGCCATTTCTACACAATAGGTGAGGTGAAAGAATTACTGGATGTCATGGCCCTTTACAAGATGAATAAATTCCACTGGCATCTTACCGACGACCAAGGATGGCGTATTGAAATCAAGAAATATCCTTTACTGACGGAAAAAGGAGCATGGCGCAAATTCAATTCTCATGATCGCGAATGCATACGTCAGTCAAAGACTAATAACAACCCGGATATGGCAATTCCTGAAGACAAGATACGCATCGTAGAAGGTGACACCTTATATGGAGGCTACTACACTCAGGAAGATATCAAGGATGTCATAGCATACGCCAAAATACGAGGCATAGATATTATTCCCGAAATTGATATGCCGGGACACATGCTGGCAGCTGTAAGTAACTATGAAGGTGTTTCCTGTTTTAACGAAACCGGTTGGGGAAGCGTCTTCTCCTCACCTGTTTGTCCGGGGAAAGACTCCGCATTGGAATTCTGCAAGAATATTTATACAGAACTGATAGCCCTTTTCCCCTATAAGTATGTACATATAGGAGGTGACGAAGTAGAAAAAACCAATTGGAAAAAATGTCCGGACTGCCAGAAACGTATGCATGACAATAATCTGAAAACTGAAGAAGAACTGCAATCATGGTTCATTCATGACATGGAGAGATTCTTTAACGAGAAAGGCAAAGAAATGATAGGCTGGGATGAAATCATTGAAGGCGGATTGTCTAAAACAGCTACCGTAATGTGGTGGCGCAGCTGGGTAAAAGATGCAGCGACCAAGGCAACGGCACAAGGCAACCCTGTCATTTTCACTCCTAACGGACAATTTTATTTGGATTATGCAGAAGACAAGAATTCTATGGCAAGCATTTATAATCTGGATACGACAGACAACCTGACTCCCGAGCAGCAGTCGCTGATTTTAGGAGTGCAGGGAAATATTTGGTGCGAATGGATTCCTTCCAACGCACGTATGCAATATATGGCCATTCCACGTTTGCTGGCTATTGCCGAATTAGGTTGGAGCAAACCGGAGCAAAAAGACTGGAATGCCTTCAAACAACGCCTGTCTGATCAGTTTGAACGTCTCAATATCATGGGTATCAATTACCGTATACCCGATTTGGAAGGCTTTAATGCCGTCAACGCCTTTATCGGTGAAGGAGCCATCAATGTAACTTGCCTTGACCCCACTGCGGAAATTCACTATACCACTGATGGCAGTACTCCTACTTTACAATCTCCCGTATATGAAGGTCCCATCAAAGTGACTGAAACCACAGACTTTACTTTCTGCACCTTCCGCCCTAATGGAAAGAAAGGTGACATAGTCAAGACCCGTTTCATCAAAAGTGAATATACTCCCTCTGTAACTGCCGCTCCTTCCAATCCGGGTTTGAAAGCTACATGGCACGAATTTAAAGGAAATAAATGCAGTGAAATAGAAAAAGCTCCGGTCAATGGTACTTATCCAGTGGAAGACGTTATGATTCCTAAAAAAGTAAAAGGAAATATCGGACTGATTATCAAAGGATATTTCAATGCTCCTCAAGACGATATCTACACTTTTGCACTCCTATCCGATGATGGTAGTACATTAACTATAGACAGTGAACAGATAGTAGACAATGACGGACCTCACGGACCTAAAGAAATAGTGGGACAAAAGGCATTGGCGAAAGGATATCATCCAATGGAATTACGTTATTTCGACCAAAACGGAGGACAACTGAAATTAAAAGTAACAGGTAGTGATGGTAAAGAAATTCCGTTCACGCATCTCTATGCGCATTAATCTCACATAAAAAGTTTTTCACCACAGATTATACAGATTTGATCTGTGGTGAAACTGTTTTTTAACGTCTTGTTTACCTTTCATCGTGTTTTGACGAAACACAGGAACAGGTACATGTGTTCCAAGTTACAGATATTGATATTTATTCCCCCTAAACTTAATTAGAAAAGCACCGCAAATATTAATTGATAAAAATACGACCTATCCTATTGAATATCATTTATTTTTTGCTATCTTTGGGCAAAACCAACTTTTAAATCAATACTGCGTATGGAAACGTATCTATTCTGGATTGTGCCCATTGCCTCCCTCTTGGCATTGGCACTCGCATGGTATTTCTACAAACAAATGATGCTTGAAAGCGAAGGAACTCCGACAATGGAAAAAATCGCTTCTTATGTGCGCCAGGGCGCCATGTCCTATCTGAAACAACAATACAAGGTGGTAGGGCTGGTATTTCTGGGATTAGTTATTCTGTTTTCTATCATGGCATACGGCTTCAACTTACAAAATCCGTGGGTGCCCATTGCTTTTCTTACCGGCGGTTTCTTCTCCGGACTGTCCGGCTTTTTAGGAATGAAAACGGCTACATACGCTTCTGCACGTACCGCCAATGCCGCCCAACACTCCCTGAACAAAGGACTGCGTGTAGCTTTCCGTAGCGGAGCTGTTATGGGGTTGGTCGTTGTCGGCTTGGGACTACTCGATATTTCTTTCTGGTACATATTATTGGACTATTGCATTCCCACAGACGCCTTGAACCCTTCTGCTAAATTATGTGTCATCACAACCACCATGCTTACCTTTGGTATGGGAGCCAGCACACAAGCACTTTTCGCCCGTGTAGGAGGTGGAATCTATACCAAGGCAGCCGATGTAGGTGCCGACCTGGTAGGTAAAGTGGAAGCCGGAATTCCGGAAGATGATCCCCGTAATCCTGCCACCATTGCCGATAATGTGGGTGACAATGTAGGTGACGTAGCCGGAATGGGCGCCGACCTGTACGAATCCTATTGCGGCTCTATTCTGGCTACCGCCGCTTTAGGTGCTGCCGCTTTTATTGGCTCGGATGATACCGTGATGCAGTTTAAAGCGGTTATCGCACCTATGCTGATTGCGGCAGTGGGTATCGTTCTCTCTATCATCGGTATTTTTGCCGTCCGTACTAAAGAAAATGCAGGAATGAAGGAATTACTCGGATCATTGGCCACAGGAACCAATTTAAGTTCGGTACTGATTGTCGTTGCCACTTTCCTTATCCTCTGGGCATTAGGTTTGGAAAATTGGGTAAACATTTCCTTTGCTGTGGTAGTGGGATTAATAGTAGGTATCGTTATCGGCCGTTCCACCGAATATTATACTTCTCAATCGTATAAACCCACACAACGGTTGGCCGAAAGTGGAAAGACCGGTCCGGCCACCGTTATCATTTCCGGTATCGGACTAGGTATGGTTTCCACCACCATCCCTGTACTGGCAGTAGTAACCGGTATCATCTTGTCCTACTGGCTCGCTTCAGGATTTGATTTTGCCAATATTTCCATGGGATTGTATGGCATCGGTATCGCTGCCGTAGGTATGCTTTCGACATTAGGAATCACCTTGGCTACCGATGCTTACGGACCGATTGCAGACAATGCTGGCGGTAACGCTGAAATGAGCGGACTGGGCAAAGAAGTACGCAAACGTACTGACGCCCTCGACTCGTTAGGTAACACGACTGCCGCTACAGGCAAAGGTTTTGCCATCGGCTCCGCAGCTCTGACCGGACTGGCCCTGCTGGCATCCTATGTAGAAGAAATCCGTATCGGATTAACCCGGTTGGGGCAAACCATTCTGGAATTACCAAACGGCATTACCGTAGATGTTCATAACGCCAGTTTCACTGACTATATGCTTTATTACGATGTAACCCTGATGAACCCCAAAGTGCTAAGCGGCATGTTTTTGGGCAGTATGATGGCATTCCTGTTCTGCGGTCTGACCATGAATGCAGTGGGTCGTGCAGCAGCCCACATGGTAGAGGAAGTACGCCGCCAGTTCCGTGAAATAAAAGGAATTCTGACTGGAGAAGCCGAACCCGACTATGCCCGTTGTGTACAAATCTCCACCAAAGGAGCACAACGTGAAATGGTATTCCCCTCTCTACTGGCTATCATTGCCCCTATCGCTACCGGACTGATTTTTGGTGTTCCCGGTGTTATCGGTCTGCTGATAGGTGGTTTGTCCTCGGGCTTCGTTCTTGCCATTTTTATGGCCAATGCGGGAGGCGCATGGGATAATGCGAAAAAATTTATAGAAGAAGGTAATTTCGGAGGTAAAGGAAGCGAAGTACACAAAGCAACGGTTACCGGTGACACAGTAGGTGATCCGTTTAAAGATACATCCGGACCCAGTTTGAACATTTTGATTAAACTGATGAGTATGGTTGCCATTGTAATGGCCGGACTGACAGTTGCTTGGAGTTTGTTCTGATAGAAAAACGGAAAGCCGCTTCGGAGGAGGCGGCTTTCTAATTTTAAAAAAGATTCTGATAAACTATTTTTAAAACTTCCCCAACACTTCCATCATTGCCGGACGACGTTTGTATTTTATCCGGAACTCTGCCACCAAGCTTTTCACAACAGCCTGTCCACCGTTTAGTTTACGTATGCAGGATAATACCCGTGCTATAAATTCATAATGCTCCCGTCCCAGATTCCGTTCAGCATAATCATTCAATAAAGAAGTATATATAGCAATCAATTTCTCAGAATGAGTGTCCTTCAAATAATGGGCATATTTCATCAATGCTTCCAACTGATTGTATCGGACTGACGACAGCAAAGAGAACAAGCTGTCATTATCCTTTTCTTTCACATAAATTTCAGCCTTATCATTTCCGACAAAAGAAAAATAG
>OMGA01000799.1_pt1 | contig 12182 bp, 9 predicted proteins | sample 1674211 | NCBI WGS metagenome assembly OMGA01 (sample SAMEA103958152, study PRJEB25191) | human gut metagenome | biome: human-associated habitat [ENVO:00009003]; feature: intestine environment [ENVO:2100002]; material: feces | place: Germany | collected 2013/2015
CATCATCGCTGCTACTAATGCTAAAAATTTAATTTTCATGATGTTTGTTATTTAAAAATGAAACAATTACTTTAGTTCTTTATCATAAATGGAATCCTCCAAACATTGGCAGTTTGAGTGCTGCTGCCGCGTTGTGATACAAAATAGATGTATTTGCCGTCTTTACTCCATACAGGGCTCAAATCATCTGCAGCATGGTAGGTAATCTGGGTTAGATTACTTCCGTCTATATGGCAAACGAAGATGTCCGTATTAGGGTATACCTTATTTTGGCTATTCTGTCCCGCTACATCAACAACTTTCATACTGCTGCCTACTATCAATATCCATTTTCCGTCAGGCGAAATAGTAGGAGAGGTGAAGCTGCGGTTCCCTTCTGATACGATGCATTCTTCAACTCCTGTTTCTGTATTGATTCTCCATATCTCATTGTTTCCAATGCCTGAAGATCTTACACAGAGAATGTCTGTGGTGTTAGGAACTGGTATGGCATTGAATCCAGACGTAAAGTTGGAGAAAGAGTTGTCGTTGAATTGATAATTCCAAATGCCAAAGCTGCCAGAGTTTTCTTTACGGCAAAATAAGATTTGACTCATGTCGGCATTGTAAGATGGAGAAAAGTCGAACTCGTTTGCTGTTACCTGTCGGCAACCATATCCTTTGTTTGCGTCTGTGATGAAAATGCGATTGGAAGAACCATTCTTTTCGGTGAAACAGATTTTCTGTCCGTCAGGCGAATAAGAAAAATCTATTACTTGCTGGCGATTGGTGCGCTGCTGCGTAGTTCCAGCACCTGTCAGATTTTTCAGATAGATGTTTGAATTGTTGGTCTTATAGGATAAGAAAGCTAATTTTTCTTCAGTAGGTGACATGGCGATAACTCTGCCGGACCACCATGTTATTTTCTTGCCTCTTCTTTTAACTTCCGGCATGCACAAGCAATCGTTGTCTGAAGTGATTTTCTTGAAATCAAGTCCGCTTTCTTCGCCGACGGCGACAACAGAGTAGTCTACAGATTGAGCCATAGCAGGCAATGAGAGACCTAAAAGTAATAGCAAAGCATTTAATTTTCTAGTGCTCATATACATTATTATATATACAAGCCGACTCTCCAAAGCTTGTGATATAACATATGAAAGTAGGACATAAAAAAAGCGCGGGAGTCTGTACTCGTCACTCATCCCGCTCTTCGAGGCCTTCGCACTGCCCATCAAGTCTGAACGAGCAACGCAGAAGCCCACGCCGATAGTATATAACAATCCCTGCATCCTATCAAAAAATAGGATGTTAAGGTGTACAATCTACCCACTTGGACATCTACTGTTGCTTTCGTTTTTGACTTGACTTTGAAAGTTGCGAAGTTTCGAAGAGCCAAAACAAAGCGTAAGTAAACGCCTTTCCCTTATGTCTTGATCCTTTAGTCCCCAAACCAATCGTCATCGTTACGACAGATAATCTTGTCCTTTACAATCGGCGCGAACTTCAACTCTCTTTTACAAGAGTATTTAAGAATCGCTGCAAAGGTAGATAAAAAATGTGTAATCGCCAAACGTTTTAGTTAAAAACTTCGAAAAACATTAAAAATATTTAGTTTCCCCATTTGTGTATCCTAATAAAAATGTATGTGTGGTCTGGAAAAAGTCTCTCATAAAAATGTAATAGATTCTACTATCTCACCATTTTTTCGTACTATTCCTTTGCTTGTATCATTATTTTTTGTAACTTTGCCGAAAGATTTTAAAACGGCAGCAATATGAAATATCCTATAGGAATACAAGAGTAGAACGTATCTATGGACGTGAGGAGTTGGCCGAGACTTTAGGTAGTCGTTTTAAGGCAGTGTTGGGGAAAGCTTATCAGAAGACGGAAATGAGGGCTGTCGTATTGATTGATGAATACGATAAGCAACTATTTTTCTCCAATTTTCTGCATATTCTTGCAGAAAAGTAAGCAAAAATGATAAATTTGCAGCAAAAAGCAATAATTTTTGGGATTTTATGCTTGATATTGTAGAAAAAGTCTTAACTTTGCAGCGGATTTGAGAAAATAAGCAGTTTCCGGCTATCAGAAAATGAGTAATCATGAAGCTATCAGAAAATGAGGAAAAATAATGAAGCTGTCAGAAAGATGAGGAATCATGAAGATGATAAGGAGGCTGGCTTTCTCTTCCACAGTTTACACTTATAACAACTTTATAAATTAAAAGATTCGATTATGAAAGTAGCAATTGTTGGTGCAAGTGGCGCAGTAGGACAGGAATTCCTGCGTATCCTTGCTGAGAGAAATTTCCCTATGGATGATTTGGTGTTGTTTGGTTCTGAGCGTTCTGCCGGACGAAAATACAACTTCAAGGGAAAGGACTATGAGGTCAAACTTTTGCAGCATAACGATGACTTTAAAGATGTCGATATTGCTTTCACATCTGCTGGTGGCGGCACTTCTGAGGAGTTTGCCGAGACTATCACCAAGTATGGTGCCGTGATGATTGATAACTCTAGCGCATTCCGTATGTGCGACGACGTGCCTCTGGTTGTGCCTGAGGTAAATGCAGAGGATGCCCTGAACCGCCCTCGCAACATCATCGCCAACCCTAACTGTACCACCATCATGATGGTAGTAGTGTTGAAGCCTATCGATAACTTGAGCCATATCAAGAAGATTCATATCTCTTCTTACCAGAGTGCTTCGGGTGCCGGTGCTGCTGCCATGGCTGAACTTGAGCAGCAGTATAAGGATATCATCGAGACCGGTAAGACTGAGCATATCAATAAGTTCCCTCATCAGTTGGCATACAATGTCATTCCACAGATTGACAAGATGACTCCTAACGATTACACCAAGGAGGAGATGAAGATGTATAACGAGACCCGCAAGATTATGCACTCTGATGTTCGCACCAGTGCTACCTGCGTTCGCGTTTCTTCACTCCGTTCTCACTCAGAGAGTGTTTGGTTCGAGACAGAGAAGCCATTGGCAGTAGAGGACATCCGCAAGGCTTTGGAGGCTGCTCCAGGCGTAACCGTAAAGGATGATGCCCAGAACTACGTTTATCCAATGCCATTGGAGAGCGCCGGCAAGGACGATGTATATGTAGGTCGTATCCGCAAAGATTTGGCTGATGACAATGGTAACACATTGTGGTTGACCGGCGACCAGATTCGTAAGGGTGCTGCCCTGAACGCTGTTCAGATTGCTGAGTACTTGATTAAGGTGGGCAACGTAAAGTAAGCCATACCTTATTTATATAAAAGAATATAACAAGAGCGGATGCTTGGTAATAAAGGGCCAGGCATCCGCTTTTTGTATGTAGATAGTTAAAAGCTGATTTCCGGGTCCTGTTGGTACAAAAAGCAAGGAAAAGTTTGGCGTTCTCATTTTCTTTGCTTAACTTTGCAATCAAGTAATGGTATTTAAATATTTGAAGTATGAAATATCCTATAGGAATACAGTCGTTTGAGCAGATCATCAATGATGGTTATGTATATGTTGATAAGACAGATTTGGTTTATCAGCTTACTCTTGGCAAAATCTATTTTCTGAGTCGTCCTCGTCGATTCGGAAAGAGTCTGCTTGTTTCTACTCTCGAGAATTATTATCTGGGTAAGAAAGAGTTGTTCAAAGGCTTGAAGATTGATGCCTTGGAGAAGGAGTGGAAAACCTATCCTGTATTCCATCTGGATTTCAATGGAAAGAATTACAATGATAAAGATGCTCTGATAGAAACGCTTACTGGTTTTGTAGAAGAACAGGAGGCGCAATATGGACGTGATCCTTATCATAACTCAATAGGTGACAGGTTTGCGTATGTATTGAAGTCTGCCCATCAGCAGACGGGGCATCGTTGTGTGGTCTTGATAGATGAATACGACAAGCCTTTGCTTGATGTGATGGATTTGCCTGAGAAGATTCGTGTCAACAATGTGGATATTACCTTGGAGGAGAACCACCGCAACATCCTCAAGGCTTTCTATTCTACTTTCAAACTTGCCGATGCTGACTTGCAGTTCGTATTGCTTACTGGTGTTACCAAGTTCTCGCAGATTAGTGTGTTCAGCGGTTTCAATCAGCCTAACGATATCAGTATGGATAATCAGTTTGATGCGCTATGTGGTATTACGGATGACGAATTAGAATTTTATTTCAAATCTGCGATACAAGAACTTGCTGACAACTATGGATATTCTTATGAAGAAATGCATGAGGTGCTAAGACGACAGTTTGACGGTTACCATTTTGGAAATAGATTGAAAGGAGTTTATAATCCTTTTAGCATTCTCAATACTTTTTTCAAGATGGATATCCGTGACTATTGGTTTCGCACAGGTACGCCAACTTATTTGGTTCGTCTTTTGCAAGACAGCAATGAAAACCTCAACGATTTGACAGGCAAGTATTATGACGAGAGTGAGTTTGTTGACTATCGTGCAGATAAAGAGAAACCTCTTCCTATGATTTATCAGAGCGGTTATCTCACCATCAAGGGGTTCGATCGTGAAATGCGTACATATCTGCTTGATTTCCCGAATGACGAGGTGAAGAAAGGTTTTCTTACGATGACCGCTAATAGTTATCTCGCTACTAAGGAGGATGCTGGCTCATGGGTACGCAGTGCCGTTATAGCCTTGAAGCGTGGGGAGTTGGAAAAGTTCAAAACTCTCCTTACTTCTTTCCTAGCTAGCATTCCATACACGGCTCGCCGTAAGGAAAATGAGACAGAGAAGGAGAGATACTTTACTTATACGCTCTATCTTATCTTCCGTATTGCCAGCTGCTATATTACCTATATAGAGAAAGAACAAAGCTATGGTCGTCTCGACTGCTGTGTGGAAACATCGGAGCATGTCTATATCTTCGAGTTCAAACTTGATGGTTCGGCAGAGGCAGCTTTGAAGCAGATAGATGATATGGGATACGCCAAGGAGTTCTTGGCTTCGGAAAAGATAATACATAAAATTGGGGTAAATATCTCGTCGGAGACAGGAACTGTTGCTGATTGGAAAGTGGAAGAAGAGAAATGAAGAAATAATTAGAAAAAATGATTGAAAGATTCAAACTCTTGCTCCAGGAGATGAACCGGGGCATTTATGAGAAGGAGACGGAGATATCGCTCTCGCTCCTGGCTGCTCTGGCAGGTGAGAGTATCATCCTGCTGGGACCTCCGGGTGTGGCAAAGAGTATGGTAGCCAGACAGTTGAAGACGGCGTTCGGGGATGCTCAGAGCTTTGAGTATCTGATGTCGCGATTCTCTACACCCGATGAAATCTTCGGTCCGGTGAGCATTCAGAAACTGAAGACTTCGGATACTTACGAGCGTGCGGTGGAGGGTTATCTGCCTACTGCCGATGTGGTTTTCCTGGATGAAATCTGGAAGGCGGGACCTGCTATCCAGAACACGCTCCTTACGGTGATTAACGAGAAAATCTTCAGAAACGGCAATCGAGAAATGCATCTTCCTCTGAAGCTTCTCGTGGCTGCAAGCAATGAGTTGCCGGCTAAGGGAGAAGGACTGGAGGCGCTCTGGGACCGATTCGTTATCAGAATAGAAAGCCGACCGATTAAGCTGGAGAAGAATTTCCGGGCGATGCTGCTGGAGGCTCCCACGGATTTCTTAGGTCCCACAGATTTCACAGATTCCACAGATTCTTCTGGTTCTATGGGGAAATCTGATTCCGCAGATTTTTCTGATTTGAAGATTACTTCTGAGGAGTATGCTGAATGGGCGGAGAAAATCTGTAAGATTGGCGTGAAAATCGAGGTGCTCGATGCAATTTCCGCTATCCGTAAATCTCTGAGAGTCGTGAATGTGGATGAGGCTGCCGAGCGCAGAAACATCTATGTGAGTGACCGCCGATGGAAGAATATCGTCCGCCTGCTTCGCACTTCAGCCTTTATGCAGGATAGGGAAGAGGTGGATATCTGCGATTTGCTTCCTATCTACCATTGTTTGTGGCAGGAACCGGAAGAGCGGGATGCTATCCGAAACATCGTGATCCGTGCCCTCTTTTCTCCTTTTGCAGATAAACTCGTGGAGATGAAGAATGCGCTTGCAGAGGATGTTAAGTATCATCGTGTACGCAGGAATCCGGAGGATGGAAGGGATTACGAGGGGGAGATAGAAAACCTTTCGGATGGCTTGAGCTCGCTGGAAAGGCAGTTGGGCGAGAATCTCTTCGCATCTGCTGATGATAAGGCGGAAATATCGGCTTATCTCCGCGATTTCTATAAGGAACTGGCGTTTACCCGTCAGGATACGATGAAACTTTATGAGGTTTAATCGCCTCCTATTACATTATTATATATAGAAGACTCTAAACATGATGAATGAACAGAAAATATTGACTCCAGAGTTGGAGGCGCGTGTTCACCAGGCTGTGGATAACTTTATGCAGGGCTATGGCTGCTGCCAGTCGGTAGTGGCTGCCTTTGCTGATTTATATGGTCTTGATGATGAGATGGCGAAGCGCATTGGTGCCGGCTTCGGTGGTGGAGTAGGCAGAATGAGAATGATGTGTGGTGCTGTTTCGGGCATCGTGGTGCTCGTTGGCTTGGATTGCGGACAGACCGAGGGGGATGACCGTGAGGGCAAGTCGGCCTGCTATAAGGTGGTGCAGGATTTGCTCGCCAAATCGAAGGAGCAGAACGGCAGTATCATCTGTGCTGAAATCCTCGGCTTGAAGGGCCACGAGAAAGCGCAGTCCAGCTATGTGGCTTCGGCAAGAACGGCAGAATATTACAAGTCTCGTCCTTGCGCAGCCAAAGTAGAGAGTGCTGCAAGAATCTTCGCAGAATATCTGATGGAGAAAAAATAAGGATTTACTCCTATGAAATACCAGAATAACAAGGACTTGGCGGAGGCACAGTATTACTTGAAGATGCTGGATGACTTCTGCAAGTCGGGACAGGTGAAGATTCCTGATCCGACAGGCACCGCCATGCCTTGGAATTTGAAGGAAGACCCGCTGAAGGATTATCTCATTCATCTCTTTACCCTGAAAGTAACCATAGAAGAAACTGGCGAAGAGGTGCAGAAATTCGTGCGACAGATGGTGAACAGCAAAATCAAGAGCAAGGTTTTCTATGATAGCGTGGGAAAATTCATCGTGGAATGCGTCCACCACATGCGGTTCCAGCGCCAGCGTGCCTGGACCGAGAGTCATCGGGCAGATGATGTGCTCGATTGGGCTCCCTTCAAGCGGATGGATGAACTGGTGTGGCTCCCTTTGCTCGACCAGCTGGAACAGGAACATGCTGAAAATGGGTTCGATAAGCCTTTCTTCCTCAAGCTGATGACTGGAGACGGGGCTTCGAAACCCGAAAACTGGGAAAGGCTGGTAAGAGACTGGAAGGTCTGCATCGACCATCAGGTATTGAACAAGCTGAAGGACTTTATCTCCCTGCGCCAGAACAACTTCGAAACAGGACTGGTGCGCATGATGGACCAGATAACCCGCAACATGAAGACGAAGGGCGTTTCGGAGCAGCGAGCCGTACAAGCCTGGGAACTGATGACGAACGGATGGACCGAAACGGAGTTTGAACGCCGTCTGAACCAGGTGAAGATTCAGGACAAATATCCCGAAATCAAGGAAATTGTGGCGAAGATGGGACGAGTAGCCGATGCCAACGGCAAAGACCGGCTCACCATCGCATCGGGCGTAGAGATGAAGATGGAGCATTCAGCGGGTAGCGATATCGAGGGCATTACCGTGGGCGATGATCTCAACTCCCTTCTCCCCCTCGAACTGGCACAGTACAGCGATGAAGATATGGAGGGTCTCTTTATCTATAAGTATCGCACGCGAAGACTCCAGACCTTCCGTTATAAGAGCGAAATGTCGAAACCATCCCGCAAACTCGGCTTTACCCACGCCTCCCGCAAGGGTCCGATGATTGTCTGTCTGGACACCTCAGCCAGTATGTATGGCACGCCCGAAAGGATATCCTCTACACTCATCTCTCTGCTGGAAGAAACGGCAGAAGATCTGGAGCGAGACTGCTTCCTGATAGATTTCTCCGTCAGTACCCGTGCCATCGACCTGATGGCGAAGCGCAAGGCAGAGCGCCTGAAGAGAATAGGAATCACTATGATGGAATCAGCCGAAGCAGATGCAGCTCCTTCCGACGGAGATGGACAAGCGCATACTGGGCGAGGCATCCGGCGGCAGCCTACCACAACCCACCTTCCATTTATCGGAGGCGGAACATCGGCAAAGAAGATGATGACCCAGATGTTCGACCTTCTCGACAACGACGGACTCCATTACGTGAATGCCGATGTGCTTTGGATTACCGACTTCCTGATTCCAGATCCGCCACAGCAACTGTTGTCGAGATTCCGGGAATACAAGGAGACGGGTACCCGATTCTATGGCATCCGCATCGTGCGTGATGATGACAAGGAGCCGAACGCCTGGAAGGAGTACTTCAATCAGATTTATACCATCCGGTACCGCCCGCTGCGAAGATATTAAAGAAGATGTTAAGGCAGAAAAGGGGTATCAGATGATAATAGAGACATGTATGAAATGTATCAAGAACTTTATCATATGTTACATTTGGCGCAGAATTTCGGTTTTGCGCCATTTTTTTGAATTAAAAATTCCTTAAAACGCTTGGTGATACAAAATATATTTGTACCTTTGTGCTCGGAACAATGAATAATTGTCAGCCAAACAAATTAGAAAAGAATCAATAAATATAAGCAATTTATACAAAAACTTAAGTAATAAACTAAAATTATGGTAAGCAACAACATTCCACAAGTAAAGCTCGGTATTATTGCCGTTAGCCGTGACTGTTTTCCAATCGCGCTTTCTACTCAGCGCCGTGAGAACATCGTAAAAGAGTACAAGGGTGAAATTTTCAACTGCCAGACTACAGTTGAGAACGAGAAAGATATGCTCAAGGCTTTGGGCGAAGTGAAAGAGCAGGGCTGCAACGCTTTGGTTGTATTCCTCGGTAACTTCGGTCCTGAGACTCCTGAGACTTTGATTGCAAAGAACTTCGATGGTCCTTGTATGTTTGTTGCAGCTGCAGAGGGTGACGGCGACATGATCAATGGTCGTGGCGACGCTTACTGCGGTATGCTCAACTGCTCTTACAACCTCGGCATGCGCCACCTGAAGGGTTACATCCCTGAGTATCCTGTAGGTACAGCAGAGGACGTAGCTAAGATGATTCAGGACTTCGTACCAGTAGCTCGCGTTATCATCGGTTTGAAGGGCTTGAAGATTATCACCTTCGGTCCACGTCCACAGGACTTCTTCGCTTGCAACGCTCCTATCAAGGGCTTGTACGAACTCGGTGTTGAGATTGAGGAAAACTCAGAGCTCGACCTTCTCGTAGCTTACAAGGAGCACGAGAACGACCCACGTATCGACGAGGTTTGCGCTGATATGGCCAAGGAGATGGGCGAAGGCTGCTACTATCCTGACCTCAGCCGCAGAATGGCACAGTTTGAGTTGACATTGCTCGACTGGGCAGAGGCTCACAAGGGTTCTCGCCAGTATGTAGCATTCGCTGACAAGTGCTGGCCTGCATTCCCAAGCCAGTTCGGTTTCGAGCCTTGCTATATAAACAGCCGTCTCGTTAGCCGTGGCATTCCTGTAGCTTGCGAGGTAGATATCTATGGTGCACTCTCTGAGTACATCGGTATGTGTGCTTCTGACGATACCGTTACATTGCTCGATATCAACAACTCAGTTCCTCAGTATATCTATGATGAGGACATCAAGGGCAAGTACGATTATAAGTTGACTGATACCTTCATGGGCTTCCACTGCGGTAACACTCCACAGTGCAAGATGTGCTCTAGCCGTAAGATTAAGTATCAGCTCATCCAGAACCGTTTGTTGGAGAATGGTGGTAAACCAGACTTCACCCGTGGTACCTTGGAGGGTGATATCGCAGCTTCTGACATCACATTCTACCGTCTGCAGTGCGATTCAGAGGGCAACCTCCGCAGCTACATCGCAGAGGGTGAGGTTCTCGATGTTCCTACCCGTTCATTCGGTGGTATCGGTATCTTCGCCATCAACGAGATGGGCCGCTTCTATCGTCACGTATTGATTCAGAAGGGTTATCCACACCACGGAGCCGTAGCATTCTCTCACGTAGGTAAGACCTTGTTCGAGGTATTCAAGTATCTCGGCATCAAGGATATCGCTTACAACCAGCCAGCTAGCCTGCCTTACCCAACAGAGAATCCTTGGAAGTAAATTGAGTGAAGAGAGAAGAGTGAAGAAACAAAGTTCGGCGGCCGAAGGGTAAGCCAATTCATTTGCTCTTCTTTCTGTACTGAGTTCATAAAAGATAAGGGCGATTGCTTATCCCTTGCGTGGGGAATAGCAATCGCCCTTTTTATGTTTTCTTGGAAGGAGATTACCTGATGATAATCTCCTTTACGAATGGTTTGCTTATTTCGTATTTTCCAACGCTTCCTGTTTCTGCGGAATCACCACCGAAGCCCCGATGCTGACGAGCAGTACGAGGATGATGAATACCAGCGAACTGACAGCATCAATCTCGAAGAAATCGTGGATGAGCATCTTCACACCGATGAACACCAACAGCACACTCACACCCACCTTCAGATAGCGGAACTTGTCTGCTATCGCTGCCAGCAGGAAGAAGAGGGCACGCAAGCCCAGGATGGCGAAGATATTCGAGAAGAACACCACGAACGGGTCGAGCGATACTGAGAATACGGCTGGGATGCTGTCGAAGGCGAAAATCAGGTCGCAGAACTCGATGAATACCACCGTCATCACCAGCGGACCCAGATGCAGGCGCTTCTGCATGAACTTCACTACCGGATGCTCCAGGGCATTGATTTCCTCCTTCTTGTTCCTGTTGAGGAACATCTTGGCACCGCTGTAAACCAGGAATCCTCCGAATACGAGTAATATCCAGGCGAAACGGCTGATGAGCGCAGCACCCGCAAAGATGAAGACGAAGCGCAGTACGATGGCTCCCAGGATACCCCAGTTCAGTACGTGCTGGTAATCTTTCTTGTCCACTCCGAACGAGGTGAAGATCATCATCATCACGAAGAGATTATCTACCGAGAGCGTCTTCTCTATCAGATAACCCGAGATGTAGGAGATGGTCATATAGTGCCGGTATTGCTGCAGACTCCCCTCATAGTCGTTCGGGTCCAGTTTGAGATGCGAAGCATAGCGTGAGGCTATCAGCTTCAGGTCGTCGAAGTTCTCGATGCCGTGTACCATGTCGCCATGAAAATAGATGAATACGGCGAAGGCGAGCGCGAGAATAATCCATACAGCCGTCCATGAACCGGCTTCCTTGATAGACACCACATGTGCCTTTCGGTCGATGACCAGCATGTCTAATACGAGTATGGCGGCGATGAAAATCACGAATCCCACCAAAAACATCGATTCAGTAAAAACATGTTCCATTTTTCTTTATCCTTAATCTATTTAGTATATACCATTGAATCTTAAAATCATTTCATCTATTAGAAACGTGGGCGCAAAATTAGGAAAAATATCTGGAATAGCGAAGGTTCCGGTGCAAAACTTAATTGATTTTAACTTGAAAGGCAGGAATGTAACAGGTTTGTAATAATAGCGCTGTGAGAACCGGTAAAAAAGGCGTTTTAAAGGTAAAAAGGTAAAAAAGTAAAAAGGTAAAAAGAGCCTAGCGGAGTGTTAAGCTAGGGGGCTCTTTTTACCCTTTTACCTTTTAAAGGCTCTTTTACCTTTTCTTAGTCAGCACATAGTGCTTAGCCATGGCGCCTTCAGGCTCATTGCCCAGCGAATCGGTCATGATGAGGCTGTTGGCATCCTTTACCTTGTAGTAAGATGTCTCGCCGCTCGATGGACGGGTGATTTCTACCACGTTGTTAGCCAATACCTTGAAGATACCGCTCGCTTCGTCGTGACCATCCTTGCGCTCCAGATAGTCGGCTGAGTACTGGTAGGTGCTGTCGGCGTTGAGCGTCAAAACGGTCTTGATGCCCGGACAGTCGGCAGCAGGGAGAGTTCCCTCGTAGGTGCCGGCGATGGAATCGAGAATGACATCGTTGGAATTGAGCGAATCATTTTCAGCATAACTGAGGCTATCCTGGTCAGCCCCCTGGCTATTTGTCTTCTTGCCATTGCAGGAGACAACTGATAATGCAGCGATGACGGCTGCTGTCAAAACTAATTTCTTTTTCA
>OMGA01000801.1_pt1 | contig 12162 bp, 10 predicted proteins | sample 1674211 | NCBI WGS metagenome assembly OMGA01 (sample SAMEA103958152, study PRJEB25191) | human gut metagenome | biome: human-associated habitat [ENVO:00009003]; feature: intestine environment [ENVO:2100002]; material: feces | place: Germany | collected 2013/2015
TGAAAGCGCAGCGGCATCTATACGATCATATCGTGTATGATTCCACAAACGAGCGCGATTTTGCGACCGATCTGGACACCAACACAGATGTTGCGGTTTATGTAAAGCTGCCGGACGGCTTCTATATCGCAACGCCGGTCGGACATTATAATCCGGACTGGGCGATTGCCTTCTATGAAGGCTCGGTGAAACACATTTATTTTGTTGCTGAAACAAAAGGAACACTGGATTCTATGCATTTTAATCATATCACGCCGGTTGAGCAGGCAAAAATCGACTGTGCCAGAGTGCACTTCAAGGCCATCAGCGACGGAAATGTTGTGTATGATGTGGTGGACAGTTACCAAACCTTGCTGGAAAAGGTAATGAAGTAGGTTGAAAACTCTATCATAAAGTTTCTTTTGCAATCAGAAGGGGGTGAGAGCAATATGCGCTGTCCGTGGTGCGGAAGTCCAGTTATGATACGCGGGTCATCTTGGGAATGCGGCTGGTGCGGAGACTTTGGAAGTCTGCAAAGAACACCGGCAAAAAAGTCACAGAATACGGCACAGATCACGCTGACGCTCTCCTTCGTCTATCATGTTGACCTACCCGAAACGTGGAGCGATCTGAAAAAGGCTCTGGCGCAGATCGCGCCCGGGCAGATTGCGCTCTCGCAGCTTCTCGGAAAAGTGCTGCTGCACAACATTTCCACCGGAATCCAGAACGCGGGAGCTTTGCCGGACGAGAAAAAGGCGGAGGAACTGCGGACATTTCTACATAATACTCTTGACCTGAATCTGGGCGAAAGCGCAGAGGAGATCATGCGCGATGCAAAACGCGGCGTTCTGTTCCGCGAGGAAGCCGCCCTTTCCGAAACGGACTGCGGCACATTCTGGACGGAACTGCTCTCGACGCGCCCGGTGGAAGACTACTATATCCACGTCGATCCGGACGGCTTGTTTGAGCTTTTCTCCGAGTTGTCCTCTGCCTATGCCTACTTTGGCGGGAAGAAGGATGAGGAAATGGGCGAAGCGCAGGACTACCGGAATACGCTGGAAGAAGCCTATAGCACCCACTGGCAGAACAAGGTGCTGCTCCATCCTGATGTGGAACGAGCGAAGCGGCTCTTGGCGCAGGGCAAGTTTCCGGATTACGAGGATATTTGCCGCGAGATTTTGCTGGTCGAATATCCGGAGGAAGTACCGCATGAAACCGCCGAGGATTTCGATGAATTGTCGTGGGAACGTGTTCTGGATGATGTGTTTGCAGACGACCCGGAAAAGGGAATGGAAATGTGGCGTCGGCTTCTGGACATTGCAGAGCCGTCTCTGAAAACCAACGCCAAAACAGCCGAGAAACTGCTCCCGGACTGGGATTGGCTGGATTCTCCAACTGACGATCAGGCGCTTCCGCTTTTGGTCGCGTTGGATGACGAGCGGTTTGTATCACAGCTTTTTGAGAGCGCGCACCTCGACAGATTGCAGTTCAATGTTCTGGAGATCTGTCGGGATCGTGGGGAGGAAACGCTGGCGCGGCATTGCATGGACCTTGCACTGAAAAATCCCTGTCTGGAGGAGCAGTGGAGGAAACGGTATACACAGGTCCTTGCGGCTGCACCTTCTTCAAAACGCACAAAGCCACCTGCCTGTGCACTTGCAAGACCGCCCGCCAGTACACCGGCAAAGCCGGCTGGCGAAAGCTATTATCAGTTCTGCAATGTGCAGTTCAAGGAGGATGGAGCGACATATGCCTATCTGACCGGAGGAATTTCGCTGAAAGCAGGCGATTTTGTAGTCGTTCCGATCGGCGATCATCAAGCAGAAAAGCTTGCTCGGGTGACAAAGGTGTTTGTTTGCAGCACACAGAATGCGCCATATCCGCCGGAGAAGGCGAAATTTGTGCTCCGCAAGTCTGAACGGACAGCCTTTCCGGAACGCACAAAGCCGCAGCAACCTGCTCCGAAGCAGGCAGACGCGCCAGCACCGACTGAATCGAAGCGCACAGTTCCGCCTGCACAGTCCGCACCGACCGAAAATCCGCAGAAGTCTGCGCCGACTGTACAATCGGCAATCACACCGCCGATCGTCAGCCAGACGCCGACGGAGCCAGAAATAACCGAAAAGAAATCTACGCTGTCAAAGAAGCCATTTCCGTTTGGGAAGCTCATCGCGGCAGTTCTGGCAGTAGCCGTGATTGCTGGTATCTCTATTTCCGTCTCAAACCGCAACAAGCAGAGAGCGGCAGCTTATGAAGCAGCCCTGCAAGAGCTGTCAAACGGCAATTACACTTCTGCCGAGCAGGACTTCTCGGAGCTTTCCGGCTATCGGGATGCGGAATCGCTGTCCGTCTACTGCAAGTACGCCGATATGTACAAAGACAGGACGGACTACGTGGGCGGGCAGGATGAACTTTCAAACATCACGCTGCAATATGACACGACCTGGCAGCAGGATGTTGACGCGCTGGAAACCCGCGTTAAAAGCTATAAAGCGGAGAAAGACGCCGCCGAGGAAGCCGAGCGTCAACGCATCGCTGTGGAGAATGCCGCGAAGCGGGAGCAAAGTCTGAAAGATCAGTATTCCGGAAAGTTGCCCGTAGAAGGGATGCCGGTAAGCTGCCTGAAATACACGTCACTCGGCGAACCGGATAAGCGACTGAACTGCAAAAACTTTGAGAAGCTGGAACAAAATCAGAAGTATTTCAATGTCTACTGGTATGATGGCAACGGAGAAATGATCGCTGCCGGTATGTGCGCTCAGTGGAGAGATGACAGCGAGTTTATGCTGAAATCCTTCTCGCAGTATTACCCGTCAGGCAGCAATAAAGGACAGACCTTCCATTACGGCAATGGAGACAACAATTCTGGAAGCATCCGGGATGACTATGACAATCCCGAAGACCTCTGGGAAGATAACCAAGATTGGTATGAGGACGAGGACGAAGCGTGGGATGAGTGGGAGAATGGTTAGGAGGTTATTTTATGGATCTGCAACGAGCAAAAGAACTGTTATCCGGCTTGGCAGACGGCGTTGATCCGCTGACGGGCGAGGTTCTGCCGGAGGATCATGTGTGCAACAAGGCCGAGATCATTCGGGCGTTTCACTGTGTTCTGAAATCGCTTCCGGGAAAATCGTCGAAGCCGCAGCCCGAAAATGCGGGCAAACCCTGGAATGATGCAGATGATGCAGTCCTCTGTCAGATGTTCGATGCCGGAGGAAGCAAAAAGGAAATGTGCGCTTACTTTAAACGCTCGGAGGGCAGCTTAGCCGCGCGTCTGGTGCGGTTGGGGAAGATCTCAGACCGGGCAGAATTCAGAAATAAATGATATGAAAAACGACACCGTATCAAAAGAATTACAATATCAAGAATTGATTGCCGATGTCCAGAAGGCATATCTGTCCGAAAACCGTGAACTCCGATGGTGCAAGGAATGTAAAGAGATCAATCTATGGGCGTACTGGCAAGGGCGCGGACACTTAGATGCGGATATCATGCTGGTCGGTCAGGATTGGGGCTGCCCTTGGGATACGCCTTCCGTTGCAACCATGAAAAACGTATACGACATGAACTGCGAGAACGCGGTAAGCTATATGCGCGGAAATGACAGCATTACAGATAGAAATCTAATTCAGCTATTCCGCACAATTGGTTTTGATATTTTATCTGACAATCCAAAATTGTTCTTTACAAATCTCGTAATGGGCTACAGATTGCAAGGAACGAGCGGCGGTTTCAAAGCAACTTGGGCCAATGCGGACGCACCGTTCTTCCGCAGATTGGTTGATATCATACATCCGAGCGTACTGCTCTGTTTGGGCAAGGATACCTTTCGGTGTACGCTTCGTGCGCTTGGATTGCAGCATCTACCAGTTATACGCAACTATAATCGCTTCATCGAAAGCAGTGAAAACCCTGTTCAAATCCATCTTTGTGATGACGAAACCGCGTTCGTTTTTGCGTTTGCGCACTGCGGCGTTATGGGTACGCTGAACCGCAATCGCGGAACAAGCGAAAAAGCATCTCTCAATAAACAGATACAGGATTGGTCAAAAATCACACCTTTTCTCTGCGAAATCTGAGCGCCCAGTAACTCAAATTCACACTCGCTATAGACAAAGAATACGCGGCCGGCAAATTTGTCGGCCGCGTAATTTTATATTTTGGAGTCGCGGAGCCACTGCTGGAAATCCTCCAGCGAGATGATCTCGCGGTCGCACTTCTTCTTTTCTTCTCTGGCTTTTTCACTCCAAGCGTAGAACTGCTCGTCGGTGATGCGGCCGGCTTTGATCCATGCGAAGCGCTTTTTATACTCCTTGCGATACGCCTTGAAGATGGGGTCGTCGGTCTGCTTTTTCGTCCACTGCCGAAACGCGCCGATCTCGCGGCAGCGCTGTTCGCCGAACTTTACCGGGCGCTCGCAGTACTCCGCGCTCACACGGCCGGTCTGCGGGAACCAGCGGCCGCAGTTCTTGCAGCGGCGCACCGTCACGCCGCGCTCGACGCAGCTTCGCAGCGAATAGTCGATCATGTCCCGCACGGCGGACGAGTACAAAACAGGCGCACAGCGGCCCGGCTCGACCGGTTCAAAACTCAGCGGGATCGGCTCAAATCGGAACAGCTCCGGATCTCTCGGCTGGTCGTGATGATAGTTTTTCGCCGCCTGTTTCTGCGGTTCACGCCCGGCGGAATCCACGTCCAGCACACATTCCAAGAACTTCTCGACCTGCTTCCTTGTCTCTGAAAACTGTGTTGCAAACTCCTTTAAGTCCAAAGCAATCGCCTGAATCTCCGCTTGATCGAAGCCATTAACGGAAATGCAGCCGAAGCAGCGCGTATATAAAAGGCGAAAGTAAATGTGCTTCTCAGCCAGCATACCCAACTCCACCATCGCGGCTGTATGCGCTCCGAGGTCACTGCTTTCGACGAAGTGTTCCCAATTCACGCTGATGCGTTCCAGCATCGGCGTGATTTCTTTTTCGTCCAGTTCCAGAAACGTCAGCAGACTTTCCAAAAACGGAAGTTCTAACTGCTTGGACGGCAGGCCCTGCATTCCAAATGCATCGTTTTCAAAAAACTCCCTCTCACCGGAGAAATACATCTTCGCATACCACATAGCTCTCACCTCAAATATGGACTAATTGTAAATTATAAATGCAATAGTCTTGACAAATATATAGCTCTATGCTACCCTAAAACCGGAAAGCTGTCTAAATTATTTTATAATAGTCTAACACCGTATAGACAGCTTGTCAACGGAAAGTTGCTCTGTACCTTGAAAATTTCACACCCATCTCCAAAGACGATACTCGCCGGGGAAGTATGCCGCGACGCTGCGAAAGCAGCCAGCGTACCAAGGCGAAGCCAACGCTGTGTGCGTCAACAAAAGGCCGCAGAGCAGGAACGGGTATGGAGGATGGTAACAGGAAAAGAAAAAACCGTCCGGCTGCTGCAACAGTCGGACGGCGCGCCGCGTTTCGGAAAACACGGACTGCAACTGTGTTTAGTTCAGGGTGTATCTGAAAGCCGCCAACGCGCCAGACAGCGGGTCTTTCCGCACTGTGCCGCGTCATTTTTCCTTGAAATACGAAAGTATTCCTGCGGGAAAATGTCTTGCCCAGCACGAAAATCCCTCGCTGCTGGACACGCTGTCGGCTTCCAGATGCACCCTGACAGAGAGACCTCCGAAACGCAAGTTTTTTCTCTGAAATTTCTAAAATCTGATGGAGGTAAAAAGACTTTGAACACATCGAGCATCAAAAATTTTGACGAGCTGCCGCTGTTTCTCAACGCGCAGCTCATCTCCCGCACGCTGGGCATATCGCCGTCGAGCGCCTACGAGCTTCTGCATGAGGATGGCTTCCCGTCGCTGCGGATCGGCAGCCGGCTTGTCGTACCGAAGGAGCAGTTCCGTCTCTGGGTGGAACGTCAGACGGGAGGCGCACATGAAGAATAAATACTATACCTCGCGCGATCCAATCAAAAACTACTTTCCTCTGCCGAATGAGGTTTTCGCCCTCGGTCTTTCACCGGGCGCATTGGCTGTCTACAGCTATCTGATGTACATTGAGGACCGGACGACGTATCAGTGCCATGCAAGCTACCGGACAATTGGAAACGCCGTCAATATGAGCCCGAACACAGTACGAAAATATGTTGCGGAGCTGGTCGAACGTGGCCTCATTCAAACGGAGCACACAAGCATCATCACGCAGGATAGTCGAAAACAAAATGGGAGCCTTTTGTACACGCTCCTGCCCATTCAGTTCTCCATCCAGCAGTTTTACGAGCAAAAGCTTGCAAAGCTGGACGCGGAATGTGAGCAGGAACGCATCCGAAAGCGGTTGGAGGCGTTCCAACTGGCGCAGCAGGAAACCGCCCGTCCACCAGCGTGAGCCGCGTGTCGCGGCTGTGTCCGATTTTCCGGGCACAGCCGGGCGCGTACCCACCGAAAGCCCAAAACCGGACGTTGCGCCGCCGTGCGGGAGAACGGGAAATTCGACCGAAGCCCAGCGCAGCGGGTTCGGTCGAAAGAGGAAATGCGGCAAACGTGGAACACGTCCAAATGGGTAGAATCTGGCGATTTTGGGCGCCGCGGCGAGAAAGCAGGATAAAAGGATGGCGTCGGAACCGACGCTTTTCCTGTTCACAACAGCCCGCAGTGCGGACTGTATCAAGGGGTTGCGCAGGCGCTGCGATTGGCGCCTGTTTGGAGGAAATTACGCGCGGCTGGCATCAGGAATCCCGCAAACGCAGACGATTCAAGGGATTCTGGCGTGCCACGCCGCAGATTGGAGGATTATGAGCAAAGAAGAAAACAGATTGAATTTTCGGATGTCGCCGGAGACGGCGGAAAAGCTGGAGCATTGGTACCGGCAGGATGGATGCCGGAGCAAAAACGAATTTCTGGAACGCGCCGTGAATTATTACGCAGATCATCTGGCGGCGGGAACAAGCACGATGCTCCCGCGGGCAGTCCAGTCGGCCATTGACGGACGGCTGCAGCTTTTGGAGCAGCGGCTCTCATCCCTGCTGTTCAAGCAGGCCGTAGAACTGGACATGGGGCTGAGCCTTTTGGCAGAGTGCGTGAATCTGGATGAATCGGTGCTGCGGAAGCAGCGCGCAAAAAGCGTCAATGACGTGAAGCGCGCCAACGGTCAGCTCCGGCTGGAGCAGAAGCTCCGCACGCAGGAGCCGTTTGACGAATGGCCAGATTGATCGTCAAAAGTCCGTACTTCAAGGGCGGCGGTGCAAAACCGGCGGGCGGGTATCTGCGCTACATCGCCACGCGCGAACGAGTGGAGATCCTGCCGGACGACCGACCGCCGACGAAACGGCAGACGCAGCTCATCGAAAAGCTGACGAAAGATTTTCCGGATACGAAGACGCTTCTGGAATATGGAGAGTACACGTCGCACCCGACAAAGTTCAACGCCTCACAGTTTCTCACGCTGGCGATGGAGGAAAACTGGGGCAAGGTGCAGGAGCTTGACGGCTATGCCAAGTATATCGCGACCCGACCTCGCGCGGAGCGGCTGGGCGAACACGGACTGTTCGGAGATGAAGATGCAGTTGACCTGAATGCGGCAATGGCAGAGGTGAACAGCTGCACCGGAAACATCTGGACGCACATCATTTCGCTCCGGCGCGAGGACGCGGAGCGGCTTGGGTTCGATCACGCGGACGCATGGCGGGCACTGCTGCGGGCGCACCGGAACGACATCGCAGAGGCAATGCACATCCCACCGGAGGACTTCCGCTGGTATGCGGCGTTCCACGACGAGGGCGGTCACCCGCACGTCCACATGATGGCGTGGTCGAAAAAGCCGGGGCAGGCGTACCTGAACCGGGAAGGTATCCGGAAAATAAAATCTGTCCTGACGAACCAGATCTTTCGGCAGGAGCTGCTGCACATCTACGAGGACAAAAGTCAGTCCCGCGACGAACTGGTGTGGGAAACACGCTCTGCCATGCTGGCGCTTGCACAGAAGATGCAGAACTCCGCCTGCGAGCATCCGGAGGCGGAGCAAATGATCTGGGAGCTGGCGTTGGAACTTGGCAGCGTCAAGGGAAAGAAGTCCTACGGATATCTGCCGAAGGATCTCAAGCGGAAAGTCGATGCCATTGTCGATCAGATGGAGCTGCTGCCGAGCGTGGACGAATGTTACGGACGCTGGTGGAAGCTGCAACGCAGGTTGAACGATTTCTACGCGGAAAAAGAGCGGCCGCGTCCGCCGCTCTCGCAGCAGAAGGAGTTCCGGCAGATCAAGAATGCAGTCATTCAGGTGGCGGAGCAGGTGCGGCAGAACAAGATCACATTCGAGGACGCAGGTGCAGAGCAGGATGCGGAACAGAATGCCACCTGCAATGTTCCGTACCCAGCAAATGCGTGGCACGCAATGGCGAACGACGAGTCTATGTCGTTGGAGGAACGGGACGAAGCTGCAAAGCAGTTGGAAGCACTGGCGGACGGCGGTGACCGATACGCGCAATACCTGACCGGAATCCTCTATCGTGACGGCGGGCTGCTGATTCCGGACACGGAAAAAGCACAGCACTATCTGGAACTGGCGGCGCGGCAAGGTCATGCGGCGGCGCAGTATGCACTGGGCAAGCTGTTCCTCTCGGATGATCCAGAACTGCAAAATCCTACACAGGGATTCTACTGGCTGGAACGGGCAGTGCAGAACGGCAGCGACTATGCCGCCTACCGGCTGGGCAAGGAATATCTCAGCGGGAAGAACGCACCGAAAGAACCGGAACGCGCGGCGGAATATGTGCGCATGGCTGCCGAGCGCGGCAATCCCTATGCGCAGTATTTGTTAGGGAAGCTCTATCTCAGCGGCGACGGTGTGCCGCAGGACAAGGATGCCGCCTACGACTGGTTCCAGAAAGCGCAGGCGCAGGGACATGAGTATGCGGGATTTTTCATGGATCGCATCGAGCGGCAGGAGCCGCCGAACATTCTGCTATCGGCGACGCGGCTGCTCTATCACATGGGAAAGATCTTTCAAGGCAGCGCGCCTGCGCCGCAAAGCTGTGGCGTCCAGATTGACCGCAAGCGCCTCGCCAAGCTGCGCCGGATGCGTATCGCCGCCGGACACAAGGCGGACGATCACGAGCAGGAGCAGACGAGCAGCACCATGTCGATGGGCTGGTAACGCGGTTCAAAACCTGCACCGCCATAGACAAAGAAAACCAAAATGATAATTTTCTGATAACTCTCCGCGCGGGAGGTTGCTATTGTATCTCCCGCGTGGTAGTTGTTAGAGAAAAGACATGAAAGAAAGGAGTCCTGCATATGGGAAAACGGCGGCCATCCGGGGACGGGATGGTCAGAAAGCGCGACGAAGGACGCTGGGAGGGGCGCATTGTCGTAGGACACAAGGCAAACGGTGACCCGATCTTCCGGCACGTCTACGCGAAGACGCAGAAGGCGCTGACGGAGAAGCTCCACCAGAGCATTGAATGCTATCAGGACGTGGAGCTGACCGAGGACAGCCGCATGACGCTGGGCGAGTGGCTGGACCGCTGGCTTGCGGAATACAAGGACGGCACGATCCGGCCGGGCACGCTGGAAGGCTACCGCAATTATATCGAAAACTACATCAAGCCGCAGCTCGGCGGCAAGCAGGTTTCGCTCATCACGACGCAGGATGTGCAGCGGATGTACCGGCGGCTGAAATCCGGCGGGCGCGTACGCGAGGACGCCGAGGGCAGCAAGCGGCTCTCCGATTCGACCGTGCGGCACATCCACACGATGCTGCACGGCGCGATGAAGGCTGCGGTGCAGGCGCATATCATTCCGAAAAATCCGACCGAGAACGCGACTGCACCAAAGCTAAACTACAAGCCGATGCAGGTGCTGAACGAGCAGGAGCTGGATACGTTCCTGCAAGCGGTTCAGAAGGACGATGTCTGGCGGGATTTCTTCTACACGGAGCTTATGACCGGCCTGCGGCGCGGCGAGATCTGCGCGCTCATGTGGCGCGACTTCGACGCGAAGGCCGGGACGCTCAAAATCTCCCGGACGCTGCACAGCAAAGGGCAGGGCATCTACGCCCTCGGCGACACGAAAACGAGCCAGGGCAACCGCACGATCATCCTGCCGGAGAGCGTCGCGGCGCTGCTGCGGGCGCGGAAGAAAATTTCCATCAGCCAATGGATTTTCCCGCAGCCGACCAGCCCGGAGCTGCCGATGAATCCGGGAACGGCATACCGGCGTCTGAAAACGCTGTTGGAGGAAGCGGGACTGCCGAGCATTCGCTTTCATGATCTTCGTCATACGTTCGCAACACACGCGCTCACCAGCGGCGTGGACGCGAAAACGCTGGCGGGGATTCTGGGTCACACGAACGCCAGCTTCACGCTCGACACCTACACGCACGTCACGCCGGATATGCGCGAAGCCGCGGGCGGCATCGTCGGCGGCTTCATGGAGGACTTATTCGGAAAGGAGCTGAAGCCTTGGCAAAGAAGCGAAAAGCAGGTGACGGACTGATCCGTCAGCGCGCGGACGGGCGCTGGGAGGGTCGGTATGTCGTCGGCTACGATGATCACGGCTACCCGAAAACAAAGGCTGTCTTCGGCAAGAGCAAGCGCGAGTGCACCGAAAAGCTGGCGGCGCTCAAAGCGCAGCTCGGCGGCATTCCGTCGGACAAGCTGCGGCCGGAGATGCGCTTTGCAGACTGGTTGGATTACTGGTATGAAACGCACTGCAAGCCGAATATCCGCACCTCGACGCAGTCCGGCTATGAAGACCGCATCCGCCTGCACATCAAGCCGGAGCTGGGCGAAATTCCGCTGAACAGGCTGACGCAGAACGACCTACAGCAGTTTTACGCGCGGCTGAAAAAGAGCGGCCGCAAAACGCGCACGGAGTATTACGGCGAGGGGCTGTCTGACCGCATGGTGCGGATGTGTCACGCGACCTGCCGCTCGGCGCTCCAAAGGGCTGTACAGGATGGGCTCATCCGCACCAATCCCGCCGAGGGCTGCAAGCTGCCGCCCAAAAAGGCACGCGAGATGCAGGTTCTGGCGCGGGATGAGTTGCAGCGATTTCTCATTCAGGCGCAAGCCGAGGGGTACTATGAGCTGTTTCTGCTGGATTTGGCAACGGGTCTGCGGCGCGGGGAACTGCTGGCGCTGCAATGGAATGACCTCGATTTTGAAACGGGCATCCTCACGATCAGCAAACAGGTCAGTCTGGTTCGCGGCAAGATCGTGATGAGCGTGCCGAAGACGAAAAGCTCCATCCGCAAGCTGGTGCTGCCGCCCGCCGTCGTGCAGGTGCTGCGGGAATACCGCGAAAGCGTCCACTCCCGCTGGATGTTCCCGTCGCCGGTGCTGGAGGATCTGCCGCTCAACCCCGGTTCGGTCTACGACCGATTGCAGCTGATTCTGGAGCACGCAAACTGCAAACAGGTGCGTTTTCACGACCTCAGACACACATTCGCAACGTTGGCGCTGCAAAATGGGATGGACGTGAAAACGCTCTCCGCCATGCTGGGCCATGTGTCGGCGGCCACCACCCTGGACATCTATACCCATGTCACCGGGGATATGCAGACCGAGGCGGCGGCCAAGATCGACCGGGGGCTGGGCAACGAGGTGCGGGAGAATCCTGCTCAGGCAGAGCAGGGTTCAGTCGAAGATTTCCAGCCGGTGCTGAGAAAGACCCGGAGGCCCGGCACCGGGTGCATCACTCAGATCAATGACCACCTGTTCGAGGGCCGCTACTCCCCCACCTGGCCGGACGGCACCAAGCACTCCAAATGCGTCTACGCTCATACTCGTGAGGAGTGTGAGGAGAAGCTGAAGGAGCTGATCCCGAAGCATCAGTTTGAGATCCCGGTGCAGGCGGCCATCGGCGGAAAGATAATAGCCAGAGAAACTATCAAGGCTATGAGAAAAGACGTGCTTGCTAAGTGCTATGGCGGAGATATCACAAGAAAGAAGAAGCTGTTGGAGAAGCAGAAAGAGGGTAAAAAGCGTATGCGTCAGTTCGGCAATGTAGAGATCCCGCAGAAGGCATTTATGAGTGTTCTGAAGCTGGATGATAAAAACTGATGAAGTAATTGAAGGAGCAATATGAATAAAAAGGAACTGGAATTATACATTCATATTCCCTTTTGTGTAAGAAAGTGCAGCTATTGTGATTTCCTGTCTGCCCCTGCCACGGAG
>OMGA01000805.1_pt1 | contig 12135 bp, 7 predicted proteins | sample 1674211 | NCBI WGS metagenome assembly OMGA01 (sample SAMEA103958152, study PRJEB25191) | human gut metagenome | biome: human-associated habitat [ENVO:00009003]; feature: intestine environment [ENVO:2100002]; material: feces | place: Germany | collected 2013/2015
AACGACTCAAGCGGAATCGTCGCCGCGCGCCGCATAAAGGAATCCCACCCCGAGGTGCGCGTCGTCATTATGACGGGCATGCCCGAGATTACCTTCATCGAGCAAGCCCGTGCCGCGCACGTCGACAGCTTCGTGTACAAAAACGTCGGCACGAACGACCTTCTGGGTATCATTCGCTCCACGATGGAGGGCTACTCCACCTTCCCGCGCGCCCAGCAGAGCATCTTCTCGGACGCGGCGGCGCTGACCGACGTGGAGGTCGATATCCTGCGCCTCGTGTGCGAGACCAAGACGCGCAAGGAAATTGCGCAAGAGCTCTTCCTGTCCGAGGGTACGGTCAAGCGCCACATCTCCGAGATTCTCGCGAAGACCGGCTACGACAACATCATGCGCCTGGCCGTGTATGCGGTGACTGAGGGCAGCATCGTTCCCAACATGGAGCGCCCGTAGTCGGTGCGCCGCCCGTGCTCCAACGCCAAAGATAGGCCGCCCGCCGTTTCGCATCTAAAAACAGCGGGCGGCCTGCTTGTGTGGGCAGTGCTGTCGGCATAAAGCGGCGGGGCATGTGCGCGGATGTGTCCGCCAATCCGCGGCTGATGTTACGTGCCGCTACGCGATGGTTGCGCTGTAGGAGGCGACGTCCTCGTAGGAATCGGTCAGGTAGGCGTCGATGCCGATGGTCGTGTTGACGAGGTCGTCAAGGCTATCGAGCGTGCCCTTCGAGAAGGTGAATTCCTCGGTGGCGTTGGTGCCGGGCATCAGGTGAGCCGAGAACCAGGGTTCCTTCATGGTGCCGTTGACGTTGGTCTTGCCGGAAGGAGCGTAGAAGGTCAGGTCCTTGTCGCTCTTGTTGGTGATGTTGACGACAAAGCCGATGTCGCCCCAGTCGTCCTTGAACTTCTCGGTGATGGTGATGGTGCACAGATCGTCATCGGCGACGGTGACGGCGGGGGAGATTTCGACGTTCTGGACATCGTCGTCTTCGACGGCCTCATCGATCTCCTCTTCCTTCTCGGCCGCCTCGCGATCCTTCTTCACCGTACCGGACAGGTCCTTGTCGGACTTGGTAAAGACAAGATTGCCGTCATCTTCTTCGAGGATGAGTTTGCCGTCCTTGAGCTTCATGTCATGCGACTCGTCTTCGGCGGTGATGGTTACAGTGGTGGCGTCCTTTGCCTCCCATTTAAGGTCCATGACTTCAAGGAACAGGTCGAGGGCGCCTGTGCCGTCCTCATCGAGAATCAGGACGCAGTGGACACCCCAATCCTCGAGCATCTTCATGTACTCATCGGTCAGCTCTTCGCCCTCCAGGGTTCCACCCGAGAGTTCCCAGCTGCCGACGAAGTTGGCCTTGGGGTCTTTGCCGCCGCCGCTGCAGCCCGTCAGAGCAAAGGCGAGCGCCAGGACGCATGTCAGAAATGCGAGTACGGACCTTTTGAACGTTGTCTTCATGGTGTCCTCCTTTATCGAACGAAACCCATAGAAGCAAATGCGGGGGTGGCGGATTCCCCGTCAATTACCAGATAGAGGGGCTAGGGCCTGGGCGTTCCGCAGTTGCTGCAGAACTTGCCGCCGTTTTCGCTACCGCAGTTGGGGCAGAACCACTTGGCCGGTGCCGGGGCGGGTGCGGGGCTGCCGCATTCCGAGCAGAACTTGCCAGTGTTGGTGGCGCCGCAGCTGCAGGTCCATGCGCCGGCCGCGGGGGCAGCGGCAGGAGCCGGTGCGGGGGCGGGTGTCGGAGCCGACTGCGGGGCGGCCTGCTGCTGTGCCTGGCCGGCGGCGAACAGCTGGCTGGCGTTCATGCCGCCCATGCCGCCCGCCATGCCCATGCCCATAAAGCCGGCCATCGCGCCGTTGGGGTTGGCCGCCGCGGCGCGCATCGCGTCGCTCTGGGCGCTGGCGATGTTGGCGGCTGCCATGGTGGGATCGCGCATGACTGCGGCCTTCTGCAGGTCCTTGATCATCTGCTCGTCTTCTTGCGAAGCGGCGATGGAGTTGACGCCAAAGCTCACGATCTCGACACCGCGCAGATCGCGCCAGTCGGCCGAGAGGACCTCGTTGAGCGCGCGGGCGAGCTCGGTGGTGTGACCGGGAATGGCGCTGTAACGAATGCCCATCTCCGAGATCTTGGCAAAGGCGGGCTGCAGGGCGGTGAGCAGCTCGGACTTAAGCTGGCTGTCGATCTTATCGCGCGTGTAGCTATCGGTCACGTTGCCGCACACATTGGTGTAGAACAGCAGCGGGTTGGTGATGCGGTACGAATACTCGCCGTTGCAGCGCACGGAGATGTCGACGTCCAGACCAATGTTGTTGTCGACCACGCGGAAGGGCACGGGCGAGGCGGTGCCGTACTTGTTGCCGATGATCTCCTTGGTGTTGATAAAGTAGACACGCTGGTCTTTGCCCGCGTCGCCGCCAAAGGTAAAGCGGCTGCCGATATTGGCGAACGTCTCCTTGATGGAATCGCCCAGGTTGCCGCTGAAGACGCTCGGCTCGCTGCCGGTATCGAAGACGAACTCACCGGGCTCCAGCGCGACTTCGATGATCTTGCCGTTTTGCACCACGAGCATGCCCTGGCCGTCGTTGACGGCGATGACGGAACCGTTGGAGATAACGTTGTCCTCGCCGCGCGTGTTGGAGCTGCGGCCGCCGGTGCGCTTACTGCCCTTGCAGGCCAAGACGTCAGCGGGCATCGATTCGCAATAGATAAATTCCTTCCACTGGTCGGCCATGACGCCGCCGGCAGCACCCAATCCAGCTTTCAAGAGTCCCATGGTGATCTTCCTTTCTCGTCAAAGGCCGGGTGGTATTGGTCAGAATGGCTAATCGTCCTTGTTGTCCTTCATGACAACGGTGGTCTCGGTGTGGCTGAAGGTGTCGTGCTTCTCGGTCAGGTCGAGCTCGCCGCAGTAGCAATCGGCGTGGGTGGCCTCGTTGGCCGTCTTGAGCTGGCCTACCAGCAGCACGTCCGCGATGATTACGATGATCAACGGCGCGACGATGTTGATGAGGACGCCCTCGACATCAAAGGCGAGGTAGTCCGGATCGAAGGCGTTCTCTCCCATAAAGAGAATCTGGGAGAGGACAAACCCGATCACAAAGAACAGCACCGAGGCGATGACGAGCTTGGGCTTGGAGCAGGGGAGCTCGCCGACCATGCGACCGGTCTGGCCGTTCATGGCAAACAGATGGCTCTTGCCGTTCCACGAGGTGGAAAGCATCCACACGGGGAACAGAGCGTAGTCACTGTCTTCCCAGGTGTAGTCGAGCTGCTTGCTTTCGACCGTGGCGTCGTCATATTCGTCGACGACGGTCTCGCGCAGGGCCGAGATCGTGCTCTCCTCCATGCGGCGCTCGGCGCGCGCCTTGCAGGTTTCGCAATCCTCGTCATAGCGGTTGGCGATGTAGCCGGGCATATACGCGACCGAAAACGGGCGCAGCGCGTCGTAGTCAAACGGCTCGATGGCGTCCATGTGGCCGTCGGGCATCTTGGACGATCCGTCGACGGGCACGCGCTCAAACGAGATATTGCCTTTACGGTAGGCGTCGTAGTGGTCGGTGGTCGTGACGGTGCGATCGGGTTCCTCGGTTACGGTCTCGTTGGTTGCGTCGAAGCGCACTTCGCCGTCCACGCGGGCACCGTAGAGCCAAAACGGCACGTAGACGCCTTGGACCTCGTCGATGTGGTTGTCGGTGACAAAGCTCTTGGGCAGCAGAATCTTGCCCTTGTAGTGCTCTTTGAGCGCGGCCATGACATCGTCGCGCCCGAGCTTAAACGGAATCACCAGGTCGGGTGAGAAGTCGCCCGAGAGCTGGCCAGGTGCCACGGCGGAGTTACCGCAGTACGGGCAGGTGGTGACGGCGACGGTGCCGTCCGAGATCAGTTCGGCGCCGCACGACGAGCAGATGTAGCCGGCGTTTTGAGCCAGCTCCTGCACGGCATCGTCGACAGAAGGTTTGGGAGCCGCGGCTGCGGCATCGGCTTTGGCATCGGCCTTGTCCTGGCGCTCGCGATAGAGGGCCTCGACTTCTTCGACTTCAAAGCGCGAGTCGCAGTAGTCGCAGACGAGCTTTTGCTCGGCACTGGCAAAGTGAAGGGGGCCGCCACACGCGGGGCACTGATAGTTGACACTCTCGAAGGCCATGATCGGTCCTTTCCGTGCCGGAGGCTAAGCGCCGATGGCGCCACCGCAGTATTCGCAGCGCCCACTGGCATCGGGAATGGTGGTGGCTCCGCAGAAGGGGCAGGTCACCGCGGTCTTGGGGGCCTTGGCGGCCACGACGCTGTCGCGCGTTTCCTGGCGCAGCTGCACCAGCGCGTCGCGGACCTCGGTTGCCTGGCGCTTAGCCTCGCGGTATTCGATGGAACCGCGCTGATCGATGGTGGAGTCGTTCACGCGCAGGTTGATCTCGGTAAAGTACGGCGCGTTGACGTGGATGGTCAGATTAAAGTCGTAATCCAGGTCGTAGCGCGGCGGGTTGTAGCTCTCGCGCTCGCCGTCCTTGGTCTCGCGATAGATTTCGGTGCGATGCTCGTCGATATCCATATCGCAGCCGAGTACCTGCGAGAACTCGATGATGTCGGGATTGGCGTCGCGCCAGCGGCTCTGCGAAGTGATGATCAGCAGGCCCGCGTCCTCATCGAGCATGATGTTGGCGCGTCCGGCAGAGAGCGTGCGCGTGGGGTTGAACGAGGCCAGACGCTCGGCATTGGCCTCGCGGTAGGCGAGTTGCTCGCGGATATCGTCCGCGGTGCTGGAGCGATAGCCGTGGAAGTAGGGGGAGAGCTTGCCGGCGCACTCTTTGCACAGGTAGCCTTCGCTAATCTTGGTCTTTCCCAAAAGTCCCAGCTCGGTACCGCAAATCGCGCACTCTTTCTTCTCGAACATCTTGTCAAAGAAGCCCATGGCTGCCTCCCATCAACTGGTAGCGTGTGTCACTTTTGATGATGGGGGAGTGTGCGATCTTTCACGATACCCAGACGGCTCAACGAGTCTCCACAACTGGGACACATGGCCCATTTTGACCAGTCGTTGGGGACGTTCTTAAACGACTAGCGCCGGGGGCCACTCATTGGGGACGTACTTAAATGAGCGGCAGTTGGGGACACTCCTTGCCGAACGTGGGCACCGCATGTTATTGGATGTTTGATCAACGCTTTCTTAAAAATGTTCAATAGAGGTAAATTCTGATTGAGATTATGCTGGAATATATCAAATTACAATTGGAATTTTGCAGTTATCCCAGTTAAAATGAGCAAAGGAGGCAAGCATGCTCAAGCGTAAAATTATCGAGAAGATTGAAAACTGGAAACAGACTAAAACCGGGCAGGGACTGCTTATTACCGGTGCTCGACAGGTTGGCAAAACAAGCGCTGTCGAGCAGTTTGCCCGTGACAACTACAGAAGCTTCCTGAAAATCGACTTCGTGGAGAGGCCTGACGCGGTCGAGCTTATAGGGGAGGCAAAGAGCCTCGATGACCTCATTGTGAGAATCACCGCACTGTCTTCATCGCCTATTGCTTCGGATGCGAAGACACTTCTGTTTTTTGATGAGGTGCAGCGTTGCGGAGACGCCATCACCTGGATGCGTTACCTTGCACAAGACAATCGCTTCGATGTTATCTACTCCGGTTCTATGCTCGGGGTCGAGGCGTATCATTTTCGGTCGTTGCCAGTGGGTACTATCGATATCCTTGAGATGTTTCCCATGGATTTCGAAGAATTCTCCTGGGCCCTGGGAGTCGATAAATCATTGTGGGATATCGTTCGAGCCTGTTACCGCAAACGGGAACAGGTGCCCCCATTTATTCACAAACGGCTGGTCGAGACGTATTACCGGTATGTTCTTGTGGGCGGCATGCCTGAGGCTGTTCAGCTGTTCGTCTCGACTCATGATACGCAGGCGATGCGCGCTCGCCAGCAGGGCATCCTCGAGGCATATCGTGCGGATATCGTACGGTACGCCGAAACCCCTGCGCATGCTCAGCGGATCAGGACGATCTATGATGCCATGCCCGCGCAGCTTAATAAAGAGAACAAGCGTTTTCTCGTTACCGGGATAGACAAGCGGAAGCGTTTTTTGGATCTGCAGCCCGATTTTGACTGGCTTGTTAATGCGGGCGTTGCGATTCCGGTTAAGAGGGCGAGCGAGCCGATGTTTCCCTTGGGTCTTTCGCGGGAAGACAGCTTTTTTAAGTTTTATCTGAGCGATGTTGGTCTACTGTTTTCTACTTTTTCTCCCGCCGATGTTGAGGCCATTGTTGCGCAGCGGGATTCGGTCAACTTCGGGCAGGCTTTTGAGAATGCAGTAGCCCAGGAGCTGCGCGCATGCGGCTATTCTTCGTTGTTCTACTTTAACGCGGCGAAGGTTGGAGAAGTCGATTTTTTAATCGAGGATAAGCGGAGTCCCATCGTGTTGCCTGTCGAGGTCAAATCGGGTAGATACAGCACGAAGCACGCTGCCCTTGACCGCCTGATGAGCGTTGAAAACTATGGATTGACTCAGGCGGTCGTGCTTCACCGGGATAACGTGGTGGATGAAAAGACGATATTGTATCTGCCCTTATATATGGCGGCCCTGTTAAAAGAAATGCCACAGATGAAGGGCTGAGAGTTTAAGACACGCGATGCGGCTGTGGAAAATTCGGCATTGTGAGATGGAATACTGACCTCGCGAGAATCCATTCTCCTCCAAGGGTGGGCTTGCTAAGACAGCCAAGGCCACTGCAAAACCGCCAGGTACTTTTGCGGTGGCCTTTCTGGTTGGCGCCGCTTGCCGGCCACCGCAAATGTGCTTGGTGTGATCGTGGTGGTTACGCCACGGTCACGGCAACCTGGGCGTAGCGGCTGCAGGGGCGCTCGGCGCGCGTCTGCACGGTAAGGGTGAGCACAAAGCGGTCGCCGGGCTGCGCGTCGGCGGGCACGACAAAAGCGGTGCTTACCGTGCATTCCTGCCACAGCGAAAGATCCTGCGTGCCTGCATAGCTCGACGGGTCCATGGCGACATCCCAATGTGCATCGAAGCCCTTGCCGTCGGGGTCGACGATGGCCGCTGCAAGGACGACACGCTCACCGGCTGCGGCGCTGCGGTCGGTCGTGACCTCGGCAACATGTGCCGGATGCGAACAAGACGCCGGATCATGGGCGCACCATTGCGCGCGGGCGGCAAAGTCTTCCTGATAGGCGCGCAGGTAGGGATTGGGGTTGCCGTCTATGGGCGTGCCGATGGCGGCAAAACCGGCGGGCGCGTCCGAATCGGGATGACCATCAAGAAACATACGGCCGAGCAGTGTATCGAAGTTGCGGTCATCGATGCCGCGCAGGCCAAACGGCAGTAGTGGAATGTAGGTCATGCTGTCGCCTTCGGCCATAAAGTCGCCGCGCTCAAACTGCATCGCGGGTATGCCCTCTAGGCCCCAATCCAGATGGGCATGCTTGCCAAACTGGAATCGCTCGGGTTCGTTTTCGTAAGCCCTGCCATCGCCATAGAGCATGTAGCGGGCCATAAGGGGGCCGTTTTCCTGCGTGAGGTTTTGCTCGGGCCAAGGAGCCTTAAACAGTGGCAGCGAATCGGGCTGCGCCATCTTGGCGTCGACATAGCCGCCATACATATAGGGCACACGCCAAAAGATGAGCTCGGGAAAGAGCTCGCGTCCATGGTCGAGCCATGAGTTGTCCTGCCCTATGCCATCGGCAACGCCCATCACGCGCACCTTCCGATAGACCCGCTGCTGCACGGCGGGCCATTCGGGCGTTGCGCGATAACGCTCGGCAATACTCATCAGGGCGCGAACGATGGTGTTCATGCCACCCCAACTGAGCAGCCATAACGTACGCGGATCATCATCCAAAATCGCCTGCGCAATTACGCGGGACCCCTCAGTTTCCTCAGTTACATCACCCTCAAAGGCAACATTTCCCACAAAGGTGCGCTCGATCATCTGGGCAGGCGTGGGAAACGGCGGCTCACCGGCAGCGTCCGCATTCGCCTGCAACTGCGGCCAAGCTTGGGCATACTCATTACTCCAGAGACTCTCAATCCAATGCTCGGGAAACGGCCGATACTCACGAAGCTCTCCAGCCAGCGGATCGGGCTCATGAGGCACAATAGCCCACTCATATGAGCGACGTCCTTTAGTCCGCCAATGCGAATTCACCTCGCCCAGCGTATGAACCCCATCCCCAAGAAAGTGATACTGCGAAGCCGTATACACCACAGCCTGAACATCAAGCACATTAAGATACAGAGCCAAATGAATGAGCGAGTTCATATCATCGACTTCCATATCAGTGGTAACAATCACCCGAGTCAAATTCTGGGACATAGGAGCAGCTCCAATCAAAATCAATTCAGCCAGTTACGCGCAAGGCAAGACGGGACCCACGCCCCCATCGCCGCCGACCCGGCGCGCCGCCGGAAGCGCCCAGCCAGCGTTTCGAACAACGATAACTTAGGGGTCCCTGACCTTTAGTTCTGTAAACATTCCGCAGCGCGGGCCCCGCTTATCCGATGCTCCGAAGGAGCAGGAAAAGCGGGGCTCATGCGCGAGGACGTTTACAGAACTAAAGGTCAGGGACCCCGATGGGATGGTTACCTCGAAACTCTGGCCGACCACTCCCAGCAGCCCACCGGCTCGCCGTCGATGAGTACGTTGCCCCCGTCGAAGTCTTGATAACACAGGTCGTTGAATTGGTGGATCCACACGCCGTGGTTGAACGTCTTCTTAGGCGAGCCGTCGGCCTCGCGATAGCGCCCGGTTAGGTCCTCGACATGGCTAAAGTAGGTGAGGTGCACGTTGGCTCCGGCGTCACGCAGGCGTGCTGTGAGCGGCAGCGCGGTCTGTTGCGGCGACACGAGCTCGTCGCCCTTGGAGTGCGTAAACCACAGCGGCGTCTTGGCGAGCGCGGCTACGTCCTCGTCCGTGGCGTTGTACCACGGGGCACAGCAGGGAAGGCCGGCGGCGAAGAAATCGGGCAGAACGCATCTTGTGGGCGACTGCGAGGGTCATAAAGCCGCCGTTGGAAAGGCCGGCGACCACGATGCGGTCGGTGTCGATACGCTCGGCATGCTCGGCGACAAACTCGTCAATGAGCGCCTTGAGTACGGGGGAGTAGATGCTCTGGTTGGAGCGACCGAGCTGCTCGACGCCGTTGTCCATCCAAAACGTGGGAGACTGCGGCACGAGTACCCAGGCAAAGCCGCCAAAGTAGTGCTGGATTTGCGCCTGGCTAATGGCTGTCACGCGGTTGCCGACATAGGCGCGCGTGGCGCCTTCGCCCTGCGTGGCACCCTTGCCTTCACCGGCACCGTGCAGGTACACCACGAGCGGGGCCTTTTGGGGCACGACCGTGGCCTCGGGCGCGAAGGGATTGAAGCAGGCCGAGTCCTCTGCCTTAAAGTTGGGCTCAAAGAAGCCGTACTCGAGCGCGATGCCATCAATGGCGGTCTTTTGCACGGCATTGCTCCAGCCCTTGAGCGCGGGGCAGATGTCGCCGCGACAGGTATCGAAGACCAGGCCGCAGGTGGGGTCGTCGCCGTCGTTGCCGGGAAGGGCCACGAGCTGTGTGACGCGCAGCTGGTCATCGAGCATGCGCGAGCCCATGACGCCGCCTTCGATCTTTTTGGTCAGGCGCTGCTCGGCGACCTCGAGTGCCACATGGGTGCCCACGGCGAGCTTGCGGCCGTTCTCGTCACACGGATACGCGGCGAGAATGTCGATGTAACCCACGGAGGGCGTGGCATGGTCGGCGCCGTGCTCCTTGCGCATCAGGACCTCGCCCGTGCGCTCGTGACGCTCTACATATATATGGAAAGTGTTCGAATCGAGATCGTTGGCGCGCACGGTGCAGGGTAGGTCGAGAACGACCTTGCTGATCCAGGGGCCAAAGTCGCCCAAGGTGGTGACGGTTGCGTAGGTGCACGATTTGAGTTCCATGAGCTGCCTCCCTTGTGCCGCGAGAGCTAAACGTGTGCGGCAATACAATCTAAACATGTTTAGTGTAAAGCAGAATTAGAGAATAAGCAGATGAACTCGGTAAACGGTCACATCAAACGCTCAATGAACTACTAAACACTCGTTTACCACTATCTAGCAGGGCTTTTGTTGATAAGTCAACAAGGCATTTGGGTGCCAGATTATATAAAATCCCATGTAGACGGCCATTTATAAATAAACAGCACTATATGTAATGCCTTGGCATTCAATTACGTTCACCCCCGATTTCCTACCGTTCACCGGACTGCAAACGGCAAGAGGGCCACAAATTCAATGCTGCGTGTAAACTAAGCGATGTAAACGTTCAGTAAACAGATTGTTTACGACAGCGTATCCAAGGGCTCGGCAGCCGTAAGGGGTTATAGCCGCCGGGCCAAAGGCGTGCCTACGTCCAAACGGGTAGGCACACGATGATATGGGGAGGGGTCCCATGGCAGTAGATAACAAGCAGATTGCCACCGATGTCCTCGAGCTCGTGGGCGGTGCGGAGAATGTTGCCGTCGCCACCAACTGCATGACGCGCCTGCGTCTGACGCTCAAGGATAACAGCAAGGCCGACGTGGAGAAGATCAAGAAGGTCAAGGGTGTTCTGGGTTGCCAGTTCGCCGGCAGCCAGCTCCAGGTCATCATCGGCCAGAACGTGCCCAAGGTGCTCGCCGAGTTCGTCGCCATGTCCGGCGTCAAGCAGGGTGCCGCGGTCGACGAGAACCTCGACGCTCCTAAGGAGAAGTTCGAGCTCAAGAACCTGCCCAACATCATCCTCGACTATCTGTCGGGCTCCATGACCCAGCTGATCCCGCTGCTCATGGCCGGCGGTCTGTTCCGCACCATCGCTGCGGTCCTCGGCCCCACCATGCTCGGCGTTCTCTCCGATACCGATCCGACCTACACGTTCCTCTACACCACCCTGTACGAGGCCACGTTTACCTTTATCCCCATCTACCTGGGCTATGCCGCTGCTAAGAAGCTCGGCGCCTCTCCGGTTCTGGGCATGCTCCTCGGCGGCGCTCTCATGGCCCCGTCTGTCGTGAGTGTCGCGACTCAGGAGGGTGGCGGAATCATCTCCGTCTACGGCATCCAGATCGCCGCTGCCAACTACCAGCAGTCCGTCCTGCCGATCATCCTCTCGGTGCCCGTCCTGTACTTTGTCGAGAAGTTCTTTAAGAAGGTCATGCCCGACGTGCTGTCCACGGTCTTCACGCCGTTCTGCACCATGATTGTCACGATCCCCATCGCCTTCATCGTTCTTGCCCCGATCGGCAACGAGCTCGGCAACCTCATCGCCAATGCCCTCTTTGGCCTTGCTGACCTTGGCGGTATCGGTATCCTGATCGTCATGGCCATCCTCGGCGCCTTCTGGCAGCTCTTCGTGGTCTGCGGCATGCACATGCCCGTCATCCTGCTCGCTCAGGTCCAGATCATCGCCGCCGGCTACGATCCCTTCGTCTTCGTTTCTACCAACTGCGCTATGGCCGCTGTCTGGGGCTGCGCCTTCGGTGCCTTCCTCAAGATGAAGAACCCCGACGAGAAGGGTCTTGCCCTGGGTTACGTCATCTCCGCCATCGCCGGCGGCGTCACCGAGCCTGCGCTCTTCGGTATCCTCATGCGCTTCCGTCGCACCATGCTCGGTATGTTTATCGGCGGTGCCATCGGCGCTGTGTTCTCCGGCCTCATGGGTGTTACCTACTACCTGGCCGGCGGTGCCTCCAACTTCCTGGTCTTCACCAACTACCTGCAGGGTGGCCAGATGAACACCGTCTGGGCTATCGTCGGTATGGCAATCTCCTTTGTCATCGCCGCTGCCGTCGTCTTTGCCACTGGCTTCTCCAAAGAGGAGCTCGCCGAGATGGAGGCCTAAGGCCAAGCCATTCGGTCACATGCGACCTTACCTACACGACAGGGCCCCGTCAGGCGCAAACCCGACGGGGCCTTTCCTGCAAGGTAGACTGATTGGGGGGCATGTGGCGCCTACTCGCCGGGGCTTGCTAAGCGCCAGGTGCTTTCGCACGGGGTTACTGCGAAAGAATCTGCCGGTTCGCAACTCCTTTATCAAACGAAAGGACATGCAGATGAGTTTGGGAAAGCTGACCGTCAACGGTCGCCAGGACGGCTTTTTGTGCGAGGGCAAGCCGTTCTTT
>OMGA01000807.1_pt1 | contig 12123 bp, 14 predicted proteins | sample 1674211 | NCBI WGS metagenome assembly OMGA01 (sample SAMEA103958152, study PRJEB25191) | human gut metagenome | biome: human-associated habitat [ENVO:00009003]; feature: intestine environment [ENVO:2100002]; material: feces | place: Germany | collected 2013/2015
CGGGGTTGTTTTTGCCGCGGCGGCTGAGCACCTGCATGAGCTGCGCAAGCTCCGCCTCACGGCCGACGACCGGGTCCGTCTGGGCGGCGCGGTCGAGCATGTTTTCACAGTAGAGTTCCAAAAGCTTCAATTCCGATTGTCCTCCCGCCGCCCGCGCGGCATTCTGGATGCGCAGGCGGTCATACGTTTCTGAAAAGACGCAGTTGAGGTCCACGCCGAGCGTCAGCAGCACGCGGGCGGCCGCGTAGCCCTCATCCCGCGTCAGCGCCAGCAGCAGATGCTCCGGCTGGCACAGAGCCGCGCCGAGGCGCGCGGCCTCGCGCCGTGCGGCGTCGAGCGCGCGGGACGCTGCGCCGGACAATCCCGGTCGGCCCGAACGCCGGGCCGGGCGCGGCTGCGTCAGCAGCATGCAGCGCAGGAGCCTGCCCTCCGCCCCCTGGCAGATGAGGATCTTCCCGACGGAGGAGATCTTCTCCTGCGCCAGGGCGAGCAGCAGATGCTCCGTGCCGGTCACGCCGCTGCCAAGCTCCCGCGCGGCAGATTCCGCGCGGACGAGCACGCAGCTGAGGGCCGCAGAATAGCCCGGTTTTCTCAATAAAACCGCCTCCTTTTCCTGAAGTCTCGACGCGCAGGCGGCGGTTTATACGACGCAGGCGAAAAAAAGCGGACGGTTCGATTTATTTACACATTTTTCATTGCATTTTCGGGAAAGTATGATAGAATGAAGCTACCTTGAAAATGGAGGTGCTTTCAAATGGCACATGTGATCAATGACAACTGTGTAATGTGCGGCACTTGCGCTGACGTCTGTCCTATCGGCTGCATCAGCGAGGGCGACGGCAAGTACGTCATCGACGCCGATCAGTGCGTGGACTGCGGTACCTGCGCTGCGGAATGCCCCAACGACGCGATCTCTGAGGGTTAAGCACATAAACACAAGGGGGGTGCTGCACGCAGCACCCCCTGTCTTTTTGATTGGAGCCCATATGGAAGAGGTTTTATTCGGCCGCATCCGCATGACGATCCCCGACGCGCAGTTCCGCGTCAGCACCGACTCGATGGTGCTGGCGGATTTCTGCCGGGATGCCGGCGGGCGCGGGCTGGATCTTGGCTGCGGCTGCGGGACGCTGGGGCTTCTGCTGCTGGGAAGCGGCGCGGCCGGAAGTGTCTGCGGCATCGAGATCCAGCCGGAGGCGGCGCGGCAGGCGGAGGAAAACGCGCGGCGGAACGGTCTTGCAGACCGGTTTTCGGTCGTCTGCGGAGATCTTCGGCAGGCGCACGCGCAGATCCCGGCCGGGAGCTTTGATTTTGCCGTCTCCAATCCGCCGTATTATCCGCCGGGCAGCGGGCGGCTGCGGAAGGAAGACAGCCTTTCGCTCGCGCGCAGCGAGCTCTGCTGCCCGCTCGACGCGCTGTGCGCCGCAGCGGCGCGGGCGCTGCGCTGGGGCGGGCGGCTGTATCTGGTCCACAAGCCGGAGCGGCTGGCCGACCTGATGGTCTTTCTGCGCGCGGCGCGGCTGGAGCCGAAGCGGCTCCGATTCGTCCGCCACAGCGCAGCGAGCGCCGTCAGCCTCGTGCTGCTCGAGGCGCGGCTCGGCGGAAAGCCGGGGCTGCAGATCGAGCCGGAGCTGGTCCTCTACGGGCCGGACGGCAGCGAGTCTGCCGCGTGCAGACGCATTTACCACCGACAGGAGTGAAACGGACATGGCTGGCATGTTATATCTTGTGCCGACGCCCATCGGCAATCTCAGCGACATCTCTCCCCGCTGCCGCCAGACGCTGGCGGAGGCGGATTTCATCGCGGCGGAGGATACCCGCGTAAGTCTGAAGCTCCTGAACCATCTGGAGCTGAAAAAAAGCCTTGTGAGCTACCATGAGCACAACAAGGCGGAAAGCGGCGAAAAGATCCTTGCGCGCCTGCTCGCGGGCGAGACGTGCGCGCTGGTGACGGACGCGGGCTCCCCCGCGATCTCCGACCCGGGTGAGGATCTCGTGCGGCTGTGCGCGGAGCACGGCGTGACGGTCTGCGCCATCCCCGGCCCGTGCGCGCTGGTGACGGCGCTGAGTATCTCCGGGCTGCCGACGGGCCGGTTCACGTTCGAGGGCTTTCTGTCCGTCAACAAAAAAAGCCGCCAGGAGCACCTGGCGGGCTTGAAGGACGAGACGCGGACGATGATCTTCTACGAGGCGCCGCACAAGCTGCTGGCCACGCTGCAGGATCTTTCTGCGGCGTTCGGCGCAGAGCGGCGCATCTCCCTGTGCCGGGAGCTGACGAAGCTCCACGAGGAGGTCCGGCGCACGACGCTGGGCGAGGCCGCGGCCTATTACGCGGAGAATCCGCCCCGGGGCGAGTTCGTGCTCGTCGTGGCCGGCGCGGAGGAGCCGGCGGAGGAGGGCTGCACGTTTGAAGGCGCGCTCGCGCTCGTCCGCGCGCGGATGGACGAAGGGCTCTCGACCAAGGACGCCGTCAAGCAGGTCGCCAAGCTGACCGGCTTTGCGAAAAATCAGCTGTATGACGCGATTTTGAAGGGCTGAACCAAACTGAAAACGCGCCTGTATGCTTTGCAGCATACAGGCGCGTCTTTTTTCTCCGTCAGACAGGAAACCTGTTTCACTCCCGCTTTTTATCCAGCCAGACGATATATTCCAGCACATTCATATCCGGGTCGGCAAAATAGATCCATTGCTCTGAGTTCGGGATTTCATTCGGGCCGTCAAGGATCGTCAGCTCATTTTCCCGCAGCATCTTCAGGACGCTGTCCATATTCTCCGCCTCAAAGCACAGATGCGGACAGAACGGGGGCTCCGGCATCGATGGCCGATACGTCTCATGCTCTGTCTCGATCAGCTCCAGCCGGGCACCGTTGTGATCAAGGAAAGCGTATCTTTCTGCGGCTTTCTCATTTTTTCCGTCAAAAAGAAACCGAAAACCAAGTTTTCCCGTGTAAAACGCAATTGCATCGTCTAGATTTCGTACGCGAAACGCGCCATGATCGTATGCCATTGTTACTATCTCCCGATTTAAAAAAAGTTTAATAGAGCAGCGGCCCGCATGAAGTCTCTATTCTGCAGACGCCTGTGCTCTTGCTTTTGCAGCAAAAATCCCGCCGTCGGTCAGGCAGCGGGATTTTTTGCATGGATCTTATTTGCCTGCGCGCAGCTCCTTCATGCAGTTGGCGCAGATGTTCTTGCCGCGGTAGTTCTCGACGTTCCGGCCGTCACCGCAGAAGATGCAGGTCGGCTCGTACTTCTTGAGAATAATGGACTCGCCGTCGACATAGATTTCGATAGCGTCCTTCTCCGCGATGTCCAGCGTGCGGCGCAGCTCGATGGGCAGAACGATTCTGCCGAGCTCGTCGACCTTTCTGACGATGCCTGTTGATTTCATTGAATACAACCCCCTAATTTCTTTTCTTCATGCACTGGAGCCAGGCCAGCAACGGATGCTGCATGGACATCCGCTGCCCCCTCAAGCCATCCCTATTCTACCATCCAATTATGTACAAATTTTGAACAAACTTATTTTTTCTTAACGGAGTTTCAAACATGTTGTTGAATTTTCTTTGGTTTGGTCTGATCCTCCTGTCTGTGTTGGCTGATTTGTGTTCTGGTCAACCGTTTTCTTCCAGCCAGGCGGCGCTGGCGGGCGCGGCGGCAGGGATCGAGCTGACGCTGTCGCTGGCAGGGCCCATCTGCCTTTGGTCGGCGCTGGCGCGGGCCATGGAGCAGACGGGACTGACCGTGCGGCTGTGCCGGGCGCTGCGGCCGGGGCTGCGGCGGCTGTTCCCGGCGTGCGCGGCGGATGCGGAGGGCTTTTCGAGCCTGTGCGGCAATCTGGCCGCGAATCTGCTTGGGCTCGGCAACGCGGCGACGCCGCTCGGCGTGCGCGCGGCGCAGCGGATGCAGGCGCTGTCCGGCGCGGCCGGTGCGTCGGACGAGATGTGTCTGCTGGTCGTGATGAACACGGCTTCCCTGCAGCTCATCCCGTCGACCGTTGCCGCCGTGCGCGCAAGGCTCGGCGCGGCGCACGCGTTCGATATCCTCCCGGCGGTGTGGCTGGCGTCGGCCTGCTCCGTCGCGGCGGGGATCCTGGCGGCACGGGGGCTGAAGCGATGCTGGAAAACCTGACGGAGCTGCTCCTGCCCGGGCTGTTGCTGACCGCGGGCGCGGTGGGGCTGCGGCGGAAACGGGATGTGTACAGGGATCTTCTGGCCGGGGCGCAGGACGGGCTGCGGCTGCTGGCAACGCTCGCGCCGTCGCTCGTTCTGATGCTGACGGCGGTCACGATGCTGCGGGAAAGCGGGTTTTTCGACTGGCTGACGCCGCTGGCCGCGCCGGTGTTCCGCGTGCTCGGCATCCCGCCGGAGCTTGCGCCGCTGGTGCTCATTCGCCCGCTCAGCGGCAGCGCGGCGCTCGCCGTGGGGACGGAGCTAATGCAGCGCTACGGCGTGGATTCGCTGATCGGGCGGACAGCCGCGGTCATGCTCGGCTCGTCGGAGACAACGTTTTATACCATCAGCGTCTACTTTGGCGCCGCGGGCGTGCGCGGGACGCGCTACGCCGTCCCGGCGGCGCTGATCGCAGACCTCACGGGGTTCTGCATGGCGGCATTGAGCGTACGACTGTTTTTTAGAGGGTGTCTCTGTACATTCCCGGACTTTTCTGCTATAATAGTGAAACTTATGACATGACGAAGGGTGAAACACATGAAATTTCTGATCGATCTGATCTCTGAGCAGCTGTCCGGCGCGTTTGAGAAGGCCGGGTTCGACGCCGCCTATGGCCGGGCCACGCTCTCCAACCGGCCGGACCTGTGCGAGTATCAGTGCAACGGCGCGCTGGCCGCGGCGAAGAAATACCACAAGGCGCCGATCCAGATCGCGAACGCCGTGCTCGAAGCGCTGGGCGAAAACGAGATGTTTGCCAGCGCCGAGGCCGTGATGCCGGGCTTTTTGAATCTGAAGATCTCGGATGAGTATCTGGCCGCCTATCTGCGCGGCATGGATGCGGACGCGCACTACGGCGTGCAGAACGATCCGGACGCCTGCACGATCGTGCTGGACTACGGCGGGCCGAACGTGGCAAAGCCCCTACACGTCGGCCATCTGCGCAGCGCCATCATCGGCGAATCGCTCAAGCGGATCTACCGCTTCTTCGGCAACCATGTGATCGGCGATATCCACCTGGGCGACTGGGGACTGCAGATGGGCCTCATCATGGCGCAGCTGCAGGATGAAAAGCCGGGTCTTCCCTACTTTGACCCGGACTTTACCGGCGAGTATCCCGCCGAAGCGCCGTTCACGATCTCGGAGCTCGAGCGCATCTACCCCGCCGCCAGCGCACGGAGCAAGGAAGACGAGGCCTTCGCCGCCCGCGCACACGAGGAGACCTTCCGCCTGCAGCACGGCGAGCGCGGCGAGCACGCGCTGTGGCAGCACATCCTGCGTGTCTCCGTCGAAGATCTGAAGCGTAACTATGATAATCTCGGCGTCAGCTTTGACGTCTGGCTCGGCGAGAGCGACGCGCAGAAGTATATCCCGCAGATGCTCGAGACCGTGAAGGCAAAGGGCTTGTGCGTGGAATCCGAGGGCGCGCTGGTCGTGCCGGTGCAGGAGGAGACGGACGCGAAGGAGGTCCCGCCGTGCATCCTGGTCAAGTCCGACGGTGCGACGCTCTACGCCACGACGGACCTGGCCACGATCGTCCAGCGCGAGCAGGATTATCACCCGAAGAAATACATGTATCTGACTGACAAGCGGCAGAATCTGCACTTTGAGCAGATCTTCCGCGTGGCGAAGAAGGCCGGTCTCGTCGGGCCGGAGACTGCGCTCGGGCACATCGGCTTCGGCACGATGAACGGCAAGGACGGCAAGCCCTTCAAGACCCGCGCGGGCGGCGTGATGCGGCTGGAGACGCTGATCGCGGACGTGACGGACTACGTCACGAGCAAGATCAAGGAAAACCAGACCGTCTCCGACGAGGAGCTGCCGCAGACGGCGAAGTGCATCGCGATGGCCGCGCTCAAATACGGCGATCTGAGCAACATGCCGACGAAGGATTACGTGTTCGACCTCGACCGGTTCTCCTCGTTCGAGGGCAATACGGGGCCCTATATCCTCTACACCATCGTGCGGATCAAGTCGATCCTGGCCAAATACGGCAAGCCCGTCTCGCCCGCGCAGCTGCTGAGCGCCTGCAGCGCGGAGCAGAAGCAGCTCATGCTGGTGCTCAGCCGGATGGCGGACGCGCTGTGGTCCGCGTACCGCGATTCCGCGCCGAACACGATCTGCGCGTATATCTACGAGCTGGCGACGGCGGCGAATAAGTTCTACCACGACGTGAAGATCCTCACCGAGCCGGATCCGGCCCGGCAGGCCAGCTACGCAGCGCTGATCGATCTGACGCGCGGCGTTCTGGAAACGTGCATCGACCTGCTCGGCTTCTCCGCGCCGGAGCGGATGTGATCGAAGAAAACGCATAAGCGCAGCCCCGCGTTCCGGCCGGAACGCGGGGCTTTTGCGATGTAACAGGAAGTCAGAGGAGCTGCCGCCCTGCGGCAGCTCCCCGTCTTCGCCTCCGGCGTGCCGAAGGAAAAGACTCACTTCATGTTCCGCTCGTAGGACTCGATCATTTTCTTGACCATCTGGCCGCCGACGGAGCCGGCTTCGCGGGAGGTCAGGTCGCCGTTGTAGCCGTTCTTGAGGTTGACGCCGACTTCAGAGGCGGCTTCCATCTTGAACTTGTCCATTGCGTCGCGGGCTTCCGGGACGTTGATGCTGGAAGAATTACGGTTCGTCATGTTGTTGCATCTCCTTGTTTGTTTTCGGGAAATCATCTCTCGATTTCCTTCACCCGTAGTTTTTCCGCCTCCGCGCCCATTATGAATGCCAATTCGCGGCGGGAATTCCATTGTTTGATCGCAGGGCGAAAGATGGTATGATCCTTTTTTGAAAGAAAAACTTGGAATCCCGTTCTGCGGCGATTATAATAGAGTTCAGAGTCTTAAAACGGAGGGACAGACTATGAATTATGACCGGAAACGGAAGGAAGACAGGCCGGTTTTAGCGATCTGCTATGATTTTGACAAAACGCTTTCCCCGGACGACATGCAGGCGCAGGGGTATATCCAGTCGGTTGGATATGATGTCCAGAAGTTTTGGGATGAGTCAAACGATCTGGCAAAGGCGAACGATATGGACAACAATCTTGCCTACATGTGGAAGATGGTGCAGGAATCCGAAGGCCGGATGGTATTCAACAAGGAGAAGCTCGCCGAATATGGGGCAAGGGTGAAGCTGTTTGACGGCGTGGAGGACTGGTTCGAGCGGATCCGGGCGTATGGAAAAACACGAAACGTGATCGTCGAGCACTACATCATTTCGTCGGGACTCAAGGAAATGATCGAGGGGACAAAAATGGCCCGGGCCGGCGCATTTGAAAAAATATACGCCAGTTCCTTCTACTTCAATGACCGCGGCGTGGCAAAATGGCCTGCGCAGGTCATCAACTACACAAGCAAGACCCAGTTCCTGTTCCGGATCGAAAAGGGGGTCCTGGACATCAACGATCCCGGCGTGAATGCGTATTTTTCACCGGAGGAGATCCGTGTCCCGTTCCGGAATATGGTATATATCGGGGACAGCGATACGGATATCCCCTGCATGAAGCTTGTCAACACGTACGGCGGGCATTCCATCGGCGTGTACGACCCCGCCACGCAGAACAAGAAGAAGGTATATAAAATGATGCATGATAAACGGATCCGGTATTACGCCCCGGCCGACTATACCGAACGCTCGGAGCTGGATCTGCTGGTAAAGGCGATCATCGACAAAACGGCTGCCAACGAGATCCTGGAAGACCGCCATTTCAGAAATATCGCAGAAGCGAAGGAGCATGAGAAGTAAAGAGGCGGCAGTGACAATCACAGTTTGTGAGAATGTTTGAGGGGGAAATCTTTCAGAGGCACCGGAGGGGGGATTGAGGATGCTCTTTCCGGTGCTTTTTATGTCAGTGCGGGTCTGCGGGGCTGCGTGTTGAGGCGGGGCGGGTTCTCCGCACAGATTTCTTGACATATGAGCGACTTATTTTATAATGTAGGGAGTTGGATCTGGTTGGGGCTGTGGAGGAGGAGTTTTTATGGGCGACAATTATTTTCTGTTGACGAATCTGCTGTCGGAGGATGAGCGGAAGGTGATCACCAGCATCACGGCGCACATCGAGCGCGGCGAGAAGCGCGTGGGCATCCAGCAGATCGCTGCGGAGAACTATCTGTCCACGGCGAGCATCGTGAAGATGTGCAAGCGGCTGGGCTTCGATGGCTACAGCGAGCTCTACTACCATCTCAGCCGCCAGCTCGCCGCCTCCGAAAAGCCGACGGAGGAGACGCTCCGGCGCCTGATCGACAACTATTCCGCGGACCTCATCAGCCGCTTCTGCGCGCTGCTGCACGAGCGCAGGCGCGGGAAGATCTTTACGACCGGCGAGGGCTTTTCCAACATCGTCGGGGCCTATATCGTCCAGCGCATGTCGATCTGCGGCTTTATGGCCTTCAGCAACGTGCATTTTTACGACTACATGATCTTTCAGGAGGCGCATCAGAGCGCGGACGCGGATGAGAGCGCAATTATGTTCGCCGTCAGCCAGAGCGGCGAGACCGAGCCGGTCCTCAACGACGTGCGCCACGCCAGGCAGCACGGACAGAAGATCATCTCCTTTACGCGCCGGAGCGACTCGACGCTCGCGCAGCTTTCCGACCTTGTCTTCGTCGTCGACGGCGCGAAGCAGACGCTGGCGGGCAGTCTGCCGAATCTGTTTTTCGGGCATATCATTTTGATCTTCGAGGAGCTGATGGCCCGGTTTTTCTCCCCGGCGCCGGACGCGCAATAAATACTTTTTTTACGCAAGCGGAAAATTTTTTCTCCGTCGGATGTGCTATAATCAAAATGCGGCAGAAAGGGATTTTTTCCGCCGCGGGAAACCGGCTCCGGCGCTTTCTGCAACGGAGCACCATGAAACAAATCGATAGATATGATGGAGGAACGATCAATGAAAAAAAGTCTTGCACTTTTGCTTGCGCTCGTCATGCTGATCGGCATTCTGGCCGGCTGCAGCGCAAACACCGACACGACGACCACCGACAGCACCACCGCTGCCGAGACCGCAGAACCCGCGGATACTTCCGCTGAAACGGACAACACCGCCGCCGAGACCGAAGAGACTGCGGAACCGGCTGCGAAGACCATCGAAACGCTGAAGGTCGCCTTTGTTCCCTCCCGCGAGCCGCAGGAGATCATCACCGCGACTGAGCCGCTCAAGCAGCTGCTCAAGGACGAGCTGGCCAAGGAAGGCTATGACGTCGGCGAAGTTGAGATCACCGTCGGCACCACCTATGAGGCGGTCGGCGAAGGTCTGGAAGCCGGCACCATCGACGTCGGCCTGATCCCCGGCGGTACCTATGTCCTGTATGACGACGGCGCAGAGGTCATCCTGACCGCGACCCGCGACGGCCTGAGCAAGGACTCCGACAACGCCAAGGACTGGAACGACGGCCAGCCCACCGAGGCTTCCGACAAGCAGGCAGTCTCCTACCGCGCACTGTTCATCGCCGGCCCGTCCGACAAGGGCCAGGAGCTGGCCGCCAAGGTCAACGCCGGTGAAGAGCTGACCTGGGACGATCTCAACAGCGCCAACTGGAGCGTCATGGGCACGTCCTCCCCTGCCGGCTACATCTATCCGGCTCTGTGGCTGCAGGACCGCTATGGCAAGGGCATCTCGGATCTGAGCAGCGCCGTGCAGTCTGATTCCTACGCCAGCGCATTCGCCCGCCTCGCTTCCGGCCAGGTCGACGTTCTCGTGACCTACGCTGACGCCCGCCGCGACTATGCTGAGCGCTGGAACACCGAGTTCGGCCGCGAAGGCTCCATCTGGGAAGAGACCAATGTCATCGGCGTCACCGCCCCGATCTACAATGACACCATCTCTGTCAGCAAGAACTCTGAGATCATGGACGCCGATCTGATCGCAGCTCTGCAGGATGCGTTCATCAACATCGGCAACACCGAAGAAGGCAAGCAGGTCATCGCCATCTACAGCCACAACGGCTACCAGAAGGCACAGGCCTCCGACTATGACAACGAGCGCGCCGCGCAGAAGCTCATTCAGGAGCTGACCGCAGCGGGCTGATCCATCGAACTTTCCCAACGCGGGGAGGACTTGCACGGCAGATACCTTCCGCTGTGCGGGCCCTCCCCGCGCTTGATTTCAGAAATGAGGACGCTTTATGATCGTATTTGACCACGTATCCAAAGTATATCCCAACGGCACGGTCGGCCTGGACGACGTCTGTCTGCGTATCGACGACGGCGAATTCGTCGCCATCATCGGCCGCTCCGGCGCGGGCAAGTCCACGCTGCTGCGCGCCGTCAACCGCATGCACCAGATCACCTCCGGCACGCTGATGGTGAACGGCACCGACGTCACGGGCCTTTCCGGCAAGCGCCTGCGGCAGTTCCGGCGCGGGATCGGCATGGTATTCCAGTCGTTTAACCTCGTCACGCGCACGAGCGTGATCAAGAACGTGCTCGCCGCCTGCGTGCCGGACATGCCGTTCTGGCGGGTGCTGCTGGGCGCGTTCCGCAAGGAGGACAAGATCAAGGCGCTGGAATCGCTGGACAAGGTCGGCATTCTGGACAAGGCCTATATGCGCGCGGACCAGCTCTCCGGCGGCCAGCAGCAGCGTGTCGCGCTGGCGCGCACGCTGACGCAGGACCCGCATATCATTCTCGCGGACGAGCCGGTCGCCGCGCTCGACCCGGTGACCGCCAAGCAGGTCATGGAGGACTTCGTGCACATCAATCAGGAGCTCGGCATCTCGATCCTGCTGAACATCCACCATGTGGAGCTGGCGCTGGAATACGCCGACCGCGTGATCGGCATCCGCGCCGGCAAGATCGTCTATGACGGCCCGTCGAAGCAGGTCGATCAGGCCGTACTGGATGCGATCTACGGAGAGGACGCCGTTTCGGAGGCTGCCGTATGAGCCTGTATGACCGCATCTTCCGGCCCCGCCGCTATACGCTTTCCGACGGGACCGTGGTCGAGGAAAAGCGCAGCCGCGCGCCGCTGGTGATCCTGATCCTGGTGCTGCTGACGGCCGTTTCCGTCCGCATCACGGGCTTCAACTTCTCTGTGCTGGTGAAGAAGGGCAGCAAATTCTTCGACATTCTCAAGGCGATGTTCCCGCCCAACACCGCGTATCTGGGCAAGATCTGGCAGCCGCTGTGGGATACGATCAAAATGTCGTTCCTCGGCTCGTTTATCGGCGCGGTGCTGGCCATTCCGTTTGCCATCGCGGCGGCCAGCAATATCGTGACGAACCGCGTGGTGGTGTTTCTCGTGCGCCTGTTTTTGAGTCTGGTGCGGACGCTGCCGACGCTGGTCTGCGCGCTGATCGCGACGTATATTTTCGGTCTCGGCACCATGGCCGGTACCTGCGCCATCGCGGTCTTTACGTTTGCCTATGTCGGCAAGCAGCTGTTTGAGATCATCGAGACCGTGGATATGGGGCCGTATGAGGCGCTGGAAGCACTTGGCGCGACGCGGCTGCGCGCGTTCGTCACCGCGGTTTTTCCGCAGGTGCTGCCGACGTATCTGTCCGTGTCTTTGTTCTGCCTGGAGGGCAACGTGCGCTATGCGTCGATCCTCGGCTATGTCGGCGCGGGCGGCCTGGGTCTCATTATGAATGAAAAGATCGGCTGGCGCGAATATGACAGCCTGGGCATGATCCTGATCGTGCTGTTTATCACCGTCATGATCATCGAAGGCGTCAGCCACGCACTGCGCAAGCGCCTGACATAAGGAGGAGACGGCCATGAACGAAATTCTCTCCTTCTCCGGCCAGCTGCCGGAGCATTTTGACGCTGCTTTTGCGGAGATCGGCCCCGAGCTGGGCTTTGCCCGCGCCGGACAGGGAGGCCTGAGCGTAGCCCTGCGTCAGGGCGGCTGCCTGCGCGCGGAAAAGCGTGCGGACGGCGTGGTGGTCACCTGGGCCGAACCCGTACAGGTATACCGCGCACTTTCACTGCTGCGCCAGCACTGGGCGGAGGACGCTTTCTGCATTGA
>OMGA01000813.1_pt1 | contig 12087 bp, 10 predicted proteins | sample 1674211 | NCBI WGS metagenome assembly OMGA01 (sample SAMEA103958152, study PRJEB25191) | human gut metagenome | biome: human-associated habitat [ENVO:00009003]; feature: intestine environment [ENVO:2100002]; material: feces | place: Germany | collected 2013/2015
TGAGAAAAATGTTCTGGAGGTGCGGGATGATTAACGAATGGGAGGAATTCTGCGCATATACCGGAACGGTTTCCTATACCGCCAGCAAGAAGAGCGACACGACATGGCTGGGCCGTTTCACCTTTGCCACGATCCTGGAGTTTGAGGGAATGGCTCGGATTTTGACCATCCTGGCCCGCGGATATCTGTTCCACAGCAAGGACGGAGCAGTCATTTTGGGTGATCCGCATAATCGGATCGACTACGCCCGCCGCGCGCTCTGCGCCTGGTGCAGTGTTCCGGAGGACGGGAAGCGCGTGCCGGACAAGGAATGGCAGTTCCGGACGGATTTTTCGGAGTTGCACACGGAGTTCCCAGAGTTGGTGGATGAGGACGGGACCGGCTGGTTTCTCCGCCATGTCCTCTGCGTCGCGGACTTCATGCTGACACACCCGGAAAAGGTGCGCAGCACCTCGCTCAAGTATGCGGAGGTCATTCAATCAAAGTTCGCCGCCGCATGGCGAAGCAAGGTGATGCAGTATCAGATCCCGATTTTCGCGCCCCAAACCAAGGGTGCCTGGACGCTGCGTTTTGATGATGTCCTTGCCGATGCGCTGGAGCTTGGCCCGCTGCGCAGAGAAGAACCGGAGCTGCCGCACAAGCTGACAGAGAAAGTGAAAGCGGCACTTCCGAAGGAAATTCCAGCCGAAGTTGTCTGTACGCTGATCTGTTATTATCTCGCCAACCGGCAGGATGATAGCGAATGGGTGGTTCTGCCGGTGGCAAACTTTGATGCCTACTTCGGGGACACCAGCTTCAGCAAGAAGTTTCTGCCCAAGATTCCGCTGGAAATCATGGAGCGAAGCAGTGCCTTCGGCATCAGCCGGTATCGGATCACGGAAGAATATCTGCCCTAACACGCAGGCAGCGGGACAAGCCTATATGGCCTGTCCCGCTGCTTTCCCTGTCCGGATCCTGAAAAATGTTTTCTTTGTCTATGGCGGTGCATCCGTTGAGCCGCCGCCTATGCTCTACTCCTCGTCATCATCAGACCATGAGGAGATCATGTGAATATCGCCGGTGTCCATATCCATTGCCATGTGATCTCCCATGCGCATCATGAGATCCCCATCGGAGTCCATCGCCATGCTGTCAGAAATGCTCATGGCGAAGTCGCCGTCATCGTAGTCGAAAATGTACTTTGACATACCGTGCACCTCCAATTTTAATCATCGTATTCCGGATAGTCAGGTGCCCACTCGGGCATCCAATGCGCTTTGTTTCTGCGGTTTGCATTGTGAGTTCTCTGGTGCGCTCTGTGGTTCGGATTCATCTGATTGGCCCGATTGTCAGCGTCAGCTTGATATGCCTTGTTATTGGGATTATGCAGATTTGCCCAGTGATCCAGTTGTGCTTTGGTATGTGTTTTTCCTGATACCTTTCCCATAATCAGCCTCCTTTCTGAACCGAAAAAAGCCCACGCACTTTGCTTCGTGCGTGGACTGCGATCATCCGGAAGACCGCTTTGCACGCAACAAAACAAACCCGACGAAAGAACACTTTCTTCGGTTCGATTTTGTGGTGCAAAGCATCGAAACAACAGGGGGACAACGACAGTCAACCAGCAAACTGCTTTCTCAATTCCATAATGAGAATTTGATTGGAATCAATAGTTTCGAGGATTTACTCATTTGTCTGCAAAATTGTCTATGTCTCTGCCGTTCAATATGATTCGTACTCTCATGCTACGAACGATCAAAGTTCAGGACAGTCCAACAATTTAGCGCTATCATGATAACATGAATGGGAAGCAAATACAATGGGAAACTGCAAATTTCACCCCATGTCCAATTTCGTGTCTATCAAGTCAATCCGCTGTGAAAGCCGTCCTGACCTAAAAGTCAGGACGGCTTTCACACTTTAGAAATCAGTTTCAACCCGCATACTTTTTGAAGTTCTCGGCTTGTTCCAGAACTTCCTTATAAACATCATCAATAGTAACAGGCGGATAATCAAACTCGTCCAACAGCAAAATGAGGTCAACTTGCAGATTTGCCTTAATGTCATCACGGGTAGACCAGTCGGTGTATTTAGCTTTGTCATCGACAATAATCTTAATCCGCTTTGACAATTCAATCATCTTATCGTCCGGGTACTCGAACTCATACTTCTTGGCAACCGCCTTGAGAATGTCATAAAAGGCTTTTTCCTCGTAGTCAATTCCCATGCCCTTGAAGGAGTCTTTTTCCTTTTTGAGTTCTTCAAGGAGCTTCGCAAGCTGCTCCGCCACATCGTCAAGAACTTCATTAGCAAAAGCCTCATCACGACGGCGATTGTTGTACTCATCAACAACCCGCTTGAGGCGGTCTGAGAACTCCATGCCCATAATGCGGTTGACTTTTTTATACTCATCAATCGCTTGAGAAAGAAGCCTCTGCAACACTTTTATCTTTGTGTTTGGAAGTTGGATTGCATTGATCTTATCCAGATACTCGTCACTGAAAATATCAACAGAGATGTGCTTTCCCGTCTCGAACAGTTCCTCTATACCATCAGATTGAATTGCACCTTCAAGAAGTTCACGGACACGGGCATTCATTTGTGAAATGTCAGGGGCATCACCCTTTGTGAGTTTGAAAAGAATAGAGCGCACAGCACAGTAGAAGTGCAGATAGTCCTTTTCTTTATCAGAGATAGCCTCACTTGAACTGCATAGGTTGAACGCTTGTTTCATGCGTTTGACTGCCGCCATAAAGCGAGTTTCCAAATCCTCCGTGAGCTGTACATACTCAACAGCCCGATTGAGGCAAGCAAGCTGCTCTTTCGGTGAGCCGTTGAAGTAATCCGTGCTATTGAAGTTGTGGAACATCTGAGCCAAGACATCGAGCTGGTCTTTAACAATCGTGATAGACTGCTCGACGCCTTCAAACTCATCGCTCTCAAAGTTGGTGTATTTCTTGAGGGCGAGATTCATGTTTTTCTTAATGCCGATGTAGTCCACGATCAAGCCCTTGTCCTTGCCGGTATAGACGCGGTTGACGCGGGAAATCGTCTGGATAAGGCTGTGCTGCTGGATGGGCTTGTCGATGTAGATTGTGTCGAGTGCCGGTACGTCGAAGCCGGTAAGCCACATATCAACAACGATGGCAATTTTGAAGTTTGATTTAACGTTCTTAAACTGACGGTCAAACTCCTTGCGATCACCTTTCGTTCCCAGCATTTCATAAAGCTCAGGCTCATCATCTTTATTTCGCGTCATGATGAGCTTGATCTTCTCGATGGGTTTGAGTTCCTTTTTCTCTTTTTCCGTCAGTTGAACCCCGTCAGGGCAAACCTTTTTCTCTGCCCATTCCGGTCTCATTCCAACTATAATCTGATAAAAAGCGTATGCAATCTTGCGATTAGAGCAGACAAACATTGCTTTTCCTGCAACGGTAGCTCCTTCGGCAACGCGGGTCTCATAGTGGTTAATGAAGTCCTCCGCAACTGCGTGAAGTCGGTCAGGATCACCGATGATCGCATCAATATGAGCAACCGCCTTCTGGCTTTCCTCAATCTGATGCTCATTTGCGCCTTCAACAGCACAGCGATCATAATAATCTTCAATTTCCCGAACCTTTGCCTGATCAAGAGTGACCCGTGCAGCGCGTCCGTCGTAGACAAGGTTGACTGTGATACCGTCTTTAACCGCCTCTGTCATTGTGTAGGCATCGACAACCGGACCGAAGACTTCAATCGTGCCATCTACGGGCGTGCCGGTGAAACCGACATAGGTAGCATTGGGGAGAGAATCGTGTAGGTACTTTGCGAATCCATAGCTTCGCTCTACACCTTCGGCAGTGACCTTGACTTTCTGATCGAGGTTTATCTGACTACGGTGTGCTTCATCGGATATGCAGATTACATTCGCTCTATCCGTCAGAAGCTCCAAGTCCTCGGTGAACTTTTGGATGGTGGTCATGTACACCCCACCGCTTGTCCTGCCTTGAAGTTCCTGACGCAGCTTTTCGCGGGAATCAATGCTCACAACGGTTTCGTCACCAATGTACTTCTTGGATGCTACAAACTGCTTTGAGAGCTGGTCATCCAAATCCGTTCGGTCGGTAATAATCAGGATTGTAGGGCTATGGAAGAATGTACTCTTCATAAGCATTCTCGTGAGAAAGAGCATGGTATAGCTCTTCCCGCAGCCAGTCGCACCGAAATATGTGCCGCCCTTGCCGTCTCCCTCTGGTCTGAGATGCGCCTTAATGTTCTCAAACAGCTTGACCGCAGCAAAATACTGAGGATAGCGGCAAACAATCTTGATGTCTTTATCTGAGCTGTCCGGGAAGTAGACAAAATCCTTAATGACCGCCAAGAGGCGTTCCTTACGGAACAATCCACTTACCATAGTTACAAGCGAATTGATGCCGTCCAATTCCTTGTCATCAGCCTCGATCTTTCTCCACGCATAGAAGAAATCATAGGGTGAAAAGAATGAGCCATACTTATTGTTTGCGCCGTCGCTAATCACGATGAAGGCATTATACTTGAATAGCTCAGGAATATCACGGCGATAACGCACGGTGAGCTGAGTATAGGCATCCATGATGGTTGTGTTTTCTTTGACTGCGCTCTTGAACTCCAATACTACAACAGGAATGCCATTGATGAATACGATACCATCTGGAATGCGAAGCTGGTTGTTCACGCCTTCAATCTCAAATTGATTGACGATCTTGAACACGTTTTTCTCTGGCTCGTCGAAGTCAATCAGTTCAATATAAATATCTTTCTTTGTATGATCTTCGCGGTTGAAGATGAAACCGTCGCAAATCATTTTGCATACAGCTTTGTTCGCTTCATAGATTGTGCCAGAAATAGACCTCAGGCGAAGCACGATACTATCAACTTCGCTGGTGGTAAGTCCCTCTGCGGCGTATCTGTTCAGGAGGTACTTTCGCAAATCATCAACAAGCAGAACCTCGGAGCGTTCACGGTGGATCTGCTCTCCATTCAGATAAATATAACCTTCATCCTGAAAAAGCTCCATGATGGACATTTCAAGAGAGTGTTCATTGAAGTTTGCCATTGCGGTCACCCCTCAGTTTTTGTGTATATTATTCAGATGAATTAAGAATGTAAGATTCTCAGATTAGGTGCCTTCGAATATATTTCAAGAAACGAGTTTGATAATCATCGAGGACATCCTCTTGGAAGCTGTTCTTGATAAACACATCCAATAAACGCCAGTTTTCGGAAGGCTTTTCATCGCAAACCAGATGTGTAATGTTCATGAACACCTGTTCAACCTTTTTGTCATTTTTTTCTTTCTTAAGAGCAAAATACAATGCGTTATAGTAGTGGGGGAGCCAGTTTGCTTCGGAAGCCAGTTTAACGAACTGTCTAATATTGTTTTCATCGAGAAGATAGTCTATTGTGATATATCTCAGTATGTAATGGTCATTCTTTTCGATTTTTTCTGACATGACGTCAAAGCATATGTCACAGTTCCTTAAGTCACAGTATACCGCTTCAGAAAGATTGATTCCTATCATTTTGGTGGAGTTCTCCAACAGATAAGCATCGACATAAGCTTGTCCAACAATTAAGCGTTTCTGTAAGTTGGATAACTCCTTTGCTGGCATATCGTCAAATTCACCCTTTGCAATAGCACCTCTAATCAAAATTCCATTCTGAGAAAACTCTTCTCTGCAAATTATCTGGACTGTATTTACAAGAGCGATTAGCGATTCCTGCATTACATCATTCGTGCTTAGTACTATTGAATCGCTTACAATAAAACCATTTATATTTTCGGGCTGTTGCCGAAAAACGGAGTAAACTGTTGATGAAAAATCTCCAATAAAGTTCTTCGCTTCGTGCTGGGGAATTTGAGCCAGCTTATTCTTGAACCCAAGAATATCCAAAAAAGCTACATACTTCATGTGTATCTCTCCTATAAATGATAATTTAGCAGCTTGATAACTGAGCCAAAGCTGCGGATTGCAGTTCTTCGAGCAGAGCAATCTCCTTTGTATTTAAGGTCATTTGCTCAATTATTGCAAAAAGATTTAGTTTCTCAATAAACTCAGATGGAGGAACAACAATTTTTATGTTATCAATGAAGTTCTTGCTGAGGTTATCTTGTGCTCCACCATTAGAAAGTCTGCTTATTGCCGCTTGGCTCTGAATTAGCAAGAAGTACAAATATGCTGCATCAGCTTTTGAATTGCAAATCATACCACAAATAGCTTGGTTGGTCGTTGCTTCAATAGCGAGATAACCGACTTCGCCAGCGGTAACGCCATACATTGCCATTAAAACTGTGTCCTTTGGAAGCAGTTTTGTGGAACTCTCACTCAACCCTAATGGGGTTATGTATTCTTCCGTTTGGAGCGTAATATTATTATGGACTTCTCCTGATTTTACCCACGGAATCGTTCCGTACTCCCAATATTTGTTGTTGGCGCGCGACGGAGTAGAGCCAGATTTTGTTTCTCCACAAAATTCAGATACAGTTTGAATTTCAAAATCGTCGGGCAAAGTCAGTCTATCCATTTCTGCCTCGGTCAGATTTATCAATGCACCTCTGCCGACATTCTTTTGGATAGAAGCTGTGCCAACCGCTGCTAAATTATCATTTATCTTCCGCTTGAGTTCAATCCTATCCGTGATCGTATTATATGCCTTCACAATACTGTGCTGCTTCTCGATAGAGGGGACGGGCAGTTCAACCTTACAGAGTTCGTCCCAATCAAAGATTTCTCTGACGCTCCCGTGAGACATATATCTTGCATAGCGGTCAAACTCCGGTCGGCTAAACCAAAGCATCAAATATTCAGGGTCAAGTTGCTCGTTGTCAGTGACCTCAAACACGGTATATGAGCTTGAAATGATGCAGTCCTTATCTCTCAGAAGCGCAATCGAAATCTTTTCTCCATTCCGAGATGTAACCGGACCATACGCAAACTGACCGGTACGAACAATTTTGTAGTTCGACAAGTCTGTCCCGACAATATTGGCAATAGACGGGATGAATTGCTTGCTGATGCTAACACCAAGCAAGTAATCAACTTTCAGCTCTTTGTTCCGCTCGTCAACGGGTTGAATAAAGTCTCCAAGCAGCCTATATCCTTCTTTCATTGTGACACCTCACCCTATGTATTTTCTGTGTGCCAGCTTCACGTTTTGTTGTTTTACCATAGCGTAATGCATGGTCGTGTCGATTTTCTGATGCCCTAAGAGCTGCTGGACTTGCTCTATGGGCATCCCTTTGTCTATGGCGGCAGTTGCAAGCGTCCTTCGGAATTTATGTGGGTGGACGCGAGGCAAATCCAACCTTCGTCCCAACTCCCGCAATCGTCTCTCAATACCGCCGATCTGTAACCGCTCATGTGGGGATGCCAGAGAAACAAACAGAGCGGGATTACTGTCACTACGATTCTCCAAATAGTTTTGAAGGTGAATCTTCGTCCTGGCATCGAAGTAAACAATTCTTTCCTTGCTGCCTTTTCCGAACACCACGCATTCGCGCTCGTTGAAATTGATGTCATCTCTGTTGAGTGCGCTCATTTCTCCGACACGCATTCCAGAGGATGCCAACAGGTCAATCATAGCAAGATCGCGGATAGAAGAGCAGTTGTCCCGCATGATTTCCAAAGTCTCATCTGAATAAGTCTCCTTGATCACCTTTGCTGTTTTAACCTTATGTATGCGGCGAACAGGACTTTTCACGATGTGATCTTCATCCTCCATCCACGAGAAGTAGCTGGATAGAATCCTGCGAATGTTATCAATCGTGACCTTGCTGGATTTTCTTTGCGTTTGGTAGTCCGTGAGATACATGCGCAAGTCTTCTGTGGTGATTTCCTGCGCCAATTTCCCAATGCCGGACAGCATTGCAAAGATAGTCTGGCGATAGTAGTTCAGCGTCTTTTCCGAGCAGCCCTCAATTCGCTTGGCTGTGATAAACAAAGAAACCGTGTCTACGCTTTCACTTACATCAGGAGCTTCGTCTCGATGGACTGTTACGCCGGTCAGCGCCTTCTCAAGTACAGCTTGAAGCTGCTTGAGCTGTGCATTGTTCAGATGCGGAAGCATCTGTCGCTGCACTTCTTGAATCAGTTGTTCTTTCATTGTCGTTTCTCCTTTGTTTTAACTCAGAGAACGACAATCAGTGGCAGTTCCTTGTGGTAAAACTCTCGCCACTGGTGAGAGTTGTGGACTATAAATGATAATTTACTGGCTGCAACACAGGCTATTTACAAGTCGTGGTTTGTTGATTTTGAGCCGTTTGACAATGCTTGTCCTCCAAATTGGAAAAAAGGCTGTGTCGATGATATTGCTGAGCTCTATGATTCAATGCGTAAACCGCTTTCCTCTTTGGAACGAGCCGATATGGAACGAGCATATCCCTATTATGGAGCAGTTTCCATTGTCGATTATGTCGATGATTTTATCTTTGACGGCGAATACCTTCTTCTAAGCGAAGATGGAATTTATGTTGTTGATGAAAATGGACATCCACTTCTACAACATATTACCGGCAAGTTTTGGGCGAATAATCACGCTCATATTCTCAAAGGAAAAGCAGGTTTCAACGAGGACAGTTTGTATCTGTTTTTGTCAAATACAAATATGGCTCCCATTGTTACAGGTGCAGCACAGCCTAAAATCAATCAAGCTAACCTAAAGAGTTTTCCGATTACAATACCTACCAGCGAGGTGGTTGAGAAATTTAACACACTTATTCAGCCATTTTTTGACCAAAGGCTTTCAAATGAGGCAGAGGTCAAGAAATTGGAAACTCTCAAAGACTTGCTTTTAAGCCGTCTGGTAAACTAAGCCGCTAAATTATCATTTATCTGCTTCTTCAAGGCTATACGGTCGGTAATCGCATTGTACCTATCTACAATCTTCCGCTGTTCCTCAATCGTGGGAACGGGAAGTTTCAATTTGGCAAATTCCTCCCAAGGCATACTTCCACGAACGCCGCCAACTGCAACAAAAGATGCCTCGCGGTCAAACTCGCTTCGCATGAACCACATTTCCATATATTCGGGCAAGATAATCTCCGTATCTTTTACTCTGAAAATTGGATATGCGGGGGACATGATGGCGGCTTCGTATTCTTTCTGGCAGGCAACAGGGATTTTTTCATCTCTGCTTACCTGCATTAGGCTAACAGCAAAATCGAACTTGCGGATGACCTTGTAGTTCGTCAAATCCGTTCCAATAACATTTGCCACGGAGGGAATGAATTTCTTGTCAATGCTTACGCCAATCAGTGTGGTGATTGAAGCGTCTCGGTTTCGTTCGTCCACTCGTTCGACGAGTTCTCCGATTGCTTTATAATTCGATTTCATAGCCCAGCTCCTTAAATACACTCAATAGGTCAGCCTTCGACTTCTCTTCTGCAACAAGCAGATCACGCAGTTCGGATTGCAGCGTCTTCATTTTTGTGTCAAAGTCGATGTTCTCGTCGCGGTTTACAAACTCGATGTAGCGGCTCGGAACAAGGGTGAATCCCTTTTCAGCAACTTCATCGAAGGATGCGCTGTAACAAAACTCCGGCACATTCTGATAGTTTTCTTCATAGCCTTCCTGCTGCCATGCGTGATAGACGCTTGTGACTTTCGTGCGGTCTTCTTCTGTCAGCTCAATATACTTCTTTTCATAAGGGCTTCCCATTTGCCGCAAGTCCATGAAAAGGATCTCGCGCTCACGGTTGCGGAAGCGTTTTACCTCACCGTTTTCTTCAATCACACGAGCCTTTTTATTCTTGTTCAGAATCCAAAGCGTAACGCTGATGTCCGTGGTGTAGAAGAGGTTGCGGGGAAGGATGATGATTGCTTCGACGAGATTGTTCTCGATGAGCTGACGGCGGATTTTTAACTCTGTACCATCGTCAGATAGTGCGCCGTTTGCAAGCAGGAAACCGGCAACACCGTTCTGAGAGAGCTTTGAAACAATGTTCAGAATCCAGCCATAGTTTGCGTTACTCGTGGGCGGAACTTCATAGCCGTCCCAGCGCGGATCATCAATCAGTTCATTATCACCACGCCATTCTTTCTGATTAAAAGGCGGGTTCGCCATAATGTAATCTGCTTTGAGGTCCTTGTGCTGGTCGTTAGTGAATGTGTTCGCTGCCATTTCTCCAAGGTTTGCAGCGATGCCGCGAATAGCCAGATTCATTTTGCACAGCTTGTACGTCGTGTTTGTATATTCCTGACCGTAGATAGAAACCTTCTTCTTATTGCCGTGATGTGCCTCTACGAACTTCATTGACTGCACGAACATACCGCCAGAGCCGCAGCAAGGGTCCATTGCCACACCGAAATTGATACAATGTAACGATGCACCGGATACCCCATTAACGATGAACACGCCACCCCTTTAACGATAGTGAACAGGTGCATGGAAAATTATTTAAAGCAATAGAAAAATGCTATGTACATCCTCTGTGCATAAACAAAAATTCCAGAGATTTTTTACCTAACCTCTTGATACCAGTTCATCCTGTTCGTCTCCAATGGCTAAACTGTTATACCTCTTGACCCACGCCTAAAAAAATTCTGTTGACAAACAAGGAGTTTTCCTGTATAATATTTTTCAAAGTTTCAACGAAAGGATTTGAACCCAAAATTATGGACGACGCCGATAGTAGCGACGCTGACCGAAGTAACATTCACTGTAAATTAAATACGTTTTTATATATAGGCATAACCTGCGTCTAACCGTTAGACAGCAGGCTATGTCTTTTTGTATTTCTTTTTGCTGACCACCGCTGAAAGGCGGTCAGAATATAAATTTTATCAAAGAAAGACCTGCTAATAAAAGTCAAGTAGAAATTTCAGATTTTTAGGGAGGCGAAAAAATGCAATACAAAATCAAGCCGCTGAGCATCTCAAAATTAAAACGGCGGCCAGCCAGATGGTATAGAGTGTAAAAATCAGTCGTGCTCCAGGGATTCCAAGTAGGCTTTCACAGAAGCGTAGTAGATGCGCAGGAACTTGTTGGCAGAGGCCATCATGTAGACACGATATGGCTTGCCTTCAGAGCGTTTCTTGTCCATGAACTGGTACACCGGCTCGTCTATTGGAGCACATTGCAGGATGACGCTCATCACCAGAAAGAGCGTCCTGCGCAGTGAGGCAGATCCTCGCTTGGAAATGCTACGGCTACGGACATCTATTTGACCGGATTGGTAGGGCGGGGCGTCAATACCCGCAAAGGCAACCAACGCTTTTTTGGAATGAAAACGGCGTACATCGCCAATTTCAGCCAGGAGTTGAGGGCCGAGGGTTGGGCCAACACCAAACATCCCCATCACTACAGGATACTCCGGCAGAGAAGCTGCCAGGGATTGCATCTCCTGTTTGAGAGCAGCTAACGCGGAAGAAGTTGTCTGGAGTTGAGAAATGGCCTGTTCTACCAAAAGTTTTGCCGTATCCGTTTTCGGTATGACACCGAAGTGTCTGCAAGCAGAGGCATAAATATCCAGCGCCTTATCCTCGCTGAAATTGTAGCCGTGCTTTCTGCACCACTTCTGGTATTGGGTAGTAAAGGCCTTCTCAGACCGGCCACAAACGCACTCGCAATGCCAAAAAGTAGCGACAAAGTCCACCCACTTCTCGCTGCCATCGGCGCGGGGCGGACTGGTAAACAAGCGATTTGCGTCTGGGAAGGTGGTGTCCAGCAGGGAGATCAGGTTATTCTTCAGCATGGTCTGAACTTTGGAATACTGTTGGTACTGCCGGTAGCAGATTTTCAGCATGAGTCGGGTATCCTCCTCCGGGATATATCTCGGCAATGTGAGCCAGTGGTCAAGACCGTAGTTGGCCAGCTTTACGGCATCCTTTTTGTCGGTTTTGGCCCGTCTTAAACTGTTGTTTCCGTAGTCATGCACCAGCATTGCATTGACTACCGAGACATAAAGGCCCGCGTCGTGGAGCAGCCAGGCCACCGGAGCATGGTAATTACCCGTGGATTCCATCACCACACGGGTCTCGCCGTCCAGGCTTTTGAGCAGTCCTGCCAGCTCGCTCAGTTCATTGGCGGTGTGACGTACTTCAAAGGGTGAAACCACTACCTCTCCGAAGGGCCGCATGACTGCAATCATGC
>OMGA01000818.1_pt1 | contig 12058 bp, 9 predicted proteins | sample 1674211 | NCBI WGS metagenome assembly OMGA01 (sample SAMEA103958152, study PRJEB25191) | human gut metagenome | biome: human-associated habitat [ENVO:00009003]; feature: intestine environment [ENVO:2100002]; material: feces | place: Germany | collected 2013/2015
GCCCGTGGTGCCACCGTCGAAGCCCGACTCGACAAGGGTCGTGGTGCCGTGGCCACTGTGCTGGTTCAGCAGGGTACGCTCCACGTGGGCGATGCCATCGTGGCCGGCACTTCGTACGGCCGCGTGCGTGCCATGCTCGACGAGAACGGTCAGCCGATGGAAGCGGCCGGTCCGTCCACACCTGTTCAGGTGCTGGGCTTGACCTCCGTGCCCACCGCCGGTGACCTCTTCCTGGTCGCCTCCGATGATCGTGCCGCTCGCCAGATTGCCGAGAAGCGTCAGGCCACCGAGCGTGCGGCCCAGCTGGCCAAGCGCCGCAAGGTCGTTTCCCTCGAAAGCCTCAAGGAGCAGTTCGCCAAGTCCGAGGTGGATATGCTCAACATCGTCATCAAGGGCGATTCCTCCGGTTCCGTCGAGGCTCTGGAAGATTCCTTGATGAAGATCGAGGTGTCCGACGAGGTCGGCATCCAGGTGATCCACCGCGGCGTCGGCGCCATCACCCAGAACGACGTCAACCTGGCCACCGTCGACAAGGCCGTCATCATCGGCTTCAACGTCCGTCCGAACCGCCAGGTGGCGGATCTGGCCGAACGCGAAGGTGTGGAGATCAAGTACTACTCGATCATCTACAAGGCCATCGAGGACATCGAAGCATCCCTCAAGGGCATGCTCAAGCCGGAATACGAAGAGGTCGTCACCTCCCACTCCGAGATCCGCGAGATCTTCCGCTCCTCCAAGTTCGGCAACATCGCCGGCGTCATGGTTCAGGACGGCGAGGTCAAGCGTGGTACGAAGTGCCGTATCCTGCGCAACGGCATCGCCACCGTCAACGACCTCGAGATCTCCTCGCTGCGTCGTTTCAAGGACGACGTCACCTCCGTCAAGGAAGGCTACGAGGCTGGCATCAACCTCGGCACCTTCAACGACATCGAGATCGGCGATATCATCGAGACCTTCGAAATGCAGGAAATCGAGCGTAAGTAGCCGAGTGCTTCGAGCTTCGCATCGATAACCAGGTAAGGAACGCCCACAGCCGGTTCACGACTGCGGGCGTTCCGTGATACAACAAGAACTTTTCACCAAAAGGACAGCAATGGCAGGAACCAATCCCCGCGCCGCGCGCATCGCGGCGTTGATTCAGCGTGTGATCGCATCGTCCATGGAGGCGCAGCTGCACGACAAGCGACTGGCCAACGTGACCATCACCGAAGTGCGCGTCACCAACGATCTGCAGATCGCGAAAGTCTACTGGACCCAGCTCGGCCACGAAGGACACGAGCAGGGCGAACGCCGCCGCGCGCAGCAGGCCCTGAACCAGGCCAAAGGACGCCTGCGTTCCCTGGTAGGCACCAAGGCCGGACTGCGACTCACCCCGCAACTGGAATTCATCTTCGACGAAGTGCCGGGCGAGGCCCATGAGATCGAGGACATCCTCGCGCTCGCACACAAGCGCGACGAAGAACTCGCCAAGTCCCGCGCCAACGCGCAATACGCCGGCGACGCCGATCCGTACAAGCACGACGAGCCCGATGATGACGACTTCGACGATGATGACGATGTCGAGGTCGAGGATTGGGACGATGACGACGAAGCCTGACAACTCCGGTCTGCTGGTCATCGACAAGCCGCAGGGCGTCACCAGCCACGATGTGGTCGCGGCGGTGCGTGGCGCCCTGCACATGAAACGCGTCGGCCATGCCGGCACGCTCGACCCGATGGCCACCGGCGTGCTGGTGGTCGGCTTCGGCAACGCCACACGTCTGCTCAACTACATCGTCGACCACGACAAAACCTACCTGGCCACCATCAGACTCGGCCAGCGCACCACCACGGACGACGCCGACGGCGAACTGCTGCCGGGGGAGGGAACTATCGCCGAATTCCCTTCACGACAGACCGTTGAAGACGTCATCGCCCATCATTTCACCGGGCGCATCGAGCAGGTGCCGAACTCCTATTCAGCCATCAAAATCAACGGCCAGCGTGCCTATGATCTGGCCCGAGAAGGCAAGGATGTGGACCTCAAGGCCCGTCCGGTGACCATCTCGGAATTCAGCGTTTCGGCAGTGCGATACGGCTATGCTTCGACCACATGCGCGGGATCACCGCTTGCCGATGCCGTCGAAATCGCCCCGGAGGAATCCTGGCATGCCGAAACCGACGGGCAAAACGAACCGAACATGCAGCCAGTCATGGAACTCGACGTGGCCGTGACCTGCTCGGCCGGCACCTACATCCGCGCACTCGGCCGCGATCTGGGCGCCGAACTCGGCCTCGGCGGCCATCTGACCATGCTGCGCCGCATCCGCGTCGGGCGTTTCTCGGTGGACATGCCGAACGTCATGACCGCCCATACGGAAGCTAAGACCTTCACCAACCGCGAAGGCATCGAAGTGACACGCAACCGTGCGGTGCTTGACGATGCCGAGCATGCCGTTGACCACGCACTCGACCTGGTCGCCAGCGCGGCCGCTTCCATGGACATGCTTCCCGTCACCGAACAGGAGGCGACGGACCTGCGGTTCGGCCGTAGAATCGCCCACGACATCCATACGACCATGGCCGCGTACGTTCCCGAAACCAACGATCTGGTGGCGATCGTGGAACGCGCCAAACGTGGCGAGACCAAGCCGGTCGCGGTCTTCAACTGAAACAATCAAGACCGGCCGGCACGCAATACGAACACGACAAACACACGGACAATACGCAAAGAAGGACACATGAAGACGATCACGCTTACCCCCGATGCCAGCGGCATGGTGGATTGGCCGACCCTGAGCAACGACAAGAAGTCCGTGGTGACCATCGGCTCATTCGACGGCATGCATCAGGGACATCAGGCGGTCATCCGCCGTGTGGCCGAACTCGCCGAACAGGAGCAGGCGTTCTCCGTGGTGGTGCTGTTCGACCCGCGTCCCGCGCTGGTGCACGCTTACGCCGCCAAACATGACGGTCAGGAACCGCCCGCAGGCACGCCTGACACGCAGGCGCTGACCAGTGTGGACGAACGGCTGCGCGCCATCGACGCCATCGGCGTGGACTACACGCTCATCGTGCGCTACACCATGGCATTCGCCGCGAAATCATACCGCTTCTTCCTTGGCCAGATGGTCGGCAAACTCGGCATGCGCACGCTGGTGCTCGGCTCCGACGCCGCCATGGGCGCGAACCGCGCCGGAAACGTGAAGGCCATTGAGAATCTGGCGCTCGCCACCGGCGTGTTCCAGCTGGAGGTCGTGGACGATTTCGGTCCGGGGCTGACCCGAGTGCCGGTCAATGCGAAGCCGGTGATGCCGTCCGAACCCGGCGAGCCTTCCGACCCTCTGGAGGGGGCTTCCAAGGCCGAACGACGCGCATGGAGCAAGAAGCATCAGGCCAAGGAGGTGCGCACGTGGAGCTCCACCAATGTGCGCTATCTGCTGAGCCAAGGCCGTATCAAGGACGCAGACGCGATACTCGGCCACGCGCATGCCGTGGAAGGCACCGTGGTGCATGGCGAGGAACGCGGCCGCACCATCGGATTCCCGACCGCCAATCTGAGCGAGAACGTCGCCGGATACCTGCCGGTGGACGGCGTGTACGCCGGCTGGCTGGTCGATTTGGGGGAGAAGTCCGCCGACGGTGGCGAAGAAGCCGGGGAGAAACCGGCCGACGGCGTATCGCAGCAGTATGACGCTTCGTCCGTCAACGCGCGCGTGGCCATGCAGTCGCCACACCGCTGGCCGGCGGCCATCTCCATCGGCACCAAGCCGACGTTCAACGAGGACGGTGACGCCGAACGCGTGGTGGAAGCCTACGCCATCACCGATGACTGGTTGGACCTGTACGGCCATCAGGCGCGCGTGGAATTCGCTGGATTCCTGCGCCCGCAGATCAAATTCGATTCGGCCGACGATCTGGTGGTCGAGCTGAAACGCAACGTCGAGGAGACGAAGCGCCTCACCGCTTGAGACGGATCGGTCCGATTGATTTGATTGGTTCGATTGACGCGAATCATTGACGCCATCCGTGTTTTGTTACCCAAACGGGCTTTCCCGGGTTGCAAAAAGCGGATGGCGATGCCGTTTGGGCATCGGCGACCTATCGCAGAATCGCGGCCAACGCGTCCTGCAACGTATCCGCCTGCACCACGCCCATTCCCGGCACTGCGACGTTCTTGCGCAGCGTCGGCACAACGGCGGTGGTGAAACCAAGACGCGCCGCCTCACGAAGCCGATATTCCAGTCTCGGCACCGGGCGCACCTGCCCGGTCAACGAAATCTCGCCGATCGCGCACGTCGTGCGGGGAATCGGTTTCGATTTCGCAGCGCTCGCCAACGCGGCCACAATCGCCAGATCGCAACCCGGCTCACGCGCCTGACCGCCGGCGATTGTGGAAATGTACAGGTCGTTGGCCAGCAGATTGATGCCACCGTGACGATATAACACCGCCACCAGCATGGCGATACGGTTGGAGTCCACACCGTTCGCCGCACGACGTGGCGTCGGCAGCACCGACCTGGTGACCAGCGCCTGCACTTCAATCGGCAGACTGCGATGCCCATCCAACGTGAACGTCACGCACGTGCCATCCACCTGCGTCGCCGCAGAACCATTGCCGGTTGATAGGAACAGGCCGGACGGATCGGTCACCTCCTCAATGCCCTCGCCGCTCATATCGAAACAGCCGACCTCATCGGTCGGTCCGAAACGGTTCTTCACTGCACGCAGCATACGCAACGCGGTTTCGGCATCGCCTTCGAACTGACAGACCACATCCACCAGATGCTCCAACGTACGCGGACCTGCGATCGAACCATCCTTGGTGACATGACCCACCAAAAGCACTGGAATATCAAGGGTTTTGGCGGTGTCAATCAGCGCGCTCGCCACTTCGCGCACCTGCGTGGATCCGCCGGAGATGCCATCGACGTCCTGCGAGACGATGGTCTGCGCCGAATCGACGATGGCCAACGCCGGCTTGAACTGTTCGATAAGCCCCAACACCGTGGACAGATCCGTGGTGGAGGCGAGCAGTAGATTCGGCTCCATGGCGCCGATGCGCGACGCGCGCATGCGGACCTGCGCCTGCGATTCCTCGCCGGAAATATACAGTACGGTATTGCGCTCGGTGGCGAACGCCGTCAGCCTCGCCACATTGCCGGCGGTTTCCAGCAGCAATGTCGATTTGCCGATGCCCGGCTCTCCTGCGATCAGCATGACCGATCCCGGCACGATGCCACCGCCGAGCACGCGGTCGAATTCCGAAAATCCTGTGGCGATTCTGGAGATGTTCTCCGTGCCTATGTCGGTGATCGGCCTCGCCGCGGACGATGCGACCGGATGCGATTGCGTGCGCGAGGTCCGTCCCGGAGCCGCGGTACGCGAGCCTGCCGCGGGACGGGCTTCATGGAATTCCTCAATGGTGCCCCATTGACCGCATTCGGGGCAGCGGCCGAGCCACTTCGGGCCGCTCCAGCCGCATTCGGAACAGAGGAATTGCGAGGACGTCTTTGCCATATCGCCGACAATACGGAGGTTTTGGGACAAGACGTTCGCGGGTGGCGTACTCGTTGCACAGACATTGCGCTGAAAACCGTTTCGGGAACTGGATTCCATGACTTCGAGGGGATGGTTGCGCGTCTTATGGCTGTGAAAGAATGACAAGCATGTCTGATACGCAGAATTCCTCTTCGCATGGCAAATTGATTGCCGCCGTCGTAGCAGCCGCGCTTGTGGTTGTGCTTGCTCTGATTTCCGCATTTGTGTGGCCTGGTTGGGCCTTGAACAAGAACGGACAGGCCGGTCAGGCCGGTCAGACGAGCCAGCAGGCTTCCACTTCGAACGGTACGGACGGCGACAAGACGGAGCCCACCAAACCGTCGATCGATGCCGTGGCATTGCCCGACGGGGCCAGCGAGCTGCTCAAGGCCATGCCGGATTCCGTATTGAATTACGCGCGTACCAAGGCTGACGCCAGCACGACGTGGTCCAGCACCTCTCCCGTCGAGGAATACGCGTTGACGTATTCCACCGGCAAGAAAGGACAGGACGTCACGCTGGAAGTGGGCCAGTGGAACGACGGCGACAAGGCGAAATCCCAGTACGACACGCTGGCTGAAGCCATGACCGGCAAGGAGCTGGGAAGCGGCAACGTGAAGGTCTCCGGCAAGACGACCGGCGCCTACAGCGCCAAAGCCGATCCGGACGACGATACCAAGGCCGTTGCCGTGTGGCGCAACGATACGGTGGTTTTCTATGCCACCGGCGCGAAGAACGACATCCAGCGTTTCTACCAGCAGTTCCCCCTGTAACGTCGACGGAATCGTCTCGATGGCGAATCGCGGCCGGCTGATGGAATATCACGCGGAAAACGAAACGTGATTTTCCACCATATGAATGCCTGCGCGCGTATTCGTCCCCGAAGCAGTGTAGTATTGGGCAAGTTGCAAACTTTTACCCTTTGAGTTTAAGGAACGGAGGCTGAGATGGGCTCGGTCATCAAGAAGCGCCGCAAGCGCATGAGCAAGAAGAAGCATCGTAAACTGCTTCGTAAGACTCGCCACCAGCGCAAGTAGTCTTCAGGCGCGTGTGAAGCGTCCGCTCAAACAAAATCCCGCGATTCCTTTCGGAGTCGCGGGATTTTTGCTATCTGCGCGGCGGTGTCGGCCGGTATATTCCACACCAGCCGACACGCCTGCCTGTCAAGATCTCACTTGTTGGGGTTGTCCATCACGCGCGGGCCGTTCGGATCGCCGACGATGACCTGGTCCACCATGTTCAGGAACAGGCCGTGCTCGACCACGCCGACCGTGGTGATGAGGTCCTGCGCGAGCTCCTGCGGGTGATCGATGCGCTCGAGGTGCAGATCCACCACATAGTTGTTCTCATCGGTGCGCACCGGCTCGCCGTTCTCGTCAAGACGCAGCACCGGCTTGTAGCCCTTGGCCTCGAACTTCTTGACGACCTGGCCTGCGCCGAACGGAATCACCTCGACCGGCAGCGGGAACTTGCCGATGGTGTCCACGACCTTGGACTCGTCCACGATCCACACGATCTTGTTGGAGTTGGTGGCCACGATCTTCTCCCACAGGAGAGCCGCACCGCCGCCCTTGATGCCGTTGAAGTTCTTGTCCACCTCGTCGGCGCCGTCGATGGTCACGTCGATATGGTCGACGTCATCGATGTTGACGATCTTGATGCCGTAGCCTTCGGCCTGCTCCTGGGTGCGGCGGGAGGTGGTGACGCCCGTGAACTCGAGGCCTTCCTCCTTGACGCGACGACCGAGCTCGTCGACCAGGAAACGCACGGTCGAGCCGGTGCCCAGACCTGCGATCATGCCGTTCTGAATCAGCTTTGCAGCCTCGATGCCGGCCGCCTTCTTCAGCGCGTCCTGCTGTGCCTTGTCCATGATCCTCCTTCGATATGGGGTTAAGACCGTCTCCATACTATCGGATGCGTTGATTTTCAAGGCGCGAATGGTCGGTTGCGGGAGCAGGTGTCTGTTTTGGACTGCGGAAAAGTTTTCACGGAATGTTTCACGGTCCTGCGTGAGGTGGCGTGCAAAAAAAGACGCGCATGAAATGACATGTGGGGAGCGGCTTGCGTAAAGCGGCTCCCCCACATGTCTCGCTCAGCTATGTTTGACCGCGAACGGCGCCTCGTCCAATACCAGCGTGCCGTCACCCATCACATAGCCTTCCACGGCGATATACCCACGGATGAGACGTGGATTGCCGTCGAAGGTCGGGCTGGATTCCGGTGGGGGAGTGAACCGCACCGTACCCGACACCGACAGGCCCGATGGGCTTGGACGATGCGGCAGTTTCGGCAGATCCTGCGATTGCGATGAAGCTGCCTGTTCCGGTGCCGATTCTTCGTCGTCTTGCGATTCGCTGTGCGATTCGTTCGCATTCTGCGGTACGGCCGTGCTGTCCGTGTCCGTGCCGTCCGCGTTGCCCGTCACCGGCTTGTCGTTCTCGTCGCCTTCACGGGGAAAATAGTCGGGTTTGACCAGCATCTGCGCATAGGATTGATGCGGTTCACCGGATTCGTCCGTTTTCCCGGATTCGTCCGGTTCGGCTGGACCGCCCGCGTCCGGGAAGCTGGATTCGGGTATGACCTTCGTCGCTTCGGTCTCAAGCATTGTGGTGGTTTCCGCCGGTTCGGTCTCGAGCACGGTCGTTTCCACCGCATCATCTGCGTCGTCATCGGTTGTCTGTCCGAAATCCGCAAGGTCGTGGGAAACGCCTTCCGGCTCCGCCAGCATGCTGGCGATCGAACGCGGCTTCGTGCTGTTGCTGGAATTGGCGGTATCGGCACCGGAATCGCCGGTGCCGGTCGTGGCGGAATCGCCTTGTCCGCGTCCCATGTGGTATTCGGCGGCGCTGATCGCACCATCCATCAGCATCCTCGCATCCTCGGGAACATCGGTGCCACGCGAATACTCGGAAGCCAGCAGCGACTGCCATCCTTCCAACGGCAGATAGCCTTCGCGCACATGCGAACGGCAATCGCCCGCATACGTGCGTGCCAGCTCGTCCACTTTCTCGTTGCCCGCGTTGCCGGCATGACCCTTGACCCACACGAATCGCACCGACCCCGCCCTATGCGCGATCTCATTGTCGATGGCGCGGATCAAATCGGCGTTCTTCACCGGTTTCTTCTGCGAATTCTTCCAGCCGTTGCGCTTCCAACCCTGCACCCACTTGGTGGAGCAGTTGATCGCATACTGCGAGTCGGTCTCGATCACCAGGTCTTCGGAACCGGGATGCGCTCGCAACGCCTCCAGCACGGCGCATAATTCGCCGATCTGGTTGGTGCCGTTCGTCGCGCCGCCGGCATCGCAATCGCCGGCATGCTCGTGCCCCGGCTTGCCGCCTGCCGCGGGCTCGTGGTCGGCCCAGGCCCAACCCATCGGACCATTCGGATTGCCAAGCGCGGAACCGTCTGTTGAAACCGTAATCGTCATGCTTCTACCCTACGAAAGCCGCGCGACTCGCCGTTTGCCCGTCATACCGCATCGTCCGCCATGCCGTATCGCCTATCGATACCGCATGGCAACGGCATATGCGATTAGTCGCCGAGACACAGCATGACGGAGGCGCGGAACATGCCGTCGCTGTGCTCGAAGGAGGCCGTGCCATGGTGCCGTTCGGCCGTCTCTCGTACGGTGGCGGTGCCCAGCCCCGTGCCACCATGTTTGGTCGAGACGAGATCGCCGTCGATCTGTTCGATGCTGGTATCGGCTTCGCCGTACGTGTTGTCCACCGTGATGAACAGGGCCGCCGGAGGGCCGGAACGATACCGGATGCGCACTTTGAGCCGCCTCTCGCCCTGCGTTTGCTGGGTGATGGCCTCCGTGGCGTTCTCCAGCAGATTGCCGACCATGGAGCATAATTCCGCGTTGTTGATGTTGATGTATTGCGGCACCGCCGCTTTGACGTCCACATCCGCACCCAAATGCCGGACCCAATCGCAATAGTAGACAAGCACCGCGTTCAGCGACGCATGCTCGCAATACTGCATTGGTGCCGTTTGCAGCAGCCGGTGTTTGGACATCTCATCCAGATATGAGCGGATGCCATCCATGTCTTCAGCCGCGGCCAACGCCTGCAGTGAGTGGATGTGGTGACGCACGTTGTGCTTGATCTGACGCGCCTCACGGATCCGCTCGTTCATGTGTTGCAGCTGCAACGTCTGCAAAGCCTCATAATGCTGTCGCCTGCGGGCCGCGAGCAGACGGTCCGACTGCTGAATCATGTACCAGATGAGGAAATACGCCAACACCATGAAACAGGAATAGACCACCGCCACGGTGAACGCGATTTCCAGCATATGCGAGTCCAGCAGCGTGGAATTGTCCGCCGGCATGCACCACACCACAATCGCGGACGAAACGAACGGAAACAGCCAGATAAGCTGCCAGAAGCCTTTGCTGATGGATGGGGAATCGAATGTGGCTGGAATCGAATCATGCAGCGGATGCCAAAGCGAGACCAGTGCGACGACGTCAAGCAGCAGCAGATTGACCAGTCCCGGCCAGCCGACGCGGAGATTGGTTGAATCCGCGCCAAGAACGGCCACATCGATGACGAGCGACAGATAGTAGACGATCGCCACCATGTAGGAAGCCGTGGCCACAATCAGCAACAGTTGCCGCCATGGCAGTTCGGTCAGCCATCGCAGGACCAGCAGCACAAGCGGCGCGGTCGGAATGACCGTCCACAGTGATGGGATGCCCAGAGTGCCGCACAGCACGCCGCATAGCAGGAACCAGACCAGTCCGATGGACATGAACAGTGTGCCGTTACGGCGTGGATTGTCCATGTGACTCCATGCCATGATGAGGCACAATGCCAGGCCGGACAACGCGTTGAGCTGCTCTCCGATGGCGAAGAACAGACCTGACGGGGTGGTTTGGGCGATGCCGTTCCGGATGATTTCGCCGAGTGGTGCGAACATGTCAGTCCTCCGTACGCATGCGGGTGAACGTGTATTCCGCGTATGCGCGGCAGGTGGTGGTCACCGCCGTTTTCGTGATGGGAATGCGTTTGCCGCCTTTCATGACGAACTGCGCGTTGGTGATGCCGGACACGTAGTCGAAGTTGACGAGCACGCCTCGCGCGGTGCGGTAGAAGTTGTCGAACACGGTGAGCCGTTGGTCCACATCGGAGAAATTGGTGCGGATTTTGGTCTGGGTGCCGTCCGCGAACGTGAATTCCACGTAGTGCGCGTTGGACAGGGCGTATGCGATGAGCCGCCGGTCCATGGTCACGGCCGGATTGCCGAACGCCACATGCCAGCTGGAATCCACCGTGCCGGGCGACTGCGCCTTTGCCAGATGGGTGACCGGCGGTTTTGCCTTCAGCTGCTCCTCGACGCGTTCCATGGTGGCTTCGAAGGTTTTGCGATTGACGGGCTTGAGCAGATAACCGCTCGCCTGCACCTCGTAGCCGAGCACCGCGAAATCGGTGCTGGACGTGATGAAGACGATCGCGCAGTCGTCGTTCTGATTGCGCAGCAGCCGCGCTATGTCCAATCCGGTGGTGGCATGCGGCAGATTCTCGTCGCTGAGATAACAGTCGAGCAGCAGCAGGTCGTAACGGCTGTTCTTCCAGCTTTCGATGAACGATTTCGCGTCGGGGAAAACGTCACAGACCGTTTGCATGGCATTCCTGCCGGCGGTTGCGCCGACGTTCCGGCCGTTGAAGTATTCCGCGCACATGGTGGCGATCAGTTCGCGTTCGGCAGGATGGTCCTCGACGATGGCGATGCGCACGTTCCCTCCTTGCTGTGCCGTGATTGCGCGGATGACGTTCCGGCTCTGCTTCCAAGCGTACCGGGAGAGGGAAATACGGGGTGCCGCGGAGCTTGCGTTTCATGCCAGAAAAGCACGTTTCGTGCCATACGGCGGATATCGACAACGAAAAAGACCCGCTCCATACGGAACGGGTCTTTTTCGCGCTACGCCTTGATTACTTGGCGGAACGCCGTATCACTCGGCCAGAGCCTTGTCCACGACCTCGGTGGCCTCGGCGAGCACCTTGTCCAGAGCCTCAGGGGATTCGAAGCTCTCGGCGTACACCTTGTAGATGTTCTCGGTGCCGGACGGACGGGCGGCGAACCAGTTGTCCTTGGTGGTGACCTTCAGACCGCCGATCTTGGCGTGGTTGCCCGGTGCCTCGGTCAGCTTGGCGGTGATGCACTCCAGGTGCTTGGGGATGACGTTCTGGATGAGCACGTCGCCGCCCGTGGCCGCGACGGCCGCCATATAGGTGCCCGTCTCGATTTGGTCCGGAATGATGGAGTAGTTGCCGCCGTGCAGGCTGCGGACGCCGCGAATTTTGATGACGTCGGTACCTGCGCCGGAGACCTTCGCGCCCATGGCGTTCAGGAAGTTCGCCAGATCGACGATGTGCGGCTCCTTCGCGGCATTTTCGATAACGGTCGTGCCGTTCGCCAGAACCGCGCCGATCATGATGTTCATGGTCGCGCCGACGGAGACGACGTCGAGATTGACACGGCCGCCCGTCAGGCCGTCAGCCGGAGCGGCGGCGCAAACGAAGCCGTCCTTGAG
>OMGA01000821.1_pt1 | contig 12040 bp, 7 predicted proteins | sample 1674211 | NCBI WGS metagenome assembly OMGA01 (sample SAMEA103958152, study PRJEB25191) | human gut metagenome | biome: human-associated habitat [ENVO:00009003]; feature: intestine environment [ENVO:2100002]; material: feces | place: Germany | collected 2013/2015
TGATGCACAGGCGGCACTCGCCGCTCCACGGCTGCACCAGGGTGGGCAGGTTCACCGAGTTGGTGATGTTGCCGTTCTCCAGGTAATCCTTGAGCTCGCTGATGGCCATATCGGCGCAGTTAGCCTCGGCCTCGCCGGTGCCGGCGCCCGAGTGCGTGGTGATAAACGTGTTGGGCATCTTGACGGTTTTGGGCGTGGCGAAGTCGCAGCTAAACCAGCTGAGCTTGCCCTCGCGCAGGGCGGCGTCGACGGCGTCCTCGTCAATGATGGTCTCGCGCGCGTAGTTGATGAGCACTGCGTCGGGTGCCAGCAGGTTGATCTGCTCGGTGCTGATCATGCCGATGGTGTCGGCCTTGCTGGGCACGTGCACGGTGAGGTAGTCGCAGCCGCGGCAGAGGTCCTCGAGCGTGCCCACGCGCTGCACCTCGCGGCTCAGCACCCACGCGTGCTCGACGGAAATGAACGGATCATAGCCGTAGACGTCCATGCCCAGGTCGACGCAGGCGTTGGCGACCTTGGAGCCCACGTTGCCCAGACCGATGACGCCGATGCGCTTGCCCTTGAGCTCGCGGCCCACAAAGGCCTTCTTGGCTTTCTCGGCATCGACCTGGATCTCGGGGTCGTCGGCGTTGTCGCGCACCCAGTTCATCGACTGCACTACGCCGCGGCTCGAGAGCACCAGCATGCCCAGGACGAGCTCCTTGACGGCGTTGCTGTTGGCGCCGGGGGAGTTAAAGACGACGACGCCCTTCTTGGCGTACTCCTCGACGGGGATATTGTTGACGCCGGCGCCGCAGCGGGCGATGGCGCGGATGCCCTCGGGCAGCTCGTAGCCGTGCAGGTCGGTGGAGCGCATCAGGATGGCGTCGGCCTCCTCGGCGGTGCCCACAAACTCGTAGCCCTCGCCAAACTCGACTTTGCCGTCTTTAGTGATGTCGTCGATGGTCTTAATCTTGCGCATGGAAAAACTCCTTAGCAGGTTTTGATCTAAACAGGTTGGTCTGAGGTGGCTGGTAGGCCCGCGTGCTGCGGGCTAGTTAGATCGCGGACTCAAACTATGCTGTGCTTCGAAGTCCTTCATGTACGAGGCCAGTGCCTGCACGTCTTCCATAGTTACGGCGTTGTAGACGCTGGCGCGCATACCGCCCACCAGGCGATGGCCCTTGACGTTTTGAACCTGGTGCTCGGCCGCGCCTGCAACAAAGGCCGCATCGAGCTCGGCGTCGACGGTGCGGAAGGTAACGTTGGCGATGGAGCGGCTGTCGGCCTGCGCGGTGCCATGGAACAGCTCGCTGTGCTCGAGCAGGTCGTAGAGCAGGTTGGCCTTGGCCCAGTTGCGTTCGGCCATGGCGGCAAGTCCGCCGGTCTCCTCGACCCAACGGAACACCTTGCCGCACACGTAGATGCCAAAGGTGTTGGGCGTGTTGAGCATGGAGCCCTTGGCGGCCTGGGTCTTAAGGTCCAGGTACTGCGGCGTCTGCGCAAAGGCGGGGACATCTGCGATAAGGTCGTCGCGCACGATGACCACGGTCACGCCCGCGGCGCCGGCGTTTTTCTGCGCGCCTGCGTAAATGAGCCCGTAGCGCTCAACGTCGAGCGGCTGCGACAGGAAGCAGCTCGAGACATCGGCGACCAGCGGCACATCGCCGCAGTTGGGCAGCTCGTGGTACATGGTGCCAAAAATAGTGTTGTTCTGGCAGATGTAGACGTAGTCGAGCCCGTCGCCCGCGGCCTCGGCGGCAATGCGCGCGTTGGCGTCGGCCATGGTGGGAATGCGGTCGAAATTGGTGTCCTCGGAGCTCGCGAGCAGCACGGTCTCGCCGTACTTGGCGGCCTCCTTGTACGCCTTGTTGGCGAAGTTGCCGGTCACGACGTAGCCAGCGCGACCGCGGCGCATGAGGTTCATGGGGATGCCCGCAAACTGCAGCGTGGCGCCGCCCTGCAAAAACAGGACACGGTAGTTGTCGGGGATGCTCAGCAGGCGGCGCAGGGTTGCCTCTGCGTCGTCGATGATTTGCTGGTACATGCTAGATCGATGGCTCATCTCGAGCACGGACATGCCGCAACCGCGGTAGTCCATCATCTCGTCGGCGATCTTGGCGAGCACGCTTGTGGGCAGTGCGGCCGGGCCAGCTGAGAAGTTGTGCACACGCGCCATCTTCTAGTTCCCCCTCGTAGTCGTTTGAACGTTCGGGATACTTTAGCACAGTGGAGCGCCAGGCGCGACCGCATCACGGTAAAACTCGAGTGCGCCGCTATGATTTACAGGATGGTTACATGGGGGGAGGGGTTTACTCCTCCGACAAGTCCAGGTCGGCTAACGACGGCATCAGGCTTTCCAGGCGCTTGATCTCTTCGTCGAACATGGCGTTGAGTTGCTTTTGCTTGACTTCGAGCTCGTTTTGCATGTCGACTTCGGCTGCGGTCGACTTGTCCGCAAAGGCGGCAAAGTCGCCTTTGTTGCGACCGAGAATCGACATGATGCGCTCGTCGATCGTGTCCTTGCACAGCAGACGGTAGACCAGCACGTTGCGCGACTGTCCCATGCGGTGCACGCGCGAAGTGGTTCGCTGGGGCTAAAGGTCTGGCCATTACGGACTCCTGATGATGCGTGGACAAGTTGAGGCATGTGGAACGTGCGGTACGTTCGTCCGGCGGGTTCATTTCAATTGCCGCGGAACCGATGAAAGCCAGACGGGCTTCAAGCGCCCGTGATCGCCGTTTACCGATTAAAACTACCGCTCATCTGCATATGCACAGTTGATTTGCTGCACAACAAAATGTTGCTAAACAAAAACGTTCGCAAGTGGCGTATCAAGTAATCATTGGCATAATTCTTCCTTTTTTCCAATACAGCTAGTGGGTTGTTTGGGGAATCTTGGGGGTCGTTTCTGTATGGATAAAAATGCTACGAGTGCGACAGGCGACTTCGTGAACGTAGACGCGTACTACGAGTCGCTAATTTTGAATGCGGTCGCGCAGGCCGATGCTCCGTTGCACGAAGCGTTGGTGCGTTCGAACGTATACCGCAGTATTAACGACTCATACGAGCGCGCGCTGGCCCGACTAGTTATAGATGGTGAACTTTTGTATGCCAACGGCGAGTACAGCATGGCGCCCGATGCGGCCAACGAGGTGGCGGAACCCGCAGAGGAGCCGGTGGCTGCTGATGCCATTGGGCTTGAGGCTGTTAAAAGCGAAGGTGCCGAGGGCGAAAACACTGGGGACGAAGACGTTGACGGCGCCGTTGTTGATGACGAAATCGTTGAGTCTGAAGAGAATGCGCCCGAGGCCGTTGAGTGCGATGTCGAAGAGTCCGAAGCCGCAGAGCCTGAGTCAGCTGAGCGTGCAGTGGCAGAGCCCGAGGCCGACGAGCGCGATACTGCGGAACCTGAGGCTGTCGAGGTCGCAGCTGAGGAGCCCGTGACGGCTGAGCCCACCGCGGGCGACGCGACGGAAGCCGAAGCGGTGGAGCCTGTGGCCGAAGAGGCCGAGGCCGTTGAATCTGTTTCTCCTGAGGACCCTGCACCTATGGCTTGCGGTCCCATTTCGTTGCGTGCAGATTCGACTCTTGAGCAGCTGAAGGTTAATGAGCGCAGCTGGCCTATCCCCGTTGTCGTGGGTGTTTCGTATGACAAGAAGCCGGCCGACGGCTTATCCCTCATGGGATACGAACTGCCGGCGGAGTCTGCAGAGGTGGCGGTCGAGCGGCAGGAGCCGGCTCAAGTCGAGCAGCAGGAGCCGGTGCAGCCTGAGCGTTCCGAACTCACATTGTCTTCCGAGCCCCAGCAGCTGGTCATTTCCTTCTCGGATGGCCTTGAGGTTGCGAAGGCCGTTGCCGAGCCCGAACCAGAACCCGAGCCAGAGGCTGAGCCCGTTGAAGCTGCCGTCAATAAGCTCGAGCGCCCCAGGTACCTGAGTGGTTGGGATGACCCGCGCTGCGTGTTCGACAGCGAGACTCAGGTTGCTTTCCTCGATAAGCAGAATATTAAAGATGTGTTCAGTCTCGTTCGCGAGCTGGGCAAGGCCGAGGACGCTGACGTACGTGCCGCCTTTGAGACGCAACTCCGTGTCTACGCTTTGCCGCTTTCCCCACAGTACCGCGCGCAGGCGCCGAAGCTCGGCAAGCTCTCGGGCAACAAAAAGCTGGCGTTTGACGTCTTTGGCAATTTGCGCAGTATCGGGCTTGAATGTTGCGCGTATACGGATGTTAAGGGTCCAGAAACCGAACTGTTCAGTACTATTTAATCAGGTGATGGCGAGCCTCTCTCACTGTTGAATCTTTCGATTTCTCCGGCGTTGCAACGCAAATTAAAGAGCAAGTATCGCATTCACAATCTGCCTGAGCTGCTTTCGTACAACTGGAGGGAGCTCCGAACGAAGGGCCTAACTTCGGGCGAGCTGCACTCGATTGTGTCTGCATTAAACGATTGGCCATCGGGAAAGCTGCAGCTTGGAAGAACCAAACAAGAAATTGAGCTTGCACGCCAGGCGGCGATAGGGGGCTGGTATCCATCGGTTAATATGTCACTCGAGCGTGTCGCGGCGGTTAACCGGCTCGCTGGCGAAGCTATCCTGCGGCTGCATCGAGAGCGTTTGTCCATACACGAGCCCTCGTTCCGTCTGCTCTTTTGCGTTAGGGTGGCGGGCAAGCTCGCGATGGGCTATAGCGAAAAATACTCCGCTAATTCGGTGCTCGATGAACTTAAAAACGAATACCCCGCCTTTAATGCGGCCGTAAAAACGTTCAAGCGCCTGAACTTTGAGCTTTCCCAGGATCAGGGGGATATTGATACAGCTAATACGCGGTCTACCTTCATAGATGCTAATGGTGCAGGTAGCTTTATTGCATCGACTGATAAGGCTCAATTGGGCAGGTGGTTGGATGCCCAGTCCAAAGCCCGTGAGGGGGATTCCTCGCACGATTCCGAGATGTCGGCAGCGCAGGATCTTACGGTAACCCAGGCGCTTGCGCTGGCCCTTGACCAAGATGCTGCAAAGTTCAACAGGTGGTTTGCGGACCTCGCATACCAGGATCGCACCCTGATGGGCTATATGCTCATCGATGACAAGCCGGCTCGTTGGATTGACAACCTTGCTATCTCTGCTTGGAAAATCCGCGAGCGTTACGATGCCCTTATGGCGTCGCGCCCGACGTTCGACATTGATACATTCGGTCCGCTCTTTAAAAAATACAAGGTAACTGCTGAGGAGTTTTATGATCTGACGCACACCGTGCAGCCTGCCTGCTTGTATATGAAGCGCATCTATGGACAGGGTGCTATCCCGCTTAAATACGCAGCGGTCGATAAGGACCTTGACCTGTCCGTTTGCCGGGTGGTCCGCGCATACCTGGCAAGCAAGGGAATCAAAAATGCTGATGATGGGGTAGAGGAGAAGTCCGCGCCTGCAGAACAGACAATCGCGTCGACGCCTGAGCCCGAGTCTGCTTCCGAGCCCGAATCCAAGTCCTCACCCGAGCCCGCTCCCGCCCCGGCCCCGGAACAGCCGGCAAAGCCCTTCACCAGCAAGATCGAAGACCTCACCAAGAAAGGCCCCATGTCCATCGAGGCGTGGCTTACGTTGCTGCCCGGCGATGATGCCGACCTGATGCGCTGGATCTTTAGCGACAAGCCGCTTATGGATTACCCGCACAAGCCCGCCGGTCTTGGCCCGCTTCGTCAGCGCCGCGCCGACCTGCTGTGCAACCGGCCGCACCTCGACGAGGACAAATTCGCCCCGTTGTACCAGCGTTATGACCTTACCGAGGATGCGTTCTGCAAGATCACACAGGCATCCCCGATGACTTTTGGCTACCTGAAAGCCGTTAAGGTATCGAACAAGTTTAGCCTCCGCCTCGCCGCCAACGATCACTCGTTGCCGCAGGAATGGCGTGATAGGGCGGCGCAGCTGAATCGCCATTCTTCTGCCGGCGCGCTCCGAACGCCCGTAAGTGTCGAGAAGGACAACGCCTCCCAGCTCGAGCAGATCGCACGTGTAAAGCTGGGCAACTTCTCTACGCGCGGTGCCGCGCTGCGTGCCTTTGCCGAGTCCGGGGCCGTTGATGAGTATCACGACCTTAAAGATTTCCGCAACAGGTACCAGCTGTTTTTGGAAGACAACAAGTGCGGTTACAAACAGATGCTTTCGTTGCCTTCCGAGGACATCAGATGTCTTAACGAGCTGCGTGGCACGCACATGTTCCTGGTGGCGCGCGCCAATAAGATTCGCGCCTACAAGGTCGACAGCCGCTTTACGTCCGAGTTGCGTCAGATCCTGACGCTCGCCGTGGGGCGCAATATCGAGTGCGGCGCGGGCCTCATCCTACGCGAGAACAAGGAGCTGTGTGACCTCTACGACGTTCGCGACGAGGAGGAGCTCTACGAGATTATCCGCTCATTTGTGCGTCCGGGTTCGGTGCCAGGCTTGGAAATGGGCTCGACGCCGCTGATTCGCCTAGGCAAAACGGACCGTAAAAACCAAATGCTCGTTGTGCTGCGTGATGCGGGCATCGAGTTGTCGCGCGAGGAGTTTGCCCAGCGCTATGCGGACAAGTACTGCGTGGAAACGAGGACGGTTCGCGGCAACTACCTGCGCGACATGAACGCATATCTGCGCAACGGCCGCTACTCGTATGTCAAGAGCAACCTTACGGACGAGCAGCAGCAGTTCATCAAAGATATGGTGACCGAGGACTACGTCTCGCTACCGTATGTCGCAGCGAGTTTTGCTGCCAAGTTTGGTACCGCGTCCGGGCGACTCGTTAACGATCAGTCACTGGCGCCTCTTGGTCTGGAAATCTCCAGGGACCTGATAGTCAAGGAAGGCGTGGACCTGCGTCAGTCGTTTACGAATCTGCTTATCTCGCGTGACAGCTTTGCCTACGGTTCCCCGGGCTTTGGCGACGAGGTCATCAACCATCCGGAATTTAGGAATGCTATTACGCCGTTGCTGCGCAACTTCACCTTTATCGAGTGCAACCATGATTCGTTTATTTCGCTCAAGCGCCTGAACGAGACAACGGGTGTGCGTCGCATCGACCTGGGCAGCTATGTGTGTTCCCTGTTTGCCCGCACAGAGCCTGACGTGCCGTTTACGGTGACGAGCCTTCGTAAACAAGGCTTTATGCACAAGCTCGATGCCGTGGTCGATGAATGTGGTTTTGACAATTCGTTTTATGACTCAATCGTTCTGTACGGTTTGGCTCATGAGCAAATAAGGCGTACCCGCTTTAGCGGCGTTTACATGTTCTGTCGCAAGGAGGGGACGTTTTCGTCGGGCGACGCGGTCGAATATGTTGTTAGGCAAAAGGGTCCTATCGAGGTGGGGGACCTGATCGATGCGTTCCGGGATGACTACGGTGTCGTCATTACCGCGCCTGACATTAACAGGGCCGTCCAGGACAAGGGCCTGTTCTACAACGAGGACCTTGACATGGTCATGCTCAGCAAAAGGATGAACGCAGAATATCTGCGCGAGCTGTATATCAAAAACAACCAATAGGAGGAAACCGACATGAACCTGTTCGAGATGATCGATGACGGGGTCAACATTAAGCCGACCGGTGCCAACCACAAGATCGTGATCGACGGCAAACCCGAGATGTATCCCGTCTACAGCATTAAGCTCGAGTTCCTGCGCTATAACGTGCAAAACGACCGCATCGCCTCGTGGATTAGCCGATACAAGGCCGAGCATGGCGAGGGCGCGTTTAACGAGCTGGACGTCGCGGCCTGCAACGACATCATCGAGGGTTTTATTGTCGACAGTAACAAGGACGCCATCGACAAGACGCAGCGCAGCATCGCCCTGCGCTCGCAGGAGCGCCCCGGCGTGGTGCTGGCCGATGGTCTGATCGTCGACGGCAACCGTCGCTTTACCTGCCTGCGCCGCCTTGCTGCCGAAAACCCAAGCTTTGGCTGGTTTGAGGTTGTAATTCTTCCCGAGAGCCTGGGTAACGACTCCAAGAAGATCAAGATGCTGGAGCTTTCGATCCAGCACGGCGAGGAAGAGAAGGTCGGCTACGATCCCGTCGACCGCCTGGTGGGCATCTACAACGACATCATCAGCTCCAACTTGCTCTCGAAGGAAGAGTACGCCCAGTGCATTGGCGTTGAGCCCAAGGAGCTCGAGAAGGAGATTGTAAAAGCCCGCTATATGAACGAGTTCCTGGAGTTTGCCAACGCCAAGGACCAGTTCCACCTGGCGCGCGAGCTCAAGGTCGCCGGCGTTATCAACGATTTGCAGGGCGTGCTAAAAAAGTGCAAGAGCGACGATCAGGAAGAGGACGTTAAGAACATCGTCTTTGCCAACATGATTGCCGAACCGCAGGGCGACATTGTGCGCTTTGTCCGCAAGATGAAGCCGATTCTGGAAGGCCCCGATGCGGACCGCTTTATCGAGCGCGAAAACGAGCTGGCCTTTGAGGTTGCCGAACGCCTGAAGAACAAAGAGGTCGTGACCTCGACCGACATCGCCGAGATTCGCGATGATGTTCAGCTGGCGACGGCCTTCCGTGAGGTTATGGAGTCGGCCGAAAACACCACCAAGATGAACAAGGCCCTCAAGTCGCCTTCGCTTTCGATCATCCGCGCCATCAAGGATCTTGATCAGGTGGAGGAGTCCACCTTTGGTCTGCTGCCTGCGGACGAGATCGCCAATATCGCTGCCGAGGTTGCCAAGCTCGAGGCCAGGGTGCATATGATCAAAGACAAGATTGCGTACAAGATGGGCGAGGAAGCCTAGATGAAGCTGCGCCTCTCGTATAGCGACGGCATTTCCGTCGTCCCGCTCGACATGACGGTTGAGCAGCTGCGCCGCGAGCCGGTCTGGAAGATCCGGCTTTCGGCGCTGCGCCGCTATGCGCCGAGCTATCGAGAGGCGGACGTGCTCTTTTCTCTGGGGATTGACGATCCAGGCGCCAAGCGCGTTGTTGAGCTGCTGCAGCAGTCGGCAAACTTTGGCGTGGACTGCGAAATTGACCCCGACTTGTTGCGAGGCCTTACGGCGCGCGAGGACTATCTGCGTGAGAAGGCGAGCGTGGGCCTGCTGATCAAGGCGCACGACGCGTCGGTGGCCGATCGCTTTGATGAGTTCTGTCGCGCCGAGGATGCCCTAATGCAACGCCCACTTAAGGACCGCCAACTGTGGGACGCGTTCTTTATGAGTGCCATGGGCCGCAGCGCCAATTTCTCCGTTCCCGGTTCGGGCAAGACGGCTTCGGTCCTGGGCACGTTTGCGTACCTGCGCGAGCGCGACCTGGTCGACCGCATCATCGTGCTTTCGCCTAAGAATGCCTTTGGCTCGTGGCGTGATGAATGGGCGGCTTGCTTTGGAGCCGACCGCCCGTTGCGCTCGCTGTGCTTCCACGACCCCGAGTTTCGCGGTCGTTCCACGCGCGATAAGTGCAGCACCCTGCTGTTCGACTACAAGCGCTACGACATGATTTTGCTCAATTACGAGTCGGTCACGCTGGGGGAGGCAGCCGCTCGCATTGCGGCCGATCGCGCCCTGGTGGTGTTTGACGAGGTGCACAAGGTGAAGCGCGTGGGCGGTAAGCGCGCGGCGAGTGCCGTGCAGATAGCCGCGGCGGCTCCATATTTTATTGCACTGACGGGTACGCCGATTCCCAACTCGTTTGAGGATCTGTACAACTTGCTCCATTGTTTGTGGCCGCGCGATTACAGCTGGTACTTTGGTTTGAGCGCCAATTCGCTCAAGTCGACGAGCGAGGAGGACGTTGAGCATATCAACGAGGCCATCGCTCCGTTCTTTTGTCGCACCAATAAGCACCAACTGGGTGTGCCCCAAGCCAATGAAGACCATCTTGTCGATGTGGCAGTGGATCGCTGGGAGCAGCAATTGTTCCAGAAGGTGCTGCGCACACTCTCGGGCGAGCCGTTCGAGATGATCATTCGCCTGTTGCAGCTTTCGTCCGACCCGCGCATGCTGGCCGAGGATCTGAGCGCCGCCGACTATGCCGACTTGTTTGACGGCGAGGTGCAGACGGGCGCGGGCAAAGCGCTGGAAGGGTTGCAGGTGGATGATCGGCCCACTGCTAAGATGGGCGCCTGCCTGGATCTGGCCGCGTCGCTGGTAGCCCAGGGCAAGTCGGTCATTGTGTGGTGCATCTTTAAGCACAGCATTCGCAATGTGGTGCACGAGCTGCACGAGCGCGGCATTACGGCTCGCGCTATCAGCGGGTCGACCGACAGGCCCACGCGCGCCCGCGTTATCGATTCGTTTAAGGCGGGGGAGACGAGCGTGTTGGTCACCAACCCACACACGCTGGCAGAGTCGGTCTCGCTCCACGGCGTGTGCCACGACGCCGTCTACTTTGAGTGCAGCTACAACCTGGTGCACCTGCTGCAGTCCAAGGACCGCATTCACCGCTTGGGCCTGTCGCAAGGGCAGTACACGCAGTACCACTATCTGCGCGCTGTGTACGAACGCCGCGGCGGGCCGTGGTCGCTCGACCGCAATATCTACGAGCGGCTACAGCACAAGGAGCAGGTCATGCTCGACTCGATCGACCGCGGCACGCTGGAGCCCGGCTATACCGACGAGCGCGATCTGGAACTGGTGTTTAAGGGCCTGTTTGATGACGAGGAACAGCGTAACGAGATCATCGGCCACGACGCCGCGGACGATATGCAAGAACACAAGGAGATGTAAACGATGCAGAAAGCCTTTCCCATCTTTGCCATGGAGCTGTTTTGCGACGGCTGGCTGTTCTTAACGCATTCCGACGTGACGTGGGATGGGTCGTCGCACGCCGTTAAGCGCATTCGTGTCAACACCGACAAAAGCGAGGGACTCCTGGGTCATGCGCGCGAGCATTTTACGGACGTTCCGAGCAACATCGATTTGTGCCAGTATGTTGGCACCGCGCTTGTTGAGCTCGAGAAGCATACCGAGCTTGTCGTTCCTCGCGATGATGTTTCACCCCGTCTGCAGCTACTTTTTGAGGGCGATCTGACACCTATCACGCTGGTGCAGCTCATGTGCGTGGGTGATTGGCTCTCGGTGCACCAAACAGGTGAGGACAAGATTTGCGTTGCCTATGACGAGCGCTTGGCGCAGCAGATTTCCGGGTTTGGCTTTCTTATGCGTCGCTTTCGCGCGGTGCTTTGCTCACAGAGTGCGATGCTGAGTGGCAGCGTAGTCGCTACGGTGTTTGAGCCGCGTCCTGCAACGGAGTCTGGCATATGCGCGTTTTTGGAGATGGACGAAGCGGCTCTCGCGAAGCCCGAACCCGAGGCAGCGCTCGACGTTGATCAGGAGCCCGAGTCCGAGCTCGAGACGGCGTTTGAGTCCGAGGAATCTCCTGAATCAGAACCGGAGCCCGAACCGGAGCCTGGGCCCGTACAAACCCCAGAGCCTGCATCGGAGCCTGCCCCCGAGCCCTCTGCAAAAGAGCAAGAAAAGCTGCGCATCGCAAGGGAGGTAAAGGCCGCGCGCGACAAGATGGAAGAGCTCGACAAGGCACGTGTTGCTTTGCTCAACCAGCTGCTTGTCCTGCGTCATAAGCATGAACAGCTTTCCGATCAACGTGGTTGGAGGACAATTGTCGAGATGGAGGAAGTCGGCAGGCAGATCGATGCGCTGAGCGGCCAGGTCGACCAGCTCGATGAACAGCTCCGCGACGCGCGCCTTGCCTACGCCGAGACGCGTGCGGCGTCGCTGCAAGCGCTTAAAAAGCTGAGGCAGTAGTGTGCATCCCTTGGGGCTCCGCGTATTCGTTCGCGTTGTTTTGATTGGACCGCTGCGGTCGTAGTGCTATGGCACCGCTCGCACTTGTTGCTCAACAAATGATGAGGCAGGCGGAGTAAGTTATTTCAAATAAGCAGCGAAAGCGGGGGCAAGGAAGGTTGGGCCAAGTTCGAGACGTCTTGGTGAAGATCAAGTAAGACGCTTGCGGAGGAGCGTGTCAAGATATGGAAGAATATATGATTGGTGAACTGACGGAGACAACTTCGAACGTGGTACACGATTCTGATGAGATTCTCTTGGGGCAAGCCTTGCCGGTTGCGAGCAATAG
>OMGA01000830.1_pt1 | contig 11975 bp, 10 predicted proteins | sample 1674211 | NCBI WGS metagenome assembly OMGA01 (sample SAMEA103958152, study PRJEB25191) | human gut metagenome | biome: human-associated habitat [ENVO:00009003]; feature: intestine environment [ENVO:2100002]; material: feces | place: Germany | collected 2013/2015
GGAATGCGGCAGAAAAGAAAGCGGAAATAACTGACTTGATGCGTGAAAGCGGAATAGACCTTCAGGCTTTGAAGATTGAAAGGAACATGGAGAATGTTGACGACTTTGACTTTATCTGCCACATTGCTTATGGCAAGAAACCTTTAACAAGAAAGGAACGAGCAGAAAACGTGAAGAAGCGTGATGTGTTCAACAGATATGGGGCAGAAGCCAGAAAGGTGCTCGAAGCACTGCTTGACAAGTATGCCAATGATGGCATATCACAGTTGGAGAACAGAATGGTATTAAAACTCGACCCGTTCCGCCAAATGGGATCTCCTGCAAACATAGCCAAACTGTTTGGCGGTAACAAGCAGTATTTCTCTGCGGTAAAGGAACTTGAAAACTTAATATATAACAATAGCATAGCATAACATAAAATATGGCACTTAACAACTTTGTAAAGAGCATACGCAACATCATGCGCAACGATGCTGGTATCAATGGAGATGCACAGCGAATAGAGCAGATAGCTTGGATGTTGTTTCTTAAAGTATATGACGAGAAGGAAAACGATTGGGAGTTCGATGAGGACAATTACGTTTCGTTCATTCCTGAAGAGTGTCGTTGGCGCAACTGGGCTAAAGACAATGGCGATGGCGAAGCGCTGACAGGCGACAACCTCTTGAAATATGTGAATGATACAATATTCCCAACTCTCAAAGCACTGGAGGTTACACCTTCAACACCGATGCGTAGTGCCATAGTTCGCACCACATTCCAGGATGCCAACCAGTATATGAAGGATGGCGTACTTCTGCGTCAAGTCATTAACGTCATCGACCAGCTTGACCTCGGAGATTATGAAGAGAGCCATGCTTTCGGAGATATCTACGAATCAATATTGAAGGAAATGCAGTCGGCAGGTTCAGCAGGCGAGTTTTATACACCGCGAGCTTTGACAGACTTTATGGCAGAAATCATCAACCCGAAAGTTGGTGAAAAGATGGCTGACTTTGCCTGCGGTACGGGTGGCTTCCTTGCAAGTTGGTTGAAAGCCCTTGATAAGAAGGTGCAGACAGCAGAAGACAAAGAGGAATATGCTGATTCTATCTATGGAATAGAGAAGAAACAGTTCCCTTATATGCTGTGCGTTACCAATATGCTCTTGCACGACATCGATTCTCCTAAAGTCATGCACGACAACTCTTTGACATGCGACGTGCTCAACTATACGGACGAAGATAAATTTGATGTTGTTCTTATGAATCCTCCTTATGGCGGAAGCGAGAAGAACGATATCAAACAGCACTTCCCGTCTGATTTGAGTTCAAGCGAAACGGCAGACCTCTTCATGGTTCTTATCATGTATCGTCTTGCAGCGAATGGTCGTGCAGCTGTTATCCTGCCAGACGGTTTCCTTTTTGGCGCTGATAATGCAAAGCTTGCCATCAAAGAGAAACTGCTTCGCGAGTTCAATCTTCATACTATCATTCGTTTGCCTGGTAGCATCTTTGCTCCATATACCAGCATTGCCACCAATATTCTCTTCTTTAACAACGAGAAGGCAGACGGAGCAGAAGAAGGATTCTGCACCAAAGACACCTGGTTCTATCGTCTTGATATGCCGGATGGCTACAAGCACTTCTCAAAGACCAAGCCAATGAGAGCTGAGCACTGTCAGCCGATTGTTGAATGGTGGAACAATCGCCAGGAAATAATAGACGCGGAAAACAACGACGAGAAGTCTCGTTGCTTTACCGCCCAGCAACTTCTTGATATGGATTGCAATCTTGATCAGTGCAAGTTCCCAAAAGAAGAGGAAGAAATTCTGCCTCCTGCCGAACTGCTTGCCGACTATTTCAAGAAGCGCAAGGCTCTTGACCATGAGATAGACAAGACATTGGCTGAGATACAGCGTATCTTGGGAATAGAGGTGAATGTCGAGGAATTGTAAAATGTGGAACGGCGTCCCACAAATGTGGATATTCGATATTGATTAAAGACAATGAACGGAAAGCAATTAAAGAACAGCATATTACAATGGGCGATACAGGGCAAACTTGTACCGCAAGACCCTAATGACGAGCCTGCAAGCGTATTGCTTGAAAAGATTCGTCAAGAGAAGGAACGCTTGATAAAAGAGAAGAAAATCAAGCGCGATAAGAACGCTTCTATCATTTACCGTGGTGAGGACAATTCCTATTATGAGAAGATGTCCCACCCAATATTCAAAACAGCATAAATATGGGACATCTGAAAATGAGATTAAATAAACTTTTAGAGCAGAAGATAGAATTGGACAATTATTTGGCAAAGCAATTACCCAAGTCCATTCTACAGGAGGCAATTCAAGGGAAACTTGTGCCTCAAATTGCTGAAGAAGGAACATCGCAAGAATTGCTTGAACAGATAAGGGCAGAGAAACAAAAGCTGGTAAAAGAGGGCAAGCTAAAGAAGTCTGCCCTAAACGATTCTGTTATCTTCCGTGGTGACGATAACAAGTATTGGGAGAAGAATGGTAAAAACGAAAAAGATATTACTGACGAGATACCATTTGAAATACCTGATTCTTGGGCATGGGTAAGATTAAGTAGTATCTCTGATATAACAGGAGGTTATGCTTTTCAAAGCAGCTCATTAAAAGAAGAATTAGGTAAACGTGTGATACGCATTTCTGACATCAGTGAACAAGGTTTTGTTAATACGAAGATTGTTAGATACAATGGAACTCCAATATCAGATATATATAGAATCCAAAAATTTGATATTATTATGGCTATGACTGGAGGCACTGTTGGCAAAAGTTTGTTTGTTAGAGAATTACCAGAAGATGAGCTTTTGTTGAATCAACGTGTTGCCAGAATACGAAATTTATGGATTAGTGTTGATTATCTTAATTTTGTTATAATAGCTCCACATATCAAAGAGTTTATTAGCAAACAAAAAAACTCAACTAATGATAATATTTCAATGGCAGATATTAGTAACTTTTTAATCCCTCTGCCTTCGATTAAAGAGCAATTACGAATTGTTGAAAAGTTATATAACTTAGCAAGTATTATGAGAGGATAAACGGGCAAATCATTGAAATTGAGCTTTCTTTTGAATATCCCAATAGCTGGACTGTATTACGTTTGAAAGATATATGCCAACTAATAGACGGTGAAAAGAGAAACGGAAAGGGCGTTTGTTTGGATGCAAAATACTTACGTGGAAAATCATCATCAGCCATCGTAGAGAAAGGAAAATTTGTCTATGCCGGAGATAACATCATTCTTGTAGATGGTGAAAATTCCGGTGAAGTTTTCTTGGTTCCACAGGATGGATATATGGGGAGTACGTTCAAACAACTATGGCTTTCTTCAGTCATGTGGAAGCCTTATGTATTGGCTTTCATCCTATTCTACAAAGAGGAGTTGAGAAATTCAAAAAGAGGTGCGGCAATTCCGCACCTCAATAAAGAGTTATTTTATAATTTGCCTATTGGCATTCCACCATTAGCAGAACAGCAACGTATAACAGAACGGGTAAATGAATTATCGCAGTTGCTCAAATAGTTTTTCTATTTGGGTAACAATGCGATATTGCTCTTTTAGTGGAGGCAAAGGTATTAAGTGCTCAACCAGTTTCACACGAGAAATATTAGGTTGGGCACCACCTTCTCCTTTCTTTATGAAAGAATCTCGGCTTGCCATAAGGAAATAAAATAGATACCAATTATAAATCAAATAAGGAGTACAACCACAACAGGCTTGATTTGTAGTGAGTTCCTTACCTACGATTGCTAATTTTCCAATAGTAGCACCATACATTGCAATAAGGACATCCCCAATTTTATTCATACGTAAAGAGCAATCCTGAAAAGCCTTCTGCGTAACTTTTTCCTCAGTATCATACACTATCCCATTATTCAGTTCTCCAGTTTTAAGCCATAGAATTTTGCCATTATAATAATTCGCATCACCTCGTTGGGGAGTTGAGCCAGCACCCCAATTTCCAATTTGCCCCATCCTTACCCAAACCCAATTCTCAGGAATTTCAAAAGGTATCTGTTCTGTTATATCCAAGCATTTTTTGTTTACCTGCTCATAATACTTGTTATCGTCACCTTTGAAGATAATGGAATCGGTCAAAGCAGACTTCTTTAGCTTACCTTCTTTTATGAGGCGTTCTTTCTCTTCGCTAATCTCGGTAAGCAACTTTTCGGCTGTTCCTTCCTCTGCAATTTGAGGAACTAACTTGCCTTGTATTGCTTCTTGCAGGATCGATTTACGTAATTGCTCGTTAAGTGAGGCATTAAGTTCGTTAAGTCCATTCTGTGCTTGTTCATAAGTTTTGACTAACGGAAGTAGTTTTTCTATTTTTGAGACTATGCGTAGTTGCTCAGGAAGCGGAGGTAAAGGTATAAATACTTCAACTATATTGGATACTGCCAAACCGGGTTGAGCTGTTGCGGTTGCATATTGATTTAAGTTCAATGCTGTAAAAAAGTAATAGATGAACAACGATGGAATTATACCAAAGCCATTCACAACTACAGCGTGTTCTGTGGCATAGAATTTCCCACTTTCCATATTAAGGCATCCACATAATGCTCCTTGTCTGCCAATAATAGCAAAATGTCCTTCTGCATTGAATGTGTTTGTAAACCCTCGTAGTCCATTTCCACCGACACATCTATATGGGTGAAGAACTGACTTTTCATCATAAATTTCTGAAGCTGATATATTTTTCCCAGCCTGCATAGAACACATATGCTTCAATCTGCACCATTCCCACCCCTGCGGAATCTCAAACGGAATCTCGTCATCAATGCACTTTACCTCCCCGGTGGCGAGAAACTTCTCATAATAGGAATTGTCGTCACCACGGTAAATGATTGATTCGTTTTTGTCTTTCTTGATTTTCTTTTCCTTGACAAACTTAGCTTTTTCTACCCTGATGCGTTCAAGAAGCACAGATGCTGGTTCGTCATTAGGATCTTGCGGTACAAGTTTCCCCTGTATCGCCCACTGGAGTATGCTGTTTTTTAATTGCTTACCGTTCATTTTATTCTAATTGACTTAGAAGTTTTCGTCTTTTTGTTTTTCCTTCAGATAGAACTGATATAACTTTTTTCCTATCTTGTCTTTTTTGAAGGTACGTTCATGATTCATAGGTGTCATAGACAACCGAATTTTTGCCACACCTTCATTCAAGATTTCAAACTGCTGTGGAGTAATTCTGAATTGAGCAGTAGAACTTATTTCTGTAACGGGGATTACAATATTTCCACTTATAACACCAGCAGATTGACTTCCATTCCCAATCACAGTTCCTCTTAATTCAAGATATTTACCTGTGAATGTCCGAATTTTCATAGTTGGTTCAGCGAGAAAATTCATTCTGTCTGAACGCACTGTTGCTACTATCGAATAAATGGTGTCTTGCTTAGCTACACTGTACTTCATATTGCAACCTTCGGCTGCAAGTGCTTTATAAGTATAACCTACTGTTTGTGCTTTAGCGTTGAGTCCTAAAATAATACAAAACAGTAATAATATAATTTTTATAGTTTTCATATTTAATCTTGTTCGTAATCTTCGCCTTGTATTCCTAATTCGCCCTTACTCATGGCATTGGCAATATCTATTTTCAGTTCCTCGTCATAGTCTTTACTTGTCAAAAAGCTATTGACGATACGCAGCAACAAATCTTGGTCGATATTCGATGCTGCCACATGGTAAATGATAGATTCCAATGTACGCATACAGATGCAGGCGTGCCAGTAGTAGTTGTTCTTGTGTAAGAAGTATGCGCCTAAAGTCAATGCAATACGCTTATTCCCATCATTGAAGAAATGCCCGGAACAGAATCTATACATCAGATAGGTTAGTTTGTCTGCAAAGGTTGGATAGTATAAATCATTTTGCACAAAATCCAATGTTGCACGAATACCACCTTCATCACGCACTCCTTCAAAACCACCATCGCTGGCATCAATCATTTTGCCATAGATGTTTAAGGCTTCATCGTAATCTATGTAAATAATTTCCTTACTCATCTTCTGCCTGCTTTAAGCGTTTAAGCACATCTTTGTTATCAGCTAAGATACGGTCAAAATCAATAGACTGGTCACCGATGAATCGTTCAAACTCTTCAGGAGTAACAGCTTGCAGATAATCTGCTATATTACCATGATACGCATCCCGGAAACTGAAATCCCTTGAAGCCATTTTGGTTCTGGCATCATTTAAATAAGGTTTCTGCATCGGATGTTCGGCAAGTTCATTCACAATGCGCTCTACCTCGTCAATGGTAAGTAACCTGCCACCATTTTCTTTAAACCGTTCACTGAGAGCTGCCCCCACACCGTTTTCAAAAGAAGAAATAACCAATAAAACCTCTGAATACAGCGTGTGTCGAACATTGTCTTTGGAATCCAACTTCAATACTTCCCGATACTCCTTAGCATTCTCCTTGAATACAGCCTTATATATAAAGTCTGTAATTTGAGGATATTTGTATGTGGGATGTCCGTCCACATATTGATTGATGGCAGAAGTGAGATTCTTGCGATAGTTTTCTTCTGTGATTGCAGCAGGAAGATAATGTACATCCCTGCGGTTTATGTATTTTGTTCCGCCACCCGTCTTTTCATTGATGGTGGTAATCACGAAATCCAAGATAAGGCTACGTACTTTTTTTGCTTTCTCACTCTCTGTAAGCAACATACCCATATCCAAGAATGAGCGGAAATTAAACAATCCAAGTTGGGTCGTTTTGCTCCCGACATTTATGACGGGAGCAAATTGTAACTTTAACTCTTTCAGATGTTTACCTTTACATAAAACATAACCGTTAGCTGCTAATTCATCTGAATGTTTTTCCAAATAGCGTTCTATGGTTCGTTCTTCTACTTCGTAGAAATCGGCAACCATTTTTTTTGTAAAGCGATACTCTCCCTCAAAGAGCATTCCTTCAATGTCAAGATGCTCCTGTACTTTGCTGACCGCAAAACGGTTGTTAAGTACATTTTGTCTTTCTATGTTTGAGATGGTCAAATCTTTCATATCACTTCACAATTATCAGTTACACGATTTTATGTCAATGCCGAGAATCTTTTGAATTTCGGAAAGCGTTTTGTCTATTTCATGGTCGAGCGCAGCACGTTTTTCAAAATACTGTTTGAGCAGTTCTGCTGGAGGGAGTATTTCTTCTTCCTCTTTCGGGAACTTACATTGATCAAAATTGCAATCCAAGTCTATCAATTGTTGGGCAGTGAACACACGGCTCTTTTCACCCACTTCGTCACTGATAATTTCTTTCCTGTCTTTCCACCATTCCTGAATAGGTAGGGTATGCTCCACCTTCATTGGTTTGGTCTTTGAGAAGTGTTTGTACCCTTCCGGCATATCAAGACGATAGAACCATGTTTCTTTGGTCTTGAATCCTTCTTCGTAACCTTCGGCTTCTTCATTATTAAAGAAAAGGATGTTGGTTGCAATAGATGTGTATGGAGAGAATATAGAACCCGGCAAACGGATGATTGTATGTAGATTGAACTTGCGAAGGAGATTTTCTTTAAGTGCAAGTTTTGCTCCATCCGTACCAAATAAGAAACCATCAGGGATAATCACACCGCACCGTCCACCAGCTTTGAGGCGATACATGATAAGGGCGATAAACAAATCCGCAGTTTCACTTGAACGGTACTGTACTGGGAAGTTGCTTTTTACGCTGTCTTCCGTGCTACCACCATACGGAGGATTCATGCCGATAACATCAACCTTGTCGCTTTCCTTGAAATCAGTAACATTCGTTCCAAGCGAATCACAGTTGGTTATGTTGGGAGCTTCAATATCATGGAGCAGCAGGTTTGTGATGCTCAAAAGGTAGGGCAACGGTTTCCATTCCTGACCTACAACGGCATTTTGCAGTTTTTCTCCATCTGCCGCAGAGCCAATATTCCTGCCCATATATTTAAGTGCCGAGGTGAGGAAGCCTCCCGTTCCACTGGTGAAGTCGCCAAAGGTTTCGCCCAATTTCGGGTCGAGCATCATCACAATAAAATCAGTCAATGCACGTGGTGTGTAGAACTCTCCGGCATTTCCTGCCGATTGCAGATCTTTCAAAATTCCCTCATAAATATCTCCGAATGTGTGACGGTCGTCAGCATCGTCAAATTCGATTTCGTTTACAATGTTGACCACTTGGCGCAGAAGCGTTCCATTCTTCATATACTGGTTCAAGTCTGCAAATGTTTCTTGAACAATGCTTTTAGCTCTTGGGGTATTGGCATCTATCGGGAGATTCTTCAAGGTAGGAAACAGTTTCTCATTGACGAAAGAGAGTAGGGCTTCTCCAGTCAATGCTTCACCGTCTTTTTTATCTATTGCCCAGTTACGCCAACGCAAATCCTCGGGGATAATGGACTTGTATTTCTCATCTTTCCATTCCCATGTTTCTTCTTGTGTGTCATAGACTTTCAAGAAGAACATCCAAGTCATCTGTTCAATTCTTTGTGCGTCACCATTGATACCCGCGTCTTGACGCATGATATTCTGGATTCGCTTTATGATATTATTTACTGCCATTTTTAAGCTGATTTATATATTTGATATTCCAATTCTTTGATGGCTTGTTCAAAAGCGACTTTGCCACCAAATAGTTTTATGATTTTAGTTGGTTTCCCTATGCTGTTGAATGGAGGAATCTCCAAAATATTTGCCTTTTCAAAGTCAAGAATACCATTCTCCGCATATTTGTCAAGAAGAGCCTCCAATACTTCACGAGCCTTGCCTTCGTACTTTCCGAAGTAGTTACGTTTCTTTATATTGTTAGCCCTTTCTTTCCTCGTCAATGGTGGTTGGTCAAATGCAACGTGACATATCACATCGAAGATATCGGCATCTTTCAATGCCGGATTTGCTTCACGTACTGCGTCTATCAAGATGGCATATTCCTTTAACTCATCCATAACCGCCTGTTTGCGTTCTGCTTCAGTCCACGTTTGTACGAAATCATCCAAACTTTGATAGTGTCGCAACAGTTGCTTTCTCGCAAAGGACTGAACGCTTTCCGTTCTCATGGTTTTGCCATCCTCTCCCAAAACAGATACTATCTCATGTGCAATACGAATATCCTTTCCATTGATAAGATACTTTTCACGAGGTTCGTGAGCTGTTGGAGGATTTGAGGGAACAGGCGGATATGGCTTCGGCTTTTTTTCACCGCCTTTGGGTGGTTCAGGGTCGCCGTCAAATGACGGGTCTTTGAATTTTGCGGTAGCATTGCGGAAGTCGAGGATTTCCAGATGCCACTTGCCTTTGTCTTTTCTAAGTCGTGTGCCACGCCCGATGATTTGCTTAAATTCCGTCATAGAGCCAATTTCTTTATCAATGACGATTAAGCCACAAGTTTTGCAGTCCACTCCTGTAGATAGAAGTTCGGAGGTAGTAACAATTACCGGATAAGGTTCGTCAACACTGATAAAGTTGTCTAACTGCTTCTTCCCCTCTTTGTCCTCTCCGACAATGCGTGTTACGTAGTAAGGAGATTTTTTACATAAATCGCTATTTATGTTGATAAGCAGTGTTCGCATTTCGGCGGCTTCCTCAATATCTGAACAGAACACGATTGTCTTTGTCATACGACCGATGTCGTATAACATTTGGGTAATCCTGTGTGCTACTACTTTACGCCTTAACTTAATGGCAAGGTCACGACCTATATTCTGTCTTTGATATAATTTCTGTTCAATCTCCTTTCCTAACAAATCTATTTCACCTTCATCGGGAGTCCAGCCCTGCAAATCAACGTTGATGAAGTCGGCAGTAACCCGATATGGAGCCAAGAAACCATCTTGGATTCCTTGAAGAAGGGAATAGGTATATACCGGCTCTCCGAAATAATCCAAGTTGTTTGCTCCTTCATCAGCTTTCGGGGTAGCAGTCATACCGATTTGGGTAGCCGAGCTGAAATACTCCAATACTTTGCGCCATGCAGAATCGTCCTTTGCGCTACCACGATGGCACTCGTCAACGATAATCAAATCAAAGAAGTTTGGCTGCACCTCCAAAAACGGATCTGGCTTGCCCTCTTTTCCAACCAGTTGGTGGTATAACGCCATATATACCTCGTATGAGGAGTCAATTTTCTCTTCGCCTTCCCCAACAGAAGTTATCTTAGTCATAAACTTCTTGAAAGGTTTGAAGTCTTGCACCATTGTTTGGTCAATGAGGATATTTCGGTCTGCAAGATAAAGAATCTTTTTCTTTGCTCCGCTTTTATGGAGACGATGGATAATCTGGAAAGCAGTGAAAGTCTTACCAGTACCGGTAGCCATTACGACAAGTACACGCTGTTGTCCTCTTGCAATGGCTTCCACTGTACGGTCAACCGCTATACGTTGGTAATATCTTGGCTCATGGCTATGGGCATCATAATAAAACGGTGTTTCTATTATGTTAAGTTCATCCGATGTATAGTTCTTGGATGCAAGATAACGATTGTATAATTCCTCTTCTGTCGGGAAATTCTCTAATTTGATTTCGGTTTCTTTCCCTGTGATAAAGTCATGTTCCAAGAAAGCATCACCATTACTGGAGTACGCAAATTTCAAGTCAAGGATTTGGGCATAATCCATAGCTTGTTGAATACCACCCCCAACGGCATGTTTGTTATCTTTAGCTTCTACCACTGCAATGGGCTTACCATTATGGTATAATAGATAATCAGCCTTTTTGCCCTCTGCTACTGAATGTTGGTTGCCAACAACAAGTACTCGACCATCAGTGAAATAATACTCTTCACGCATATTTACGCTTACAGCCCAGCCCTTTTGTTGGAGTGCAGGGGTAATGAACAAGGTGCGTATCTCTTGTTCTTTGAGTTCTTTCTTGTTTACTTCCATGATAATAAATTGTTTTAAGATTTATTACTGCTAACAATCAAATCTTTCACATCAATATCAAGAACATTAGCTATATCATTAAGGGTTTTGAGGTCTGGTTGAACAGAATTACTACACCATTTACTCACAGTGCAATTGGATTTACCAATCTGTTCTGCAAGCCATTTTCCTGTTTTTTGTTGTTCTGCAAGTACGACTTTTAGTCTGTTCAAATTAGCCATGAGGTAAAACGTTTTAATTCAAGAGCAAATTTATATAAATACTCTGATAACATAAGCAACTTCCGATAATAATTATTATTTGGAAGCGAAAAAATGGCTTAGATACCGTATTTCGACAGGATATTTTCGTCAATTTCAATTTTATGCCGACCTGTTGTAGTTCGCAGATTCTTTCTTACGGTGTCAAACGTGGAGTTAGTGAACCATTCGGCAAATGTCGCCATCACAAATGATGTAGTTACATCTCCACCTATATTATATTGGAAAGCGATGTTCCAAGCAAAGTTCTTTAAAGAGATTTGTGTGAGCGAACTATGTTTCTTAATATGAATCTCGGTCATGGAAAGCACTTGACGATTAGTCACAAAATAGCGGACAGATTCGCAAATTTGGAAAATCTCTGTTTCGTCCAAATCAAAACGCTTGAATGTGTCTCGTGTATATTTCAGGATAGCATTTAATTTCTCGTCTTCTTCTCTTTCTTTTTGTTGCTTGTATTGTTGTTGCTCATGCTGGTATTCATAATGGAATAATTCCATACGCCTTTTTTGTACTTCTACACAATCTTGGGTATGTAAGGATGCAACAGCCGAAGTCTTTTTATCTGTCACTTCATCGGCTAATGCCAAATGTGACAAAGGAGTTTCTATAATGTATCTTGCTATAGAGATGCAAAGATGATATAGAAGTTTCAGTATCACATATCCGACAGCCATAACGAACGGAAGCAAACTCATTCGTATGCTAAGCATATTGCATATTTGAAATGCAATCATTGAAGCCAGCAACACCGCAATGACCTCTATTGTCAAAGAATGGAGTATATATTGTTTTTGCTTCATGCCTATTGTTTTTTATTTCTCAATGCAAAGGTATAA
>OMGA01000833.1_pt1 | contig 11923 bp, 5 predicted proteins | sample 1674211 | NCBI WGS metagenome assembly OMGA01 (sample SAMEA103958152, study PRJEB25191) | human gut metagenome | biome: human-associated habitat [ENVO:00009003]; feature: intestine environment [ENVO:2100002]; material: feces | place: Germany | collected 2013/2015
GACCGGCGCCTGTATCACGGCAAGACTGCCGGTCAGAAGGAGGGATGCGGAATGATGCGGGTCCTGGTCGTGGAAGACGAAGAAATGATCCGGAAGGGCATCGTGCTGGCGACGGACTGGCAGAGCCTTGGCTGCGTGGTCGTCGGCGAGGCGGCCAACGGCGAGGAGGGCATTGCGCAGGCGGAAAAAAGCAGGCCGTCGCTCATCATCACGGACCTGAAAATGCCGAAAATGGACGGGCTCGAGATGATCGCGAAGCTGCGCGAGGCGGGATGCGACGCGTATATCATCATCCTCACGGCCTATGACAGCTTCACCTATGCGCAGACGGCCCTTCGGCTGGGAGCGGTGGATTTTCTGCTCAAGCCGTTTCATGACGGAGATCTGGAAAACGCGGTGCTTGCGCTGCAGAAAAAGCTGAGCAGCCGGAAAAAAGAGCCGGAAGCGCAGCTTCCCGCGATCCGCGCGGGAGCCAAGAGCCGCTATGTGCAGGAGGCGATGGACTATATCGCAGGAAACTGCGCGGACCCCGGCCTGTCCGTAGGGCAGGTGGCGGCAAGCCTTGGCCTGAGCGAGGGACACCTGAGCCACCTGTTCAAAAAGGAGACCGACTGTACAGTGGGGAGCTATCTCACGCGCTGCCGGATGCAGAAGGCCATGGCGCTTCTCAAGAAGGGAAAGCTCCGCGTCTACGAGGTCGCCGAAGCCGTGGGCTATAAAGACATCACCTACTTCTCCGGCACCTTCAAAAAACTCACCGGCATGAGCCCCACAGAATACCAGAACGCGAATTTCTGAAACACCAAACGGCCCTGCGCAAAGCGCAGGGCCGTTAGATCCATTCTTGATGCCCAATCGCCCTGCTGGCTCTTATGATCCTCATGCACGAACGCCTGCTCCGCAGGACGGCGCACTGACTTGCGGGGTTGACATCGGTCCGGCTGCATTTATAATGGAAGCAGAGAAAACTGGCGATCGGGATGAAAGGGAGGCGGCTTATGGAACGGCTCAGGGGGCTGGGGCGGTATCAGATCGCGCTTTTGGTGTGCGGTGTGGTGATGATTTTGGTATTTTCGGTGCTCTATCCGGTGACGACGGCGCGGGTGGGGTTTTTGTATCAGGACACGATCCTGACGCCCGCGCAGGAGGGGGACACGACCGTCTATTCCGGCAAGCTCCGGGGCGAGGCCGCGCGCTTTACCGTGCATGCGGGCAAGTCGGTGGAATTTCAGTACGGGGATAAGACCTACGGCCCCTATACCGTGACGGAGGATCCGGACGCGCGCCCGGACAGCGAACTGAGCAGGTATCTGACCGGCGTGGAGGTCCGCTGCGGGGATACGATCCTGTTCCGCGGCGGCGTGATGGAGAACGGAGGCGAGACCCTGCTGTATCACGAGGACGGAAGCATAGACCTGGATCTGTCCATTACCGCTATCACGAGCAGCGGAGTGACGCTGGATGAAGACGGAAACGAGGTCGACCCGATGGAACTGTCGGTCCGGACGATCCTCGAGCTGACGGAGGGGCCGGAGCTGCAGCACAAGGGGGTCTGGGTTGCGTGGTTCGGCGGTGTGTTCGTCTGCGCCGTGACCGCGTTTTCGATCCTGTTTGCGGACGAGCTGTTCCGCTGGGACCTGTCTTTCCGGGTCCGCGACGTGGAGCAGGCCGAGCCCTCCGACTGGGAGATCGCCAGCCGCTACATCGGCTGGACCTTCTGCATTCTGATGGCCCTGCTCATCTTCATCAAGGGCCTCGGGGTGATATAAGAAAAAAACAGCCGGAGAGCAGCTGCTCTCCGGCTGTTTTGTATGCGTGGGCTGCGGGATCAGAGGATGTTGGTGTAGCCCATGAGGCTGGCGTCGGCCCGGGCGGCGGCCTGTTTGCCGCTGGCGACGGCGAGGACGACGAGGGATGCGCCGGAGGCCATATCGCCCGCGGTCAGGACCGGAATGCCCGCCTGCCGGACGGCCTCATACGCGTCAAGCGACGCGGCTTCGCAGCCGGAGAAGCCCGAGGCGAGCAGCAGCAGATCGCAGGGCAGCTGCTCGCCGCTTTCCCGCAGGGTCACGGCGTTGACTGCGCCGTCCGTGCCGCAGCTGAGGCTGTCGATCTGCGTCTCATAGCGCCGGATATCCGCGCCGAAGACGGCCTCCGCCTCCTCATGCGCATGGTCGCGCTTTTCCGTGCTTGCGGTGCGCGGCTTGCGGATGAGCTGCGTGAGACTGCGGCAGTTCTGCCGCAGGGCGACGGAGATGCAGTCCGACGCGCTGTCGCCCGCGCCGACGAGCACGACGTGCTTCCCGGCCGCCGTGACGGCCGGTCCTGCCTGCGCCAGGAGCGACTGCGCCGAAGCGCGCAGATAGTCGAGCGCGTAGAATACCCCGCCCGCCTCTGCAAACGGCAGCGGCCGCGGCTGCTGCGCGCCGCAGCAGAAGATCGCAAGGTCAAACTCCGCGGCCAGCGCCTCCGGGCTCAGATCCCGGCCGACGCAGCAATTTGTCCGGAACACGACGCCCTCCTGCTCGAGAAGGGAGATGCGGCGGGCGACGATCCGCTTCGGCAGCTTCATCTCCGGGATGCCGTAGGTCAGAAGTCCGCCCGGCAGCGGATCGCGTTCAAAGACCGTCACATGGTGGCCGCGGCGATTGAGATAATAGGCGGCGGAGAGTCCGGCCGGGCCGGAGCCCACGACCGCGATGCGCTTATCCGACCGCGCGGCGGGCGGCATGGGCTGCATCAGGTCGTTTTCAAAGGCGTATTCGATGATCGCAAGCTCATTTTCCCGCACCGTCACCGGCTGCGAGACCCGGCCGCAGACGCAGGCCTTTTCACACAGCGCCGGGCAGACGCGGGCGGTAAACTCCGGGAAGGGGCTGGTCTTCAGCAGACGCTGCAGCGCGCCCTCATAATTTCCGTTCCAGAGCAGGTCGTTCCACTCCGGGATGAGGTTGTGCAGCGGGCAGCCGAGCAGCGCGCCGTCAAACGTCACGCCGGCCTGGCAGAAGGGCACGCCGCAGTCCATGCAGCGGCCGGACTGCCGGCGGCGGTTTTTTTCCGAGAGCGGAAGGTCGAGCGGGGCCCAGTCCGCCACGCGGGCCTCGGCGCTGCGCGCCGGGCAGTCCATGCGCGCGTAATCCAGAAATCCAGTCGGTTTTCCCATGGCTTATTCCTCCCGCTTCAAAAATGCTTCGAGCTCGGCCTCATCCCGCGTCATCCCGGCGGCCTCAAAGCGGCCGATCAGCTGCAGCATGTGGCTGTAGTCGTACGGGATGATCTTCTTGAAATCTGGGATCCGCTCGTCGAAGTGCTCCAGGATCTGGCGGGCCTTTTTGGAACCGGTCGCCTCCACGTGGCGGCGCAGGAGCTCCTTCAGGCGGGCGATATCCTGCTTCTGAGAGACCGTCTCGACGGAGACGAGCTCCTTGTTGACGCGCAGGTAGAGCTTATGCTCGGGGTCGAGCACGTAGGCGACGCCGCCCGACATGCCGGCGGCAAAGTTCCGCCCCGTGCGCCCGAGCACGACGACGGTGCCGCCCGTCATGTACTCGCAGCCGTGGTCGCCGACGCCCTCGACGACGGCGGTCGCGCCGGAATTGCGCACGCAGAACCGCTCGCCCGCGACGCCGGAGATGAACGCGCTGCCGCTCGTCGCACCGTAGAGCGCGACGTTGCCGATGATGACGTTCTCGGCCGGGTCAAAGATGCTCGCGGGGTCTGCATAGACGGCCAGCTTGCCGCCGGACAGGCCCTTGCCGAAGTAATCGTTGCTGTCGCCCTCGAGCGTGAGCGTCACGCCCTTCGGCAGGAACGCGCCGAACGACTGCCCCGCACCGCCGCGGCAGCGGATCTGGTAGGTATCGTCCGGGAGCGTGCCGCCCCAGCGGCGTGTGATCTCCGCGCCGAAAAGCGTGCCGAAGGCCCGGTCGGTGCAAGAAATGTCGAGCGCGCACTGCTTCGGAGCGGCCGGCTTGCCCTTCTTCGGCAGCAGCGGCAGAAGGACCTTTTTGTCAAGCGCCGCATCGAGCTTGAAGTCGAACCGCTGCGCCGGGTCATAGCGGCAGTTTTCCCCGCCGCAGCGGGCGAGAATGCCGGATACGTCCACCATGGCCGCGCGCTGGGTGATCTGGTGCGGCAGGATCTGCAGATACTCCGTATGGCCGACCAGCTCGTCCACGGTGCGCACGCCGAGCTTCGCCAGGATCAGCCGCAGCTCCTGCGCGACGAATTCCATGAAATTCACCACGTATTCGGGCTTGCCGCAGAAGTTTTTCCGCAGCTCCGGCCGCTGGGTGGCAATGCCCATCGGGCAGGTGTCGAGATTGCACACGCGCATCATGACGCAGCCGAGGCACACCAGCGGCGCGGTGGCGAAGCCGAATTCCTCCGCGCCCAGCATGCAGGCGATGGCCACGTCGCGGCCGGTCATGAGCTTGCCGTCGGTCTCGAGGCGCACGCGGCCGCGCAGGCCGTTGGCGATAAGGCTCTGGTGCGCCTCGGCCAGACCGAGCTCCCAGGGCAGGCCCGCGTTATAGATGGAGCTTCTGGGCGCGGCGCCGGTCCCGCCGTCGTAGCCGGAGATGAGGACCGTCTGCGCGCCCGCCTTGGCGACGCCCGCGGCGATGGTGCCGACGCCCGCCTCGGAGACGAGCTTGACGGAGATCTCCGCGTTTTCATTGGCGCATTTGAGATCGTAGATCAGCTGCGCCAGATCCTCGATCGAGTAGATATCGTGGTGCGGCGGCGGGGAGATGAGGGCCACGCCGGGCGTGGAATGCCGCGTCCGCGCGATCCACGGCCAGACCTTGCTGCCGGGCAGATGGCCGCCCTCGCCGGGCTTGGCGCCCTGCGACAGCTTGATCTGGATCTCCTTCGCGCTCACAAGATATTCGCTCGTCACGCCGAAGCGGCCGGAGGCGACCTGCTTGATGGCGGAGTTTTCCTCGGTGCCGAGCCGCGCGGGCTCCTCGCCGCCCTCGCCGGAGTTGGACTTTCCGCCCAGACGGTTCATGGCGGCGGCCAGGCAGCGGTGCGCCTCCTCGGAGATGGAGCCGTAGGACATGGCTCCGGTCTTAAAGCGCCGGACGATGCTCGAGACGGGCTCGACCTCGCTGAGCGGGATGGCTTTCGTCTCATCGAAGCGGAAGCCGAGCAGACCGCGCAGCGTATGCGGCAGCTGCTCGTCGTCGACCATGGCGGAGTAGCGGCGGAAGCAGTCAAAATCGCCGGTGCGGACCGCCTGCTGCAGCGTGAGGATGGTCAGGGGGTTATACATATGGTCTTCCATGTCGCTGCCGGAGCGGAGCTTATGGAAGCCGGAGGAATCGACGGTCAGGTCGGCGGTCAGATCCATGGGATCGTACGCCCGGTCATGCCGCCAGAGGACGGCCTCGTTGATCTCCTGCAGACCGATGCCGCCGACGCGGCTGACGGTGTTGGTAAAATAGCGGTCCACCACGTCCTTGCAGATGCCGACGGCCTCAAAGATCTGCGCGCCCTCGTACGACTGCATGCTGGAAATGCCCATCTTGGAGGCGATGCGCATCACGCCGTCCAGAATCGCCTTGTTGTACGCGTCGACGGCGGCGTAATAGTCCTTGTTGAGCGCCCCGCCCGCGATGAGCTCGCCGATGCAGTCCTGCGCGAGATAGGGGTTGACGGCGCTCGCGCCGTAGCCGAAGAGGGTGGCGAAGTGGTGCACATCGCGCGGCTCTGCGCTTTCGAGGATGATGGAGATCGCGGTGCGCTTCTTCGTGCGCACCAGATACTGCTGTACGGCGGAGACCGCCAGCAGCGACGGGATGGCGATATGGTTCTCATCCACGCCGCGGTCGGAGAGGATGAGGATGTTCGCGCCCGCGTAATACGCCTTGTCGCAGGCGACGAAAAGCCGGTCGAGCGCAAGCGCGAGCGAGGAATTCTTGTAGTACAGCAGCGAGACCTTTTTCGCCTGCAGGCCCGGCATATGGAGCCCCTCGATCTTCATGAGATCGCGGCTGGAAAGGACGGGGTTGTTGATCTGCAGGACGCGGCAGTTTTCCGCGCAGTCGGCCAGCAGATTGCCGTCGGAGCCGGCGTAGACGGTCGTATCGGTGACGATCGCCTCGCGCAGCGCGTCGATGGGCGGGTTCGTGACCTGCGCGAACATCTGCTTGAAGTAGTAGAACAGCGGCTGGTGCTTTTCCGACAGCACGGCCAGCGGGATATCCGCGCCCATGGAGGCCGTCGGCTCCGCGCCGTTTTTCGCCATGGGCAAAATGGCCGAGTGGATCTCGTCGTAGGTGTAGCCGAAGATCTTGTACAGGCGGCTGCGCTCCTGGGCCGTGTATTCCGGGACCTTCCGGTTGGGGATGGGGATATCGGCCAGCTGCAGCAGCTCCTGATCGAGCCATTCGCCGTAGGGATTCTGCGCGGCGTAGCGGTGCTTGATCGCCGCATCCTCGAGGACCGTCCCGGTCCTGGTGTCGACGAGCAGCATCTTGCCCGGCTGCAGGCGGGATTTGCGCACGATCTTCTCCGGCGCGACCGGCAGCGCGCCGACCTCGGAGGCGAGGATCAGATAGCCGTCGTTCGTGACCAGATACCGCGCCGGGCGCAGCCCGTTGCGGTCGAGCACGGCGCCGACCTGCTCGCCGTCGGAGAAGAGGATGGCGGCGGGGCCGTCCCAGGGCTCCAGCATGGTGGCGTAATACTGGTAGAAATCGCGCTTTTTCTGGCTGATGTTCTTGTTGTTCTCCCAGGGCTCGGGGATGGTGATCATCACCGCCAGGGGCAGGTCCATGCCGTTCATCACCATGAACTCCAGCGCGTTGTCCAGCATGGCGGAGTCTGAGCCGGAGGTGTTGATGATGGGCAGGATCTTATTCATGTCGTCCTGCAGGATGGGGCTCTCGATGCTCTCCTCACGGGCCAGCATGGCATCGGTGTTGCCCTTGATGGTGTTGATCTCGCCGTTGTGCAGGATAAAGCGGTTGGGGTGTGCACGCATCCAGCTGGGGTTGGTGTTGGTAGAAAAGCGGCTGTGCACCATGCCGATGGCGGATTCGTAATCCTCGTCCTGCAGGTCAAGGTAGAACAGGCGCAGATCGTGCACCAGGAACATGCCCTTGTAGACGATGGTGCGGCTGGACAGGCTGGGCACATAGGTGCCGTTGCTGGCCTGCTCGAACACGCGGCGCACGATGTACAGGCGGCGGTCAAACTCGATGCCCTTGCTTACCTTGGCAGGCTTTTTGATGAAGCACTGCCAGATGGAGGGCATACAGTCCCGGGCCTTCTGGCCCACGGCATCGGGGTCTACCGGCACCCTGCGCCATGCCAGAAACTCAAGCCCCTCCTTGCGGGTGACCAGCTCAAACAGCTTCATGGCCTGTGCCCGCAGGTGCTCGTTCTGGGGGAAGAAGAACATGCCGACACCGTATTCCCGCTCGTTGCCCAGGCTGATGTTCAGCTCATCGGCCACTTTGGAGAAGAACTTGTGGCTGATCTGCAGCATGATGCCCACGCCGTCGCCGGTCTTGCCCTCAGCGTCCTTGCCGGCGCGGTGCTCCAGACGCTCCACGATGCTCAGGGCATCGCTGACCGTCTGATGGCTCTTGCGGCCCTTGATGTCCACCACAGCGCCGATGCCGCAGGCATCGTGCTCGAACTGAGGGTCATACAGGCCAAGAGGCGTGGCGTTTTCCGTAAATTGATCCATTGCCTTTCCCATCCTTATCTCTCAAAATATCCTCTGGGCCGCGGCACAATCCGCAGCCAATCTTGCACAGAAAACAAAAAGCGCCCCAGAAGGGTAAACCTCACCCTTCTGGAACGCCTTTGTTCCGGTACCTATAATTATACTGAACGCTGAAAATTTTTCAAGCGACAGTTGCACCAAACGTGAAAGCACAATCGCAGCGCATCTTGTGCGGTTTGATGATGAGATGAAACGGATTCATCCTTCGCCCAAAATCGCTTTCAGGTCCTGCTCCGGTGTCGTGACGGCCATCAGATTGTACTTTTCCTGCAAAACGCGCACCACGCCCGGCGAGAGGAAGGCGGGCAGGGTAGGGCCGAGCCGGATGTTCTGGATGCCCAGCGCCAGCAGTGCGATGAGGATGCAGACGGCCTTCTGCTCGAACCAGCAAAGCACCAGCGAGAGCGGCAGGTCGTTGACGGTGCAGCCGAAGGCATCGGCCAGCGCCAGCGCGATCTGAATGGCGCTGTATGCGTCGTTGCACTGGCCGATGTCCAGGATGCGCGGCAGCCCCGCCACCGTGCCAAGATCTAAGTCATTGAAGCGGAACTTGCCGCAGGCCAGCGTCAGCACCATGGTGTCGGGCGGCGTCTGCTTGGCGAACTCGGTGTAGTAGCGGCGGGAAGGCCGGGTGCCGTCACAGCCGCCCACCAGGAAGAAATGGCGGATCTGCCCGCTTTTCACGGCCGCAACGATCTCATTGGCGTGGGAGAGCACAGCGCTCCGCGCAAAGCCGGTCACGACGCTGCGCCCGCCGTTGATGCCGGGCATGGCGGTGTCTTCCGGGTAGCCCCCTAGTTCCAGTGCTTTGGCAATGACGGGGGAGAAATCCCGCTCTGGCCCGATGTGCGGGACGCCGGGATAGGACACCACCGAGGTGGTGAACACCCGGTCGGCGTAGCTCTCCCGCAGGGGCATGATGCAGTTGGTGGTGAAGAGGATCGGGGCCGGGATGTCCTCAAACTCCCGCTGCTGGTTCTGCCAGGCTGTGCCGAAGTTGCCCTTCAGATGCGGGTACTTCTGCTTCAGCTCCGGGTAGCCGTGGGCGGGGAGCATTTCCGAGTGGGTGTAGACGTGGATGCCTTTGCCCGCCGTCTGCTCCAGCAGGCACTTCATGTCGTAGAGGTCGTGGCCGGAAATGACGATGAACGGCCCTTTCTCGATGACGAGCGGCACCTCCACCGGCTCCGGCTGGCCGAAGGCCCCGGTGTTAGCGGCGTCCAGCAGCTCCATGCAGCGGTAGCTGGCCTTGCCGGTCTTCTGCACCAGTGCCCAGAGGGTGTCGATGGAGCATTCGCTGCCAACGGCCTGCAATGCTTCGCAGAAGAAGCGGTCCAGCTCCGGGTCGATGCGGCCCAGCACCCGCGCATGGTAATTGTACGCTGCCATGCCGCGCAGGCTGAACAGGACGAACGATTTCAGACTGCGGATGTCCTCGTTCGGCTCGTGCCAGAGGTTTGCCATGTCGTAGTCGAACCCGATGCCGGGGCAGGCCGCATGGATGCTCTCGGTCAGCTGGTCCACGGTCTGCGGGTCGAAGTTCACGTTGGTGATGGTGGTGAACAGCCCTTCCATCAGCAGAAGTGCCTGTTCCGGGGCGGGGGCCCGCCCCTCGCCGATGAGCTGGCTGGCGTAGGAGATGAGTGCGCCGGTCAGGCGGTCCTGCGCCGCTGCTGTGTCCGCGCTTTTGCCGCAGACACCGGCCTTACCGGTACAGGCAGTGCAGTGCGCCGCCTGCTCGCATTGAAAACAAAACATCTGTTCGTCCATTTCAGAACCCTCTCTTCGCTTGATGTGGTCAGTATGGACGGGTTGGCGGGGCTTTATACAGGCCGCACGAGGGGCGTTTTCTCGGCGAGTATCCGAGGTGGGGCCCCGCTTGCGGGGCGGGCATGGAATGTCCGTTGACCCGCCGGGAAAAGCTCCCGGAGATGCGGCCAGCGAATAGATACAAAAAGAGCCGCGCTCTTGCGAACGCAGCTCTTGAAAATGCTTTGGAACAATTAGTAGGTGATGCCCTGTGCCATCATGGCGGTGGCCACCTTCAGGAAACCGGCGCAGTTTGCACCGACCATCAGGTTGCCCTCGGAACCAGCGGCAACGGAAGCGTCATAGGAAGCGTGGAAGATGCCCTCCATGATGCCCTTCAGCTTTGCATCGACCTCTTCGAAGGTCCAGCTCAGGCGCTCGGAGTTCTGGCTCATCTCCAGACCGGAGGTAGCCACGCCGCCTGCGTTGGAAGCCTTTGCGGGTCCGTACAGGATGCCGTTGGACAGGTAGACCTCGATGGCCTCCGGGGTGCTGGGCATGTTAGCGCCCTCGCAGACCACGGTGCAGCCGCCCTTTACCAGAGCCTCGGCAGACTCCTTGTTGATCTCGTTCTGGGTAGCGCAGGGCAGGGCGATGTCGCAGGGGACAGTCCAAACCTGGGTGCAATCAGCAACATAGGTAGCACCGGCGTGGGTCTCGGCGTACTCCTTGATGCGGCCACGGCGCACTTCCTTCAGGTCCTTCACATAGGCCAGGTCGATGCCGTTGGGGTCGTAGACGTAGCCGTTGGAGTCGGACATGGTCACGACCTTGGCACCCAGCTGGGTGGCCTTCTCGCAGGCGTAGATTGCAACGTTGCCGGAACCGGAGATGACCACGGTCTTGCCCTGGAGGCTGTCGTTCCGCATGCACTTCAGGGCCTCAGCGGTGAAGTAGCACAGGCCGTAGCCGGTAGCCTGGGTACGGGCCAGAGAACCACCAAAGGTCAGGCCCTTGCCGGTGAGCATACCGCCCTGGAAGCTGTTGGTCAGGCGCTTGTACTGGCCGAACATGTAGCCAACCTCGCGGCCGCCGACACCGATATCACCGGCGGGGCAGTCCACGAACTGGCCGATGTGGCGGTACAGCTCGGTCATAAAGCTCTGGCAGAAGCGCATCACTTCCATGTCGCTCTTGCCGTGGGGGTCAAAGTCAGAGCCGCCCTTGCCGCCGCCCATGGGCAGGGTGGTCAGGCTGTTCTTGAAGGTCTGCTCAAAGCCCAGGAACTTCAGGATGCCCTGGTTGACAGAGGGATGGAAGCGCAGGCCGCCCTTGTAGGGGCCGATGGCGCTGTTGAACTGCACGCGGTAGCCGCGGTTCACCTGCACCTTACCGGCATCGTCCACCCAAGGCACACGGAAGGTGATAATGCGCTCCGGCTCCACCAGGCGCTCGATCAGACCGGCCTTCTCGTACTCGGGGTGCTTTTCCACAACGGGCTGGATGCTCTCCAACACCTCGCGCACAGCCTGCAAAAACTCGGGCTCGTTGGCGTTGCGCTTTTCCAGACCCTCGTAAACACGCTTCAGGTATTCATTCGTCAGCATAATAGAATACTCCTTTTCCCAATTACTCTATAAATTTGAAAAAGCGGAAATGCCCCTGCCCGCCGCACAGCGGGTATATCCTTGCAGATGCCGGGCGCTTCCGGTTCTCCATGCTTGCACGGCACGCCCGCAATGGCGGGCAATGCTTACTTTATTATTATAAAGCTTTGCAATGGGTTTTACAATAGCAAAAAGCAGAATCTGTTTAAAAAAACAGATAAAAAGTCACAGCTGCTTCACAAAACGAAAATTAAAAGCCGGAATGCGCCGCGAACCTTGTTTTTTAAAGTGCGCTGCCGCCCCAAAGCCGCGCGGAAAAGAATGTCTTTTGCGTGTCGGCGGGCGTATCTAAGCAAAAAGCCCTGTGTCACAACGGGCACAGGGCGGGGTGCAGTTACTTCTTCAGCAGCTTTTCGCAGGCGTCTGCGGCACCTTCCAAAAATTCGCCGCCATAGGTCTCGATCATGCCGGCGTCGGAAAGCTCTGCCAGTTTGGGGTCGATGGGGCACTTGGCCAGCACAGGCAGATGATGCTTTGCGGCCACCTCGTCCACATGGCTGTTGCCAAACACATTGATGTGCTTGCCGCAGTCCGGGCAGACGATGTAGCTCATGTTTTCTACGATGCCCAGCATGGGCACCTTCATCATCTCGGCCATGTTCACGGCCTTTGCCACGATCATGCTTACCAGCTCCTGCGGGCTTGCCACCACAACGATGCCATCCACCGGCAGGCTCTGGAACACGGTCAGGGGCACATCACCGGTGCCCGGGGGCATATCCACGAACAGGAAATCCACGTCCTTCCAGACCACATCGGTCCAGAACTG
>OMGA01000835.1_pt1 | contig 11917 bp, 9 predicted proteins | sample 1674211 | NCBI WGS metagenome assembly OMGA01 (sample SAMEA103958152, study PRJEB25191) | human gut metagenome | biome: human-associated habitat [ENVO:00009003]; feature: intestine environment [ENVO:2100002]; material: feces | place: Germany | collected 2013/2015
CGACCTCCTCCTCGTCGCGGCCGAAATCGTACGCACGGTCGCTGCCGAGCCACGGCGTATCGTTGCCGAGCGTCTCGCGGTAGTAGTCCAGATGGGCCTGCACGCCGACGTTGAGCGACGAACGGTAGGTGAAGTAGTGATTATACATCAGATTGAGCGCCAGAGAATTCTGGTTTCCGCTGTAATCGTTCAGCCCGAAATAGGCCTCCTCGTCGAAATGGTCGAAGTCGGCCACGAAGGCCAGGTTCGAGCGCATCTCGTCCTGCTCCGCCTCGTCATAGACCGACGGTCCCACGGGCATTCCGACCTTGAAATAGCCGTTGGCGTTGCGGTTGCGGATGTGCGAACCGTAGAGCGGCATCTTCTTGTCGCCGGCCCGCCAGTCCCAGTCCTTCTCCATCGCCTCGCGCATGGTCCGGGTGTTCTTGTAGTCGAGCATGCCGCCCAGACGATTCTCCTGCACGAACTTCCAGCCCCAGCGCACCTGCGTGCCGTTGTCGGCCGCATAGAGCCACTTGTTGGCCACGTTGATCTGGTCGGAAATCGGCAGGTCGCGGAATCCGTCGTCGTTGTGATCCATCTTGCGGACGTCGGTATCCATCGAACCGTGGAGCAGGATGACGCTCGACAGTTTCTTGTCCTTCGTGACGGGGAACGCCGTCGAGATGTTGGCCTCGGGGCGCAGTTCGTCGTCCAGATAGAGGTTCACGAACAGCCTCTCGTCGTCCGTCGGCTTGCGGTGCTCGAGGTTGATCTGCCCCGTGATGGCCTCATGCCCGGCAGTCACCGATGCCACGCCCTTCGACACCTGAATCGAATTGAGCCACATGCCGGGCGTGTAGCTCAGTCCGTAGGGGGCGCTCAGCCCGCGCATGATCGGGCGGTTTTCGTCGAGTATCTGAGTGTAGGTACCTGCCAGGCCGAGCATCTTGATCTGCCGTGCGCCCGAAATGGCATCGCTGTACCCGACGGTCACCGACGCCGAGTTCTCGAAGCTCTCGGCCAGGTTGCAGCAGGCCATCTTGCAGAGGCCCGCGAACGAGATCATCTCGCCCTTGACGATGCCGTCACGCTTGACGAAGTTGCCGCTCAGGTTACCCTCGACCACCACGTCCTCCAACGCCACGCCTTCGGAAGCGAGTGTGAATTCGATACGCTCCGCACCGCCTGCCACACGCAGCGTGTCGTTCACATATCCCAGATACGAGGCGACCAGATTGTCGTAACCTTTTACCCGGTGGAGCAGGAACGCCCCCTGGGCATCGGTGCTGGCACCGATCGTAGTACCCTCCCAGTAAACCGAAGCGCCCACCAGCGGCTGGTTGTCGGCGTCGCGGACTACACCCCGCAAATCCTGTGCGCAGAGGGTACCGCACACGGCAAGGGAAGAAACAGATAAAATGATTTTGTTGATTTTCATTACATTCCGTTATTGGTTAAAACTATTTGCGGGCGGATGCGCGCAGCATCCGTCCCAAAAAGGTTTTAAGCCAATGCGGGAGGGGCACGAAGCCCTGCGGAGCGCACATGGCCCCGCATGACGAAAGGAGCGCCGCGTTCGGGAAGCGTCTCCCCGAAGAGCTTGAGGTCGGCCGCAACCGGAGCCTCCGCAACCAATGCGGGCGGCAGGTCGGTGACCGTGCAGCGGATGAATTTCTCGTGGTTATCGGAAGAGGAACCCGTATAGAGTTCGATTTCGGTCGAATGGTGGTTGCCGCAGCAGGGAGCCTTCAGCGACTCGCCGGCACCCGCGGCATCGGCGCCGTGCTGGCAGTGGTGGCAGCAGACATGCGACGACATCGTGACGCACTTGCACGAAAGCGACACATACGCAGGGCCGCCCCACGCCGTCAGGTAGATGGCGAGCAGCAACAGCGATATGAGTCTTTTCAATTTCATGCTACCTTTCAAGTTTTCCGTCCGTGCGCCGGACACGTGCCGCCGGTTACTCCAGCACGCCGCATTCGGCGAGCTTCGCAGCCCAGGCCTCGGCATCGCGCTGTGCGGTGGCTTCGTCCACGTCGTAACGCTCCAACAACAGGGCGGCTGCATCCCCGGTGGTAAAGTCCTTGCCGCCGAGCGCCTCCCAAAGATAGAGCGACGAATCGTTGAGCGCCAGGATACGGGTCATGTCGGCACCGCAGCGGCCCGGCATGATAATCACATGCTCCCCCGCCATCTCGCGCACTTTGAATTTTTCGCTTATCTTCATTTGTCGAACGTCTAATCCGATGCAAAAGTATAAAAAATTCCGGGAAACACCTAATTTTTCCTACCTTTGTATTCATGGAAAGGCCAGCGGACAAGATATACGACGTGCTGAAACGCTACTGGGGCTTCACCGAATTCCGGCCCGTACAGGAGCGTATCATCCGTTCGGTGATGGACGGGCGCGACACCCTGGCCCTGATGCCCACGGGCGGCGGAAAGTCGCTTACCTACCAGATCCCCGGGCTTGCGCAGGAGGGGCTGTGCATCGTCGTGACGCCCCTGATCGCCCTGATGAAAGACCAGGTCGACCGCCTGCGGGCACGGCACATCCCGGCCGTGGCGATCCATTCGGGGCTCTCGCCGCGTGCAATCGACATCGCGCTGGACAACTGCGTCTACGGCGACGTCAAGTTCCTTTACGTCGCCCCCGAGCGGCTCGCAACGGAGGCCTTCCGCCTGCGCGTCGTGCGCATGAACGTATCGCTCGTGGCCGTCGACGAAGCCCACTGCATCTCACAGTGGGGCTACGATTTCCGCCCCTCGTACCTGCGCATCGCCGAGCTGCGCGAGAAGTTGCCCGGTGTCCCGGTGCTGGCGCTCACGGCCTCGGCCACGAAACTCGTGGCCGAAGACATCATGCGCCACCTGCGGTTCGGCGAACCGCATATCCTGCGGAGCAGCTTCGCACGTCCCAACCTTTCGTACAGCGTCCGCCACACCGACGACAAGAACGGGCAGCTGCTGCGCCTGGTACGCAACGTCCCCGGTTCGGGCATCGTCTACGTCCGTACGCGCGAAGGCACCGAGCAGGTCGCCGACATGCTGCGCAGGGAGGGTATAACGGCCGCGGCCTACCACGGGGGCATGGGGCATGCCGAACGCTCGCTACGACAGGAGGAGTGGGTCTCGGGCAGGACGCGCGTGATGGTCGCCACCAACGCCTTCGGCATGGGCATCGACAAACCCGACGTGCGCTTCGTCGCCCATTACAGCATGTGCGACTCGCTCGAGAGCTACTACCAGGAGGCCGGCCGAGCGGGCCGCGACGGCATGCGGAGCTACGCCCTGCTGCTGGTATCGTCGGACGACGGCGAACGCATCGTGCGGCGTTTCGAGCAGGAGTTCCCGCCGCTCGAAAAGATCAAGGACATCTACGAACGGGTCTGCTCCTACCTGCAGGTCGGCATCGGCGACGGCGCCCAGGCATCGTTCCTGTTCAACATCCACGACTTCTGCGCCCGCGAGCACCTCTACTCCGGCACGGTCGTAAGCGCCCTGAAGCTCCTGCAGCAGAACGGTTACATGACGCTGACCGACGCACAGGAGAACCCGGCGCGGATCATGTTCTGCGTGAGCCGCGACGACCTCTACAAACTCCGCGTACAGCGCGACGAGCTGGATCACTTCATCCGCACGCTGCTGCGCCTCTACAACGGGGTCTTCACCGAATTCCGGCAGATCGACGAGGGCGAGATCGCCACCTGGAGCGGCTATACCGTGCAGCGGGTCAAGGAGCTGCTCAAACGCCTCTGGCAGTTGCGCGTGATCCGCTACGTCCCCTCCAACCGCTCGCCGATCCTCTTCATGGACGAGGAGCGGCTGCCCCGCGCCGACCTCTACATCGCCCCCGAGACCTACAAACGGCGGCAGGAGCTGATGCGCGAACGCTTCGAACACATGCTCGCCTACGCCGCGAACGAGACCCGTTGCCGCAGCGCCGTCCTGGAAGGGTATTTCGGCGAGGGCGCCCCTGCGGCATGCGGCGTATGCGACATCTGCCTCGCACACAAACGTGCCGGGAAGCGGCAGGCGCAGGACGGCGCTGCGCCGTCATCCGACGGCGGGCTGCGCGAAAAACTGCTCCAAAGGTTGTCCCGCGGGGCTGCCGACCCGCACGAACTGGCCGCGGAATTCCCCGGGGAGGCACAGCAGATAGGCCGGGCGCTGCGCGAATTGCTCGACGAAGGCATCGCCGGCACGGGCAGGGACGGGAAAATCGGGTTAAAATAGGGTCGTAACCGCCCGCGGGGATGTAAAAAATCGCCCCGCATGCCGTTTTCCGGAAATAATTCCCTATTTTTGTGAGAATGTTCCACGGCATGACTACGACAAACAACTTTACGGATAAGATCAGCAACGAGGAGGCCGCAGCGCTTCCGGCCATCGAATTCAGGGGCGAAATACGCATCGTCGACAATGAGCGCGACATCGTCCCCGCCTGCAAATTCCTGATGAAACAACGCGTCATCGGTTTCGACACCGAGACCCGCCCGTCGTTCCGGCCCGGGGTGACGTTCCGCGTGTCGCTGCTGCAACTCTCCACGCCGCAGCTATGCTTCCTCTTCCGGCTGAACAAGATCCCGCTCGCCAAGCCGATCCTGCAGGTGCTCGAAAGCCAGGAGATCCTGAAAATCGGCGCCGACGTCGCGGGCGACCTGCGCTCGTTGCGCCAGATACGCCATTTCCGCGACGCAGGGTTCGTCGACCTGCAAACGATAGCCCCCCAATGGGGCATCGGGGAGAAGAGCCTGCGCAAACTCTCGGCCATCGTGCTGGGGCAGCGCGTATCGAAGGCTCAGCGGCTGAGTAACTGGGAGGCCGCGACATTCACCGACAAACAAAAACTCTACGCCGCGACCGATGCGTGGGTCTGCACGGCGATCTACGACCGACTGCTTCACACACCCAAAATCAAACATCCCGAATTATGACACCTCAAGTATACCTGCGCAAAGGCAAGGAAGAATCGCTCATGCGCCGCCACCCGTGGATTTTCTCGGGCGCCATCGACCACATCAAGGCCGAAGACGAATCGGAAATCACGGAAGGCGCCCTGGTCGAAATATATACCCGCACGGGCGATTTCATCGCCCTGGGACACTACCAGATCGGCTCGATCGCCGTGCGTGTGCTTACATTCGACAAGGAACCGATCGACCAGGACTGGTGGAACCGGCGCATCGCCGTGGCCTACGACGTGCGGCGCACGCTCGGGCTCACGGACAACCCCGACACGGACTGTTACCGCCTCGTCCACGGCGAAGGCGACGGGCTCCCGGGACTGGTCGTGGATATCTACGGCACGGTGGCCGTCATCCAGTGCCACTCCGTCGGCATGTACCTCGCCCGCCAGGACATCGCGCGGGCGATCCTGGCCGCCTACGGCGACCGCATCACGGCCATCTACGACAAGAGTTCGCAAACCGTGCCCTTCAACGCCAAGCTGGGCGCTGTGGACGGCTACCTGTGGGGAAGTTCCGACCATTCGGCGCACGTGGTAACGGAGAACGGCGAGAAATTCCTCGTCAACTGGGAGCAGGGGCAGAAAACCGGGTTCTTCCTCGACCAGCGCGAAAACCGGGAGCTGGTCAAACGCTACTCGAAGGGGCGCACGGTGCTCAACACCTTCTGCTACACGGGGGGCTTCTCGGTCTATGCCATGGCCGGTGGCGCCGAGAAGGTCTGCTCGGTGGACTCTTCGGAACGCGCCGTCGTGCTGGCCACGGAAAACATGAAACTCAACTTCGGCCCGCAGGCCAACTTTACGGAAACAGCCGCCGATGCCGTGGAGTACCTCAAGGACATCGAAGACAAATACGACCTGATCATCCTCGACCCGCCGGCTTTCGCCAAGCACCACAAGGTGCTGGGTAATGCCATGCAGGGCTACAAGCGCCTCAACGCCCGCGCCATATCGCAGATACGCCCCGGCGGCATCCTCTTCACGTTCTCCTGCTCGCAGGCGGTGTCGAAGGAGCTGTTCCGCACGATGATTTTCTCGGCCGCGGCCATCGCGGGCCGCAACGTGCGCATCCTGCACCAGCTGACGCAGCCCGCCGACCACCCGGTGAGCATCTACCACCCCGAAGGCGAGTACCTCAAGGGACTGGTGTTGTATGTAGAATAGGAAAGACCGCCCCGAACGGACATGGAAAAAACCGCACACCCGACCTACGCCCACTGCCCGATCCGCCATATCGTCGACCGCTTCGGGGACAAGTGGTCGCTGCTGGTACTCTACAACCTCCATACGAGCGGGTGCCTGCGTTTTTCGGAAATCCACCGCCGGACGGCCGACATCTCGCAGAAGATGCTCACATCGACACTCCGCAAGCTGGAACAGGACGGGCTGCTGTCGCGCAAGGTCTACCCCGAGGTACCGCCCCGCGTGGAATATGCGCTCACGCCCCGCGGCGAGTCGCTCATGCCCCACCTCACAGCGCTTATCGGGTGGGCAGAGGAAAATTTCGACGCCATCCTCGAAGACCGGGAGCGGGAAAAGATATAGCGACGGCCAGGGTCTGCCCGGCAAATCAAGCGGATACCCGCGGACAGCCCCCTGTCGTCAGCCGACAGCAAAACGTTGTCAGCCGACAGCAAAATAAGGACGCTCCCACAACGAGCAACGGGAAACGCCCATCCGCGGAACCGGGCGCCCCGCAAGCAAGACAGCGGGAGCCAGTCGCCCCCCCCCGGAAATGCGCCCGCAAAGGCATCGGCTGGCGGCAACGAGATCGGCATCCGGCACATAACCTCAACAAAAAAAGTCCCTTCCGGGACTTTTCCTATTTTACCTTTTCATAGACATACACTTCGTGCAGTTCGCTGTCGTACCCCGGGTAGAAACCCCTGACCATTCCCAGCACGATGCGCGAACCCCGGTTCGAAAGTACCAGCAGCTCATCCGTCGCAGGGTCGACGGTCAGCCCCTCGATCTCGCCCGCGCGCCGGAAATCGGACATCATACGGAACGGCAACACCGTAGCATAGCTTTTCCCGTCGCGCAGGTCGGCAATATAGAGGTTGTCCGGCTCGTCCAGGTCGGCATCGCCGTCGTCGGCCGAAATGAGCATCTGCCCGCCGGCCATATATATCCCCTGCTGCCACTGCGGCACCGGGCGCAGGTGGACTTTGCGCACATACTTACCCGTCGCCAGGTCATAACCGTACAGGTAGCGCCCGTCGACCCAGTCGGCCATCCAGACCATATTCCGGTCGCGGTCTACGGCCAGCCCGCACACCTCGACCTGCCCCGAAGCCGGTTCCCAATCGATCGACCGCTTCCATGTCAGGTCGTCGGCATCGTACACGGCGACCTGGATATTCTCACCCTTACCGTCTTCGAAAGTCTCGATGCCGGCATAAATCTCACCGTTCCAGACGTCGATATCGCCGATATGGTTCGCGGCGAGCGGCAACCCTTCGAACGGCTGCCCGTTACGGGCGACCAGCCGCCCCTGCTTGTCGTACTTGTAGAGCACCGTGCTGCCCGAAACATAATAGTAGTTCGAGTCAGCGGCGATCCCCTGCCGGCCTTCGACCGGGAAAACCCGCGACAGGCGGTACTCCCCGCCCAGTGTCTGCGCCCGGAGTGCGGTTCCGGCCGCCAACAGGAGCAATACAAAAAAAGTTCGTTTCATCGTTATCTGCAATACTATTTGGCAATCATATACTTGATACGCCCGGCCTCACGGCCCGGATTTTCGTTCCCCACTCTGCGCCCTTGGATTTCCGTGCTCCAAATCCTGCGCCCCGGATTCACACCCGGCTTCGCACCCAGGCAGCTGTCGTGCCCCCTCCCGGGCCGCGCCCGAAACTCCGTCCCGCCCCGAGGCAACTTCGGCCTTGCTGCCCGGATTTTTTCATCCCCGGCTGCGCGCCCCGGCAGCTGTTATGCACCGCCCCGGCTGCGCCCGCGGCCCGATCCTCCCCGGAGCGCTTCCCGAGGAGACTTCTGCCTCGCCGCCCGGCAACACCTGAAAAGGCCGCCGCCGCGTAGTCGGGATATACGATCGCAAACCCGACGGAGCAAAAACGAGGCCGGAGCCGGAAACCCGCATCGCAGGAACCGCCTCCGGCCTATTCATATCGCGTATCGTCGGGCTTCGCGGAACCGCGCGGGCCACCGGGCTTCACGCATCGGCCTGCGCCGTATCCGGCAATCCCCGCTGCCGGCCCTGCGCCGGTGCGAACCGTTTACTTGCGTTTGGTACGCTGCTGCGCCTCCTGCTGGCGGAGGAGCTCCTCGTAGCGCTGCTGGAACTTCGACTTCTTGCCCTTGCTCCGTTTGGCGGCATTGGCCTGCATGACGGCATGGATCTTATCGTCGTCGACCATGCGGCGGATCAGCAACGTCTGGCCGATGGTAAAGAGGTTCGACAGCAGGTAGTAGTAGCAAAGGCCGCTCGAATAGCTGTTGAACCACAACAGCATCATGATCGGCATCATGTAGACCATCATGAACTTCATGCCGGCCATCTGGGGCTGCGACGACGCCGTCTGCTGGTAGTTGATGCTGTCGTACGACGAAAGGTCGTCGGCCCAGAGGAACGGTTGTTCGCGCAGCTCGATCGAAGCCGGGAAGAAACGGAACATGGCGATCAGGATCGGCATCTGGATCAGCATGGGGATACATCCGCCCATGGGGTTGATGCCCGCTTTCTTGTAGAGCTCCATCGTCGCCTGCTGTTTTTTCATGGCGTCCTCCTTCTTGGGGTATTTCTTGTTGAGCTCGTCCACCTGCGGTTTTATCAGGCGCATCTTTGCCATCGAAACGTAACTCTTGTACGTGAGGGGCGAGATGACGAGTTTCACCAGGATCACCAGGATCAGGATGATGATACCGAAGCTGGCGATATAGTTGCGCAGGAAGTCGAAGACCGGGATGACGCACCAGCGGTTCACCCAGCCGAAGATACCCCATCCCAGCGGGATCAGGCGCTCCATGTGCAGTTCCTCACCGTCCGCAGCGGCGACCTTCTTGAGGATGGCGTATTTGTTCGGGCCGAAATAGAATGCAAAGTCATACCCTTCGGTCTGCACCGTATAGGGCACGGTCATCTGCGCCGAAAAACTCTTCAGCAATTCCGAACCGGGAGCCGCCGTATCGAACGCCAGGTTGGCGTTGGTGACATTTTGCGGGGCGATGAACGCCGACGAAAAGAACTGCTGCTTAAAAGCCACCCAGTTGACCGATGTGGAGATGCTCTTCGACTTGGATTTTTCGCTCATCCCCAGATCCTCGATCGAGCTCTCGCCCGGGAACCGGTACGAAATCGTCGTGTACATGTTCTCGTTCTGGAATCCCTTTTCGTTCTGGTAGGAATTGTTCGACCAGTCGATACCGATCGACGCCTGGTTGGCCATCTGCGGCGCCATATTCACCAGCCGCACGTTGAAGTCCACGAGGTAGTCGCGCTCGGGCACCTGCTTATTATATATAAGGTACTCATATTCGAGCCAGGCATCCGCTGCCACGGGCAGGCGCATCACCACCCTCCGGGCATCGCCTTCGACCTGTTCGGGCTGGGCCCGGAAGACATAGTCCATCGTGTTGACCTTGACGTTGTTCAAGCCGTTCTTCACGTAGAACGAAAGGTCGAACCTGGCACTCGCGGGATCCATCAGCTCGATCAGCTGGTCACGCTTGCCGCGGGGTGCATACTTGGTGTAATCCTTGAGCGTCACGCCCGTGATCCGGCCGCCGCGGGTCGAAAAGGTCACGATCATCACATCGTTCTCGACGGTAAACTCCTCCGCCTCCGCGTCGCGCGCACCGGCGAGGTATTCGCCCAGCGCAGCGACCTGCTGCCGGCGTACGGCATCAGCGGCATTTGCCTCAGCCTCGGGCACAACCGCACTCGAAGCTGCCACGGCCGTACTGTCGGCTACGGGGACTACGGGGCGCGTCGCTGCCGCCACCGAATCCTGGTAGGCCTGATACGCGGCCATTTCCTGCTGATATTTCTCCTGCTGTTTGGTATTGAAATAGGCGAACCCCAGGAAAAGCGCCGCCACGACGACAATACCTAAAATTGTTTTTTTATCCATTTAAAATTGTTTCGTTCTTTCGCTGTTATGAGTGTTGATATTATTTCTTCCCGGCATATTCGAGTGCCGCTCCCACAAATGCCACGAACAGCGGCGAGGGGCTCAGCACCGTACTCTTATATTCGGGATGGTACTGCGTACCGACGAACCAGGGATGCCCCTCGACCTCGACGACCTCGACCAGCCCCGTGTCGGGATTGATACCCACGGCCTGCATACCGGCACCTTCGAACGCAGCCAGGTAATCATTGTTGAATTCGTAACGGTGACGGTGACGCTCCGAAATATGGAGCTTGCCGTAGGCCGCCGCGACTTTCGAACCTTTCTTCAGCGTACAGGGATAAGCGCCCAGCCGCATCGTGCCGCCCTTGGCCGTCACGCCCTTCTGCTCTTCCATCAGGTCGATCACCGGATGGGGCGTAGACTCCATTTCGCTCGAATTCGCATCGGCCAGACCCAGCACGTTGCGTGCGAATTCGATCACGGCGCACTGCATACCGAGGCAGATTCCCAGGAACGGGATCTTGTTCTCACGTGCATAGCGCACAGCGACGATCTTACCTTCGATGCCACGGTTGCCGAAGCCCGGGGCCACGAGGATACCGGACATCCTGCCCAGCTTCTCGGCCACATTCTCGGCTGTAACCTTTTCCGAATTGACATAGCGCAACTTGACCTTGCAGTCGTTCACGGCCCCTGCATGGATGAATGATTCGCAAATCGACTTGTAAGCGTCGGGCAATTCGGTATATTTGCCAACCAGCGCGATCTCGATCTTCTTGGCCGGGTGCTTCACCTTCTCCACGAAGGCCGTCCACGCCGCCATGTCGGGTTCCTTCTCGGCCGGCAGGTTCAGTTTGTCGAGCACCACCTCGTCGAGGTGCTGTTCGTGCATCTTCAGCGGCACTTCGTAGATCGTCGGCACGTCGATCGACTCCATCACGGCGTTGGCGTCGACATTGCAGAATAACGCCACTTTGCGGCGCAGGTTGGTCGACAGCGGATGCTCCGTGCGCAGCACGAGGATGTCGGGCTGCAACCCGTTTTCGAGCAGGGCCTTGACCGAATGCTGCGTGGGCTTGGTCTTCAGTTCGCCCGAAGCGGCCATATAGGGGATCAGCGTCAGGTGCACGAGGGCCGTGCTCTTGTAGCCCAGCGAATAGCGCAGCTGGCGTACCGATTCGATGAACGGCAGCGACTCGATGTCGCCCACCGTACCGCCGATTTCCGTGATTACGAAATCGTATTTGCCGGTGTTTCCGAGCAATTTCACGTTGCGTTTGATTTCATCGGTGATGTGAGGGATAATCTGCACCGTCTTGCCGAGATAGTCTCCGCGGCGCTCCTTGTCGATGACGCTTTGGTAGATACGCCCGGTGGTGATGTTGTTCGCGCGAGTAGTGTGGACGTTGGTGAAACGCTCATAGTGACCGAGGTCGAGGTCGGCTTCGTGGCCGTCGACAGTCACATAGCATTCGCCATGCTCGTAGGGGTTCAATGTGCCCGGATCGATGTTGATATACGGGTCAAACTTTTGGATAGTCACTCTAAAACCGCGCGAAAGCAGCAATCGCGCCAATGAGGAAGAAATGATTCCTTTTCCAAGCGAAGAAACCACGCCTCCCGTTACGAAGATATATTTCGTTTCCACTCTGATTATTAATTTTTTTGCAAAGATAGTGCAAGGCGAGAGAAAAACAAAATCAAGCTTGCTTGAAATTTGATTTTCCGGCTTATGCCTTGTCTTGTGAAAATAATATGCTGCCGGATAGAAATGAGCAGTATTTTGCAATAAGGTTTGCCAAGGGCAAGTCGCCATTTTTAACTCTTTCAGCGTCCAAAGGCAATATACGTTCTTTCACGTGCGCCGCTCCCT
>OMGA01000840.1_pt1 | contig 11895 bp, 9 predicted proteins | sample 1674211 | NCBI WGS metagenome assembly OMGA01 (sample SAMEA103958152, study PRJEB25191) | human gut metagenome | biome: human-associated habitat [ENVO:00009003]; feature: intestine environment [ENVO:2100002]; material: feces | place: Germany | collected 2013/2015
CCTTACTTTCAATATTTCTCCTGCAAGATATGTGAAGATTTATAATGCCGACAATAATGGTCTTGTTGCTCAAGGTACTGGTTCTTTGACTACCCAGGTGGTTCCTCCTGTTACTTCTGCAAATTACTATGTTGAGGCAATTAACCCAGATGGTTCTATTGTGAAGTCTTCAAGTAAAGGCGTAACAGTTAATAACTATACTAAGTTACCTGCTATCTTTGACCAAGTATTTGGAAAGGATGCCAATGGTAATTATCTTACCTCTACATGGACTTGGGATGATTCATCCGATAAGTGCTGGGGCAATGGTGGCTGGGGAAGCGACCAGGGGCCTTCTTGGTGGGGCTTCAATGCTGGAGCCGACTTGGAAGGTCAGGCTAGTGGTAAGGGCTTAGCAGGTGATGGCTTACCTGATGCCTGGTTCTCTCTTAGCTTGAGCGAAGGTGTCAAGACTAGTCGTGGTGAAACTGGTACTGTATCCGTTAACGATAAACCTTCTCAGCAAGGTTGGGATATTGGCACTATGACATTCTCTGGTACTGTTCCTTTGCTGGGTGTACTTCCAAACGATGGTAATGCACGTTGTTACAAGTATCAGATTATCAAGGCAACGGGAGATAAACTTATCCTCGCAGCCCAGTCATCATCTGGTACCGAAGGTTGGTTCTTGTCATTCAAGAAGATTCCTAATAAATAAGTTTTAATAATAATCGTTGTGATTATAATATAAATAAGGTTAGGCCTCGGCTGTAGTGATTACAGTCGGGGCTTTTCTTTTTGCCCTATGCTGAAATTTTATCCGAAATGTTTGGTATATTCAATTATTTGTCGTACATTTGCGGAATGGTTTAAATGTTGGCTGCTATGGCAAAAGATTCTATTATTTATAATCATGATGGGATGGAACTTCCTGTTGATGATTGGAAGCATGGAGAACACTCTTTCGTGGAGTTGACGCATGTGATTCAAAGTACTCATGATGCAGCACAAACTTGTGCCGTCAAAGCTATCAATCGTATGCAGACGATGCGCAATTGGCTCATCGGCTACTATATCGTGGAGTTTGAACAGCACGGCAAAGATCGTGCTGAGTATGGTTCGCAACTTCTAAAGAAATTGGAGGAACGGGTAAATCGAAAGGGATTAAATGTTACACTGTTTAAAAATGCTCGTAACTTTTATCTGCTTTATCCACAGATGGAGGATAATTTTGTCTTTTTGAATGTTCCATTATCTAATTGCGAGGGTATTCCAAAAAGTCCGACACTGTCGGACTTTTTGAGCACAAAACTTGAAAAGGAAAAAAGTCCGACAGTGTTAGACCAATTGAAAACTTCGGGTAAATTGATAATTGCTAAGTTGTCTTTCTCTCATATTGTGGAGATAATGGCTGTTGATGATTCTCTTGCTCGTTACTTCTATGAGCAGGAGTGTATCAAATGTACATGGTCTGTTCGTGAGTTACGTCGCCAGATAAGTACCAATCTCTATGTTCGTGCGGGCATTAGCAGTAATCCTGAAAAGATGTTGTCTCTTCCTGGTATGAAAGGGCATGATTCTAATGAATTGCAGATTCGAGAGCCTTTTACGTTTGAATTCTTAGGATTGAGGGCTCAAGAGGTCGTTACAGAACAGGATATAGAGGATGCTTTGATTACTCATTTGCAAGAATTTATCTTGGAGCTAGGTAAAGGCTTCTGTTTTGAGTCTCGTCAAAAACGTATAGTGATAGATGACGAGTATTATTATCCAGACTTGGTGTTTTATAACCGGTATCTTCACTGTAGCGTCATTCTGGAATTGAAAGATTCGGAGTTCTCGCATGAGAACCTCGGGCAGCTGAATGCTTATGTTTCTTATTATCGAGAAAATGAAATGCAGCCTGGGGACAATCCTCCAATTGGTATTTTGCTCTGTATGAGAAAGGGTAAGAAAATGGTGGAGTATGCCTTGGCTGGTATGGATAACCAATTGTTTGTTTCCACTTATATGCTTCAGTTGCCCGACAAGAAAACATTGGAGGATTTCTTGTTGAAGCAGTTAGATAAAAACAAGTAAGTATAACGATTAGGTTAGGCTTCGGCTGTAGTGATTACAGTCGGGGCTTTTCTGTTTGCCTTATGCTGAAATTTTATCCGAAAAGTTTGGCGGTTACGATAAATAATCGTACCTTTGCGCTTACAATATTAATATTATAGTATAATGGTGCATTCATAAAAAATCCTAGATAAAGATTACAAACAGTGGGTTAAACAAATTGCTGTTCGTTATCGTGGAAGCTAAATAAAAGCAGCGATAAAGGTTAATACCGAGCAACTGCGATTTTATTGGCAACTTGGAAAGGATATAGTTGAAATGAAAGTAGAGGAACGATGGGGCGAATATGTCATCACTCAATTAAGCAAGGATTTGCAAAAACTCTTGCCTGGTGTTGAAGGACTTTCCATTACAAACCTTAGATATTGCCGCCGCTTTTATTTGCTTTATTCTCAGCAATATATAATTCACCCCCAAGTTGGGGGCGAAATAGAGAATGGGTCTTTGAAGAATGTATACTCCCAAACTGAGGATGTTTTTCAAATACCTTGGGGACATCATAAAGTCATCATGGATAATGTGAAAGGTTATTTCATAATCATTTAGTAAGCAGAATTTGACCTTTTTTGCTTTTCTTCTGTACTTTCTTGTATAATTGCTGAAAAGATTTGGTGTTTACGAGTTTTTATTGTACTTTTGTATGCAGTAAAACAAGTACATTTATACGGGTTACTTGTACAACCAGAAGCTTATACTTCCCCCAACTCCATGACTCACACCGAACGGTGTAAGCGCATGCATCGGACGAAGTAAGAGCGTGCTGCGTTCGAAGTGAGCTCGTGCACCGTTCGATGCACGTCGCACAGTTCTAGGACTTGAAGCGTATGGCTTACGTACTTAACTGGTTATAACGTACTTGTATGAACAACTAACAATACTAAGCTATGGCAATAAAGTATGAAATCCATTCCATCCATAACTCGAAGGGCGAAGGTGGAGAACAGAAATTTGTCCGGTTGCGAGACCATGAACCGATGACCAGTAAGCAGATAGAAGAGCATATAGAGCAGGTCTGTTCGCTTACCAGAGCTGATGTGCAGGCTGTGATGACTGCGCTGCATGGGTTGATCGTGACCGAACTGTCGCAAGGTGCCCGCTTCTATCTTCCGCAAGTGGGCTATCTCTCCCTGTCTGTTACAACAGAGTTGCCGGAAGGCAAGACGATGGAAAAGGTGACAGGTAATGACATCCGTCTGCGTAATATAAACTTCAAGCCTACTGCCGAACTGCTGAATGAGGTTTCACGGCATGTCAAGTTTGAACGTTCCAAATTCACAACAAGGTCACGGCAATATACCGAAGAACAGTTGTGGAACAAGATGGTAAATTTCCTGAAAGAGAATGAATATATTTGCCGACGTGACATGGAATTCCATTTTTCCTTGCGCCAGCAGACTGCCTTGAAATGGTTGAAGCATTTTACGGAGAAAGGGCTTCTCGTAAAGAAGGGCGCAAGCAATGCTCCTATCTATTTCCTGGCTGAAAAAGAACTGAATAAATAAACAGATTAAACCTAAAGAGAACAATGAATAAAATGATGATAAAATCTTGGAAACCGCTGTTGTCGCTGCTCTTCGGTGTGGCGGTAGTGATATTCTGGTCTGTTCCTTACATGAGTGGCTTGTGCTTTCAGGAACAGTATCAGATGTTTCTCTTTGATACCAACTATTTCCTGGAGCGCATTGTGCTGCCGGGAGGATTGGCTGACTATATCAGTGAGTTTTTGGTACAGTTCTATTATATGCCTGTCTTGGGCGGTACCATCATCGCCCTGCTCTTGATGAGCATACAGGCTATCTCGTGGGGACTAATGAAGCAATATGGAATGAAAGCCGTTTTCCCGGGATATCTGTTGAGCTTTGTACCTAGTATTGTATTATGGTGTGCCATGGGCGACCAGAATGTGTTGCTCTCTTTTGTCGTTGCACTTTTCGGAGCCTTGGTAATAGGATGGATTCATAACCGATTCCACAACCGGTTGGTAAAGGTGGTGTTCGAACTGGTTAGCACGGCATTGGTTTATTGGTTCCTGGGACCGGTAGTATTCGTTTATGTAGTCCTGATGATAGGCGATACGTTGAAGAATGCGCTTCAGAAGGGAAATGTTCTTTCCGGAATAGGCTATTCTGTCTGCATTCTGATTCTTACTATCGCCTGGATATTGCTCTCTACGCAGACATTGCAATATCCGGTTTCCCGCTTATTCTTGGGGCTTAACTATTACCGTTATCCTGGTGTTACATTCCTGCTGATTTATATTGTTATGGCATTGGCGGCTTTTATACCTTTCCTCGGTATGGTACATCCGCATAGTTCGGCATTGCAGAAGTGGCAGAAGTCTAAATGGGTAATGGCGGTAGCGTATGTTATTGTACTGTTTGCCTCTGTTTGTGGTATCAGAACTTCATTTGATGAGTTGACTTACGAGATGATAGACTATGATTTCTGGATACGTACAGAACAGTGGAATAAGATTATTGAGCACGCCGAAAAGAAACCTGCAACAAGTCCGTTGGGTGTTTCTAGTGTGAATCTTGCCTTGAGCCAGACAGGACAACTTCCCGACCGACTCTTCGAATTCTATCAGAATGGAGCAGAGGGTTTGTTCCCTGCTTTTTCCCGAGACATGACTTCGCCTGTATCTACCTCTGAGGTCTTTTATCGTTTGGGTATGGTGAATGATGCCGAACGTTATATGTTCGAGGCGCAGGAGGCGATACCGAATTTCCGCAAGAGTGCCCGTTTGACCCGACGTATCGCTGAGTGCGAAATCATCAATGGTAATTACGAGGTGGCTGCCAAGTTGCTCCGCAGGTTGCAGAAGACAATCTTCTATAGCAACTGGGCGAACCAGACGATGGCGTTACTGGGCAATGAGAAGGCTATCAACCGTCATCCTATCTATGGCAAGTTGCGAAAGTATCGCGAAAAGAAGCAGGACTTCCTTTTTAGCGACCGGGAGATGGACCAGATGCTGGGCTTGCTCTTCCTAAATGATAAGAGCAATAAGATGGCTTACGAATATCTGATGTGTTATGTACTTTTGCAGCGTGATTTCAATAAGTTCATGCAGTATTATCCATTGGGTAGATTCGTAGGCTATGACCATATCCCTCGTTCCTTCCAGGAAATATTGATAGAGCAATGGATGAAGACGCATAACGATCCTCGCACCATACCATATAGTGTGGATACGCAGAATGTGAACAATACGCTCAATTTCATTCAAATCTATCTTCGCAACCCGAAGGATCCTCAACTCAGTCAGCAGCCGTATGTATCCAATGCCTGGTACTATATGGTGGTGCAGGGGGCTGATGAGGCTGCCAGAAAGAAGGAGGGAATGAAAGAGGTTTATTAGAATGTAGAATGATAATACTGGAATGATATGAAAACGATAAAATCTTTATTGTGCTCTCTGTTGGTTGGAGTGGTGATGGCTTCGCTTAGTGCATGTTGTTACCCTCCGGCGTGGAAAGATGCCAAGGAAATCAATCAATTCCCTAAGATATTCCCCGATTATGTTGGGGTTACAGTTCCTGCCAATATCGCACCGCTCGATTTTAACATGGCGGACGAGGATATTGAGGATATGTATGTATGTGTGTATGGTCCGAAAACCATAGAGGGGCTATATTCTTACGACAAGAAGTATGCGGAGTTTGAGGTAGATGAATGGCATGATTTCTTGAAAAAGAACAAGGGTGAAAAACTCATAGTTTCTGTGTTTGTAGAGAAGAATGGCGAAAAATTGAAGTACAAGGACTTCAATATCTATGTAAGCCCATACGAGCTGAACGACTGGGGACTTACTTACCGTCGCATTGCTCCTGGTTATGAGGTGTATGGCAAGTTGGGCATTTATCAGCGCAACTTGAGTAACTTTGAGGAAACGGCAATCCTTGAGAATACGGCAGCACCGGGTGCCTGTCTCAATTGTCATACGGCAAACAGAACCAATCCTGACCAGTTTACCTTCCATGTGCGTGGTGACCATGGTGCTACCTTGGTTTCTCAGAACGGCAAGCGGGAGTGGCTGAAGGCGAAGAATGATTCCCTGAAGGGTTCGATGGTTTATCCTTACTGGCATCCATCGGGCAAGTATTGCGCTTATAGCACCAATACCACCCATCAGAGTTTCCATGCCGTGAAGGATGAGCGCATCGAAGTCTTCGACCAGGCATCGGATGTTTTCGTCTATGAACCTGCAACCCATGAACTGATATTGGATTCGCTCCTGATGACGAAAGACCATTACGAGACTTATCCGGTATTCTCGCCTGATGGCAAGACGCTCTACTTCTGCTCTTCTACCGCAGAGCCTATCCCAAGCGGTTACAAGGATATCAAGTATAATATCTGCAAGATAGGTTTCGATGCCGCTACGGGTAAGTTTGGCAACCAGGTGGATACCATCTTCAATGCCCGTGAACTGGGCAAGAGTGCCACCCATCCTCGTCCTTCGTATGATGGCAGGTACATCATGTTTACAATGAGTGATTATGGCTGCTTCCCTATCTGGCACAAGGAAGCGGATAACTGGTTGCTGGATTTGAAGACGGGACAGGCTAAGCCTATGACTGCTGCCAATAGTAAAAACACGGACAGCTGGCACAACTGGAGCAGGGATTCCCATTGGTTTGTCTTTACATCCCGCCGTGGTGACGGCCTCTATACCCGTCTTTATCTCGCCTGCATCGATGATAAGGGCAATGTAAGCAAGCCGTTCCTTTTGCCTCAGCGCAATCCGAAGAAGTACTACGACGAGTTGCTGGATTCCTATAATACCCCAGATTTCACGTCCAAGCCTGTAGAACTGGATGCCCGTGCGGCAGGAAATGAAATCATGAGTGATAAGAGAATTCCGACGAAAATTAAGTGAAGAACAAGGAAGTGAAGAGTGAAGAACGAAGAGTGAAGAATTCAAATGTATGTTTATAAAAAACGCTCCTGTTGCAATATGGTAACAGGAGCGTTTTTGTTTTTTTATTTGAACTGTTCTGCTTCTTGCTTCATCACATTCTCTACATCGATGGCATCGAATGGAACGGGGCCGCTGCTCAACTCCGGTACGTTGAAACTCTTCAGACAATCATCGTAGAAGGTTGGTTCCTTCTGCGGCAATACGAAAGGCTTGTGAGCCTTGCCCTGGCTGTCTACGTAGCAGAAGTAAGGCTTGCCGTAAAGACCATCATCGCGCTTGCTGGCAAAGACAAACCATCTGCCGGTATGCGACCAGCTGTGATAGGTATCGCTCTTGTTGCTGTTCACGATGCTGAGGCTGTCTGTCTTACCCGTCTGCAGGTCCATCATATAGAGGTCTGCCTCGGGATGCCAGATAGGGAAGGTGCCGTAATCGGCTACCGTAAAGAGACAGTATCTGCCGTCAGGACTTATCTTAGGATGGCAGACTGAACGCTCCTTGTAAAGAGTATCTATGTTGGTTCCGAAACTCCCGGTCTTTTCATCGAATGGGATGCGGACCAGCGAATATTTCAATCCCTTCAGATTCGTACTTTCAAGTCCCTTTCCGGTCGGCTACACAATAATATATATAGGCACCATTAGGCGAGAAGGTCGGGAATGTCTCCAGCTTCGTGCTGTCGCTCGTCAGGGGCGATGAGATGATGGTATTGTTGTCGAGGTCGGCAACATAGACATCGCTCTTCGAATCATATACTTCCAGACGCTTGTCGGGATCGGCATGGAAGGCTGGAATGATGATATTGGTAGAGAATGTTACATATTTTCCCGATGGACTGAAACCGTAATATACACTTGACGAAATCATGTTGTCGTTCTTCAGATTCAGCTTGCGCAACTTGCCGTTGCGGTTGAGGATGGCTCCACCGCCTTCTCCTCTAACATATAGCATGCTGAGGTTCGGGTTCTGATTGCCGAAGGCATGACAGTTCATGCAGCGGTTCTCCTGCAGATTGTGGTCGGCGAGTATCTTCTCCTCCCAGTTCTCGATGCAGCGCTGCTTAATCTGGATTTTATTCCATACCTCGTAATCGGGCTCTATGAGTCGGTAGGTGATGTATGAGTCGATGCTGTCGCCTACAACCTGCCAGGTGAAAGGCTTGAATGCGGTCCAGTCTCCTTCATCGCTCTTGGAATAGATCTGTACCTTGATGTTCTTGTTTACAGCCTTCTGGAGAAAGGCTTTCCACTCTTTTATGTCAAACTTCAGATTCTGACTGTTGCTGGTTGCTGTCAATGTGTTGGCTGCATCATTGGCATTTGCTCCTTCAATGGTGAGAACGGTCTCGATGTTGGTAAGATGCTTGTCGCGTATCTCGAAGTTGAGTGGTGCGATGTTTACCGGAATGGTTACATCGGCATAGTCGGGATACATGTTGGGCAGATGGCTAACCTGCTCTGCGTTCTCATGTGTCTGGGCACATGAAGCGAAAAGGAGGAGACCCGCCAGGGAGCTATATAGAATGTTTCTGTATTTCATTGTTCTTGTTTTTGATGCTGATAGAGTCTTCCGGGCTCTTTAATTGTTGTTCAACTTAGGTGTCTTTGCCTTGTCAAAGTAATACCAGTAGGTATCTTTGAAGGCAGGGTTGCCGCGTTGTTCATTATATTGGCTGAACTGTTGCAGCACATCCTGTCGCTTGATATACTTGGCCCATTCGCTTGGTGGTGCCTTGGTTCCTGCCAGATATATCGTGAGCGCTTCCTGATACAATTCATCGTATTGCACGTGCTTCTGCTTGAGATAGTAAGCATCGTAGTCATGCTTGAAGGTATCCATGTCCTTCAGGAGAAGGTCGCTGCATAGCATGTAATTGATGGCGTTATTGTTTGCCGGATTGCTTTCTACCAGCTCTTTCATGATGATATAGCTGTTGTCGCTGAGGCGAAGGGTATCCTGGGTGTTGACAAACGGGCGCTTGTCAAGATAGGTCTGAAGGAGGGCTTTCTCTTCGGGCAGGGCATGAATGCCCAGGGATGCAAAAACGCGGTCGGCCCATCTTTGCCATACGAAGGTTTTTTGAAGGATGCGCAGATATTTGCGGGTTGCCTGGTAGTCGCCTTTGACGAGATTGACTTCTGCCAGTCGCTTGATCATGCGGATGTTGCGGTTGTTGGGAGAGCATACATTTGCCAGCATGGCTGCTCTTTCGCAGAAGGTCATGTCGCCCAATACCCAGTACAACTCATTGAGTGTCTTGATGGTGAGTGTTGGAGTGTTGGGACCAAGGGTCTCAAAGGTGCCGAGGTTGTTGTCGGGGAATTTGAGAAGGTTGGCAGAAAGACAGTGGTTTTGTGCCATGACGAGATTATAGTAGAACTTCATGTACTGGTTCGGATTCTCTTCTTTCTCTACGATGTGCATCACCTTGTTGTAGTTGCCGAAATAATATTCGCAGTCTACAGCCAGTGTCTTTTCCAGATCCATCTGTGGGGCAACCAGTTTGCCGATGCCAGGATAAGTGTAGATGGTCTGGAAATCGCAATAGTAGAGTCGCTTGGTGAGCATGAGGAGGAAAAATGGGATGATCAGGGCGGCAAGACGATAGTAGGTGCCTGCCATCATGATATTGGCAATGCAGCCGGTAAATGTCAAGGCGCCATATACCCATACACCGTATCCGAAGAACCAATGGCAGACGAATACGGAGACGAAGATGCTGATGACGGATACCCAGTTGGCAATTCCTGAACCATTGAGGAAGAGACCCTGCTCGTTCCTTCTTTCTATCTTCTTGATAAACATTCGGGTAGAGATGAGCAGCGAGGTGCTGACACGGAACACGCTGGCTCCACCTGCCACGGCAAGGATGCTGCTCAGACGGTAGTCGTAATGGAAACTGAAACAAATCAGCAGAATCATCACGATGAAGGCGACGGAATGTGCCACCCATCTTCCCTTGATGTCTGCCATTTCTACAGCACATCTGATGTTGTATCCTGTCAGGAGGATACAGAGGGTAAGGATGATAGGACCTGCATAACGGAAATAGTAGAATTGGGTCAGGAAATCGCCTGCCAGACAAGCCAGCCATCCCGGTTTGTCAAGGTAGATAGTTACATGATCCCACGACATCAGGAACAGCTGATTCTGCTCCTGATAGAACAGGTGATAGGGATAGCAGAATTGGAAGAATGCAAAACATGCTATCGCTCCCAGCACGTATAATGTGTATATGCCTATGCTAGGTTTGTTTGTTTTTTGTTTATTCATGTCTTTCAGTTTATTTCTGCAAAGGTAACAAAAATATATTGCTGTTATTGCTTTTCTGCAATACATTCCATCTCTATCAGCCAGCCTGGTCTGCATACTTTTGCCTCTACGATGATATGCGGTATCTGGGGATAGAACTGATTCATCAGCATTTCTACGGTATGATAATCAGACATGTCGCGCAGATAGATGATAAAGTACTGGATGTCGTTCATAGTGGCATCGCCATCCTTCAGTAAGGCTCCTATGTTTTCAAGGAGTCTGCCGGTCTGTCTTACTACATCGCCTTCGTATACCACCTGTCCGTGCTTGTCAATACTGGCAGTTCCGGAGATGAAGTATTGCTGCTGGCTGGGTAGGGTAAGACGGGTTCCGCGCTCAAAGGCTACTCCATATTCGTGGGTAGGATTCAGATGTTCGAGTGCCTGCAGATACTTCTTGTCTGATTCCTGTATGTCAGGATAGGTCAGGAAGTCGATGGCTACAGTGGCATGGCGAACGGGAGTTGCTCCTCCGATACCTGTGCTGGCTATGTAGTGGGTATCTGCTGTAAGACCTTCTTCATCGAAGACATCGTTGCGTGCTTCTACTACGCCTTGGTAGTTCACGTCAATATGGGCTACGTATATCCAGGTGCGGACGAGGTTGCGCTCCATCGTCATACCTGTCTTGCTGATTGCCTGCTGGTATCTGTCGAAAATCATACGGGTTTGTTCGTATGAATTCTTATCCTTCGCTTCCTCCTCGGTGAGGCGGATACTATGAAACAGCATGGGGGTATGAACATCTGTGGTTTTTACAAGAAGACTTATCTTACTGCCATTCAGTGGAGTCTGTTCCACGATAGTAAGATTCGTATCCTTGAGAAATTCTTGATAGAGAAGAGATTCCTGCAGTTCTTTTATCTGGTTTTGGGAATCGCTGAGAAACACCTTACAATATTGCAAGGTGCGATGTTCCATCTTCTCTATATCGAGATGATTACCTAGTTTTAGATACAGAAAGTTCAAGCGGTCGTTGAACGAACCCTTGGCTTCCGGTGATAGTATTATGTATTTATCCATCTTGTTCTTTTCTTTTTTCGGTAGCAAAGGTACGGATAATATCTGAGATAAAAGAATATAAATCGGATGAAAAGATTAAAATACCGAGAAATGAGGATAGGATTATGTTGAGTAGAGCGAAAAAGAGGGTGCGTCATGAACTTATGACACACCCTCAATCTCTTTCTTATATCCTGCTTTAGAGTGATTCGAGCATACGCTTGATGACAACTTCGGCTGAAATCTCACGGTTGGCAGCCTCTGGAATTACCAGACTGTTCTTGCTTTCGATGACATCATCGGTAACAATCAAGCCACGGCGAACAGGCAGGCAGTGCATGAAGCAACCATCGTTGGTCCAGCTCATGTGCTCCTCGTCGATGGTCCAGCTCATATCCTTGCTCAATATCTCACCATACTGTGTTGGGTCTTTCACACCCGGACAGCTCCAGTTCTTGGCATAAACGAAGTCTGCACCTTCCAGCGCCTTCTTCTGGTCGTACTCTACCTTGGCATTGCCTACGAACTTAGGGTCGAGTTCATAGCCCTCAGGATGAG
>OMGA01000850.1_pt1 | contig 11843 bp, 8 predicted proteins | sample 1674211 | NCBI WGS metagenome assembly OMGA01 (sample SAMEA103958152, study PRJEB25191) | human gut metagenome | biome: human-associated habitat [ENVO:00009003]; feature: intestine environment [ENVO:2100002]; material: feces | place: Germany | collected 2013/2015
AAAAACTATAACATCGAACCATTTTGTATTCCGAGAGATTCATCTTTTGCCTCAGCTACTTCTTTGCGCCAAAGTTTCTTTGATGGAAATAAAGAGCCTTTTTCGCAATATTTTCATATCGAGCAATATTGGCAGAACTACTATCCTTACTTAAAAACAACGCTTTTATTAACCTCACTTGCAGATCTAGAAACATTTTTTCTTGTCAATGAAGGCATCGAAACAAGATTAAAAAAAGCGGCCCAGGCTGATACTTGGGAAAGCTTCTTAGAACAAGCAATTTCTAAGAATTACTCAAAAGCTCGGATACAAAGAACGTGTTTGATGATTTTACTGCAAATAAAAAAAGCTGAAATGCAGAATTTAACTTTCCAACAAATCCAAGTGTTAGGCTTTAATGAAATCGGCCAGCAGCTACTAAAAGCAAATAAAGGCAAAAAAATCATTACGCAATTTCATCAATTGGCCCCCTTTGACCAAGACATTGAAACAAAAACGCTCGCATTGTACAATAGTGTTATGAAAGAAACACTTCATAGAGAGGAAGTTGTTCATCCATGATACTTATATTTATTGGCGTTATTCTTTTGTTGGTATTAGGCATTCATCGTTATTATTTTCCGCCAATTCCAGAGCGAAAAGAAATCTATGACTATGCGCTACTATTAGGCTGCCCTTGTCATGATGATGGAAGTCTTTGTACCTCGGCTAAAAAGCGCTGTAAGCTGGCCATTCAAGAATACAATCCTGTCTTTAACACTTATAGGATTAAAAAAGTGGCTTAGGCCCTTATTTCAAGGGTTTTGAGCCACTTTTTAGCTTTGTACCTGTTCTGCGTAGATTATTTTGTAGACTTAATAATCGAGCGGACTTTCTTCTTTAGAAGGATCTGATAATCGGTTCTGAAGCCAAATGTTTCGTGTAGATCATCGGTCAGAGCTGTTCTTGTGTAACTTGGAAGATATGAACCCTGGTCTGTATCGGTCAGTTCCATGGTTCTTAATGTTTCAAGTAATTCACCAATTGTATATTTATTATCCAGTTTATTGGATAATAAACGAATGACTAGTAAAGAACAGAAACATGTTAAGAAGTGTGCATCGATTCGGTCTTCTAATTGAAGATAGATGGGTCTGGCTTTGAATTCTGTTTTTAGAATGCGGAAACATTCCTCTATCTGCCATCTTCTTTCTGATATTTGAATGATCTTGGAAACATCATCATCTTCTAGATTGGTAGAAATGGCATAGATTCCATCATATCTTGCTTCTTCATCGATTTTCTCTTGATTGATCTGATTCGTAGTCTCGATGACTTCACCGTTTTCGTTATTCATGATCGTTTCTACAAAGCGTGCAGGATCATTGGGATTGTTTCTTCTCTTACGGATCTTTCCGTTCTTTTGAATCATCTTTTTGGCTCTTTCAATCTGATTGTCGCGTATCTTCTTTTGATATTGTGCATATTTCGGTGAATAGGTGACAATCAGTCTCTCATCGACTTTTCCTTCTAATGGGATCTCCTGATAATACAATTCATTCAAACCGATATTGTCCATATCAAGTCTATCTCCAGTCAAAGTGTTTTTGAAACGAGATAGATCTAATGCCAGGTCGCGATCTTCTTTCTTTAGTTTCTTGATGGATTGCGTAATGACATAGGCTCTGTCATGAACAGAATTAAACTTCTTATTGGAAGACGAAGCTAGACCCGCATCTGAACAATAGATGAATTTAGAAAGATCAAAGTCACGGATCATTTTCTTTTCTAATGGCTTTAAAGATAGCTGTTCATTCTGATTTCCAGGGAATAGAGAATACGTCAAAGGAATGCCGTCTCCATCCATAAACAGTCCCATACCGATAATAGGATTCGGGCGGTTCTCTTTACTCTTTCCGTATCGTTTATTTCCATCCTCTTCTTCGATTTCAAAATAGTAGTTCGTGCAATCGTAATATAAAGTCGAGGTATTACGAGGATGTACAAAATGACTGTTTTTATATAATTCAGCTATGATATAGTCTTTTTCTTTAGCTAATACAGATAAAGAACGATAGACATCTTCTAATTCATATTTAGGCGGCTCCAATAAAGACTTGGCAAAATCGTACGAACTGCGCTTACTTGAAGGAGACAATACCCTTGAATAGATAAGGTCCGTAAAGATCGATTCCAAACTGTATTCACATTTATGACGTGAAGAGATGTTTCTGAATATATTGTGGATCTTCATCTGATAAAGGATGGATTGTAAGAAAAGATAACCACAATTAAAAGAACGTCTTTCATCAGAAGGAATCAGTTCATTTGTAGAGAACGAGAGAAGGATCTTAGTTTCTTCTTTTTTTTCGTTCTCAGTCATAGTCTTAGCTTTTTCTTTTGCCCAGGAAAGGACTTCATCATAAGAACAATTCTTTTCTTCCATAAGATCAGCGACCGTACCAAGTTTTTCCATGATCTTGGTCGTTCTTTTACCATTGGAATAAAAGTCTTTAACGATATAAACAAATTGACGATTTTTAGATTTTTGAAGCGAAACACGCATGATCGGCACCTCCCAGGACATTCACCTATATTATACCATAAAATACGAGAATATACGATAGTGAAAATCAAGAAATTTGACTAAAAAAGTAAAAGAAAAAGTCCATTTAATGGGCTGATATGAAAATCGATAATTTTGGGAAGTGTTAAAGACCCGTGTATTATCACTATGTTTTTAACCATTTGGCGAAAACTATCGTAGCAATTAGCTACGATTTTTATAATGTAAGCCATTTCATGCTATAATTTTCTCTGAAATGAGGTTGAAGAAATGAGTGAATATCGTATCGAACATGATTCAATGGGCGAAATGAAAGTGCCTGCAGACAAGTACTGGGGCGCACAAACCCAACGCAGTTATCAAAACTTTAAAATTGGCCAGGAAAAGATGCCAAAGGGAATCATTGATGCTTTTGCGATTTTGAAAAAAAGTGCCGCAATCGCAAACTGCCATTTAGGCAAACTGGATGAGAAAAGATGTCAGATCATCCGACAAGTCTGTGATGAAATCTTAGCCGGTAAGCTCTATGCCCATTTTCCTTTAGCGGTTTGGCAGACTGGTAGTGGCACCCAATCAAATATGAATGTCAATGAAGTGATTGCCAATCGTGGTAATGAAATAGCGGGGGAAAACTGTCTGCATCCCAATGACACCATCAATATGTCACAATCGAGTAATGATACTTTTCCAACAGCTTTACATATTGCGGCGGTATCAGCCATTGAAGATCAATTATTTCCGGCAATGGACCATATGATTGATGTACTAAAGAAACTGGAAAAAGAAAATGAAGGCATCATAAAAAGTGGTCGTACCCATCTGCAAGATGCCGTACCGATTGGTTTCTGGCAAGAAATCAGCGGTTGGAGAACGATGGTAGAAAAATCCAAGGCCCAATTGATGATGGCATTGCCGACGATTCATGAACTAGCCTTAGGTGGAACAGCGGTTGGAACGGGTTTGAATGCACCAGCTGGTTTTGATACCGAAGTCGCAAAAGTGATTTCCGAATGTACGGGAAAACCTTTTGTGAGTGAAGAAAATAAGTTCCATGCCCTGACAAGTAAAGATGCAATTACCTTTGTGCATGGAGGCTTAAAAGCTTTGGCGGCCAATTTAATGAAAATTGCCAATGATGTTCGCTGGATGGCCAGTGGTCCAAGAATTGGGCTGGGAGAAATTTCTATTCCGGCTAATGAACCCGGCAGTTCGATCATGCCAGGAAAAGTCAATCCAACCCAATGTGAAGCATTGACGATGGTTGCGGTACAGGTGATGGGAAATGATACAACCATTGGTATTGCAGCCAGTCAGGGAAATTTTGAACTCAATGTCTTTATGCCGGTCATCGCGTATGATTTCTTGCAGTCTTGTCAGCTACTTACCGACAGTATACAATCCTTTACCAATCACTGTTTGATTGGCTTAAGGGCAAATCAAGAAAAGATGGCCTATAATGTTCATCACTCATTAATGTTAGTGACGGCCTTAAATCCTATCATTGGGTATGAAAAAGCTGCGCAAACCTCTAATTTAGCGTTTAAAGAAAATATTTCCTTAAAAGAAGCGGTGGTTCGTTTAGGTTTTATGACCGAAAGCGAATTTGATGAAGCCGTACAAGCAGAAAGGATGGTATAAAGATATGGACTATGCAGAAGAATCATTAAAAAAACATGCCGAATGGAAAGGTAAAATTGAAGTTGTTTCGCGGGTTAAAGTAGAAAATGCCGAAGATTTGTCTTTGGCCTATACCCCAGGGGTTGCCAAACCTTGTTTAGAAATTCAAAAAGATCTTACGAAGAGTTATGCCTATACCAGACGCTGGAATATGGCGGCTGTGATTACCGATGGAAGTGCGGTACTTGGCTTAGGGAATATTGGTCCCGAAGCGGCGATGCCAGTTATGGAAGGAAAATGTGTCTTGTTTAAGGAATTTGCGGATGTGGATGCCTTTCCTTTGTGTGTTGACTCCAATGATGTCGATACGATTGTAGAAACGATAAAAAATATTTCCAAATCCTTTGGAGGAATCAACTTAGAAGATATTAGTGCACCGCGTTGTTTTGAAATCGAAAGACGGTTAAAAGAAGTCTGTGATATTCCCGTTTTTCATGATGATCAACATGGGACAGCCGTTATTACCTTAGCGGGTCTTACCAACGCATTAAAGCTTGTCGGTAAACGCAAAGAAGATGTGAAAATCGTTACGTCTGGAGCTGGGGCTGCTGCGATTTCGATTGTGAAGCTCTTGTTGTCGGCTGGTTATAAACATATTACGATGACCGATCGGCATGGAGCGATTTATGCAGGACGAGATCATTTGAACTGGATAAAAGAAGAAATGGCCCAAGTAACTAACGAAACGAAACAAGCAGGCTCTTTGGCCGATGTGATTCGTGGTGCGGATGTCTTTATTGGGGTAAGTGCGCCTAAGCTTTTAAGTGAAGAAATGGTAAGAAGTATGAATAAAGATGCCATCATTTTTGCGTGTGCAAATCCGACCCCAGAAATCTTCCCAGAACAAGCCAAAGCTGCAGGGGCTGCCATCGTTTCAACCGGACGCAGTGATTATCCAAATCAAATCAATAATGTGCTTGCCTTCCCAGGTATTTTTAGAGGGGCTTTGGATGTACGTGCCAGTGATATCAATGAAGCGATGAAAATGGCTGCCGCACATGCCTTAGCCAATTTGATTCCCGAAGATCAATTAAATCCCGATTATATTATCCCTAAGGCCTTTGATCCCAATGTTGGACCAGCCGTTGCCAAGGCTGTAGCGCAAGCGGCCCGGGATAGTGGAGTAGCTAGAATCTAGGTAAGGATATGCAGATTGATATTCAATGTGTATCTTGTATTGTGGATAAGGAAGTGCAACGCCTTGAAGCCCAGGAAGATACAACGAAAAAACTCGATTATATGATGGAAGTCATAGCTTGTGTAAAAGCGCATGCCAAAAGTGAACCAGCGCCTGTTCTAAGTATGCGCATTGACAAGATTCGCCAGCGCTATTTTCCTTCTTCTGTTGATTTTCAACCCATCAAAGATCGGTATAATGCCTGGATGTTAAAAAAACTTCCCATCTTTCAAGCCCAGCTTCAAGCTAGTCCGGATGCCTTTGCCCAAGCGATTCGCTTGGTGTGTGCGGGAAACTATATTGATTTTGGTACAGTGAATGACATTAACGAAGATCAACTGGTACAAATTCTAGAAAAAGCCAAAGAACAAAAGCTCGATTCAGAAATCTTGGCGAATTTAAAAGATGATTTATCTAAGGCCAGTGAAGTTGTCTATCTTTGTGACAATTGTGGAGAAATCATTCTCGATACTTTACTGATGGATGAAATCTTAAAAGACTATCCGCATTGTCATTTAACGGTTGTGGTTCGCGGACAGGATGTATTGAATGATACAACTTACAGTGATTGTCAAAAGCTTGGCTTAACGGAAAAATATGACATTATGGCCAATGGAACAGCCATTCCGGGAACGTTCTATCAATTGAGCAATGAAGAAACCCAGAAAGCTTTGCGGCAGGCAGATGTAATTTTTTCTAAAGGACAGGGAAATTTTGAAGGAATGTATGGTACGAATTTTAATACTTATTATATGTTTCTATGTAAGTGCTCCTTATTCACAAAACGGTTTGGCATGAAACTATTTGCACCCGTTTTTGCTAATGAGAAGAATATCGCCAAAACATTACATCAAAAAGGTTAGATATTTTGGCCCTTTCTTATCGTCTGAAAAGACAAGAGGAAGGGAATTTGATAGAATAAGAACGAGGTGTGAGTATGAACGAATTAGAATTTAATGAGGTTGAACAAGTCGTTGAAATTGTCATGGACGACTATAATAAAAAACGCGAAATTGATGGAATGACGATGTTCCATCAACCCGACCAAGATAAGGTTGTGGAAATTGTTAATAAACTATTACGTATTTTCTTCCCTGGCTTTTATCGCGATGAAGTCTATAAGATTTTTAATATGCGCCATACCCTGGCTGCATTAGTGGAAGATGTGATGTTTAACTTACAGAAACAAGTAACCATCGCATTGAAAAACGAACCAAGCTATGCGCAATCTAGTGAAAATGACGTCCGTAAAAAAGCCAAAGAGATTACTATTGCGTTTATGAAACAAGTTCCCCGTATGCGCGAATATATTGATACAGATCTTGATGCCATGTTTGATGGGGATCCCGCAGCCAATAGTAAGAACGAAATCATTTTGTGTTATCCTGGTTTACTGGCTTCCACGATTCATCGTATTGCCCATGTCTTATGGGAATTGGAAGTACCTTTAATTCCGCGTATGATGACGGAATATGCCCATTCCAAAACGGGAATTGATATTCATCCTGGAGCAACGATTGGCAAGTATTTCTTTATTGATCATGGAACGGGGATTGTCGTTGGTTCAACAACTACCATCGGCGAACATGTGAAATTATACCAAGGAGTAACTTTAGGGGCTTTATCGACAAGTGCTGGACAAAGTTTACATGGGGTGAAGCGTCATCCAACCATTGAAGATAATGTGACGATTTATTCTGGTGCCAGTGTATTAGGGGGCCAAACGGTCATTGGCCATGGTTCTGTGATTGGTTCAAATGCGTTTGTGACTTCGAGCATTAAACCCGATTCACGTGTCACAATTCAGAATCAAGAGTTGCATCAAAGTAGTGAAGGTATTAAAAAAGAAGATCTTCAACAAGATGAAGATTGGATCAAACGAAGCTAAGAATCCTGTGCGGGGATTCTTTTTTTGTGGAAGTAGCTTGTTTCTTATTCCTGGCTCTTTTACAATGAAGACATGAGAGTACACGGAATTTCAATGTACTATGCCGGTATTCCGATGCCTGGCATGGAATGGAAACAAGTTTGGGAAATCGAAGAAAATGGCTATTTTCGTTTTCATACATTTGGTTTGGAAGCTGATCAACCCATAGAAAAACGCGTTTTTGAGATGCGTCTGGCTCCCGAAGTAACGGAAGAAATTGTTTCCTTGTTGAAGCAGATTGATGCGTATGAACAAAGATCGATACTGACTCAATGGTCATTGGATGTAGAAGGCCTTACTTTATCTGGTTCTATGAATGGCTGTGTTTTTGCCCATGGCATTGATGTGACCGAACGCATTCGGGCTTTGATTCCAATTCAGAATTTCTGGGTTTTTAACAGTGTGGATCAAAGTGAAGCTATGGGCTATTGTGTGGAGTGATTATGGCAAATTTAATGGATTATGTCGATTGGCGAAAAGACTTGGATTTTAAAGCTGATCCATTTAATATAGTGGATAATTTATTGTTTTCAGAATGTACCTATATCGACTTTGAAGAAGTGATGGAAGATGGAAATACCATCACTGAAGTCGCACAGGCCTATTTTCAAAAACATAGCGAAAAAGAAATTCAAAAGCGTAAGACTTTCTATCATTTAGCTCCTTTCCTGCTGCCAAAGATGGCGCATTCGAAACGCTTTGGAAAGATTGTTTTAAGCGATTATGTAAATATCGTTGATAAAAATATGCAGATGAGTGCCATTACTTTTGTCTGTGATGATTTTATCTATATTGCCTATCGGGGAACGGATGATACCCTTGTTGGTTGGAAAGAAGACTTTGATTTTTCTTATAAGCAGGAAACCCCAGGACAGAGAGAAGCTTTGCGCTATTGTCAACGTATCGCGCAAAAGTATCCGCAAAAGATCTATATTGGTGGTCATTCAAAAGGTGGCAATTTTGCGTATTATGTAGCCATGCATGCCAGTAAAGCTATCCAGGAACGACTTGTTCAAGTTTATTCGAATGATGGACCAGGATTTATCCGTCGGGTGTGGCAAGAAGTTGATCCATCGATTCTTAATAAGATGGTGAAAATCAGTCCTTGTAACTGCACCATTGGAGCGCTTCTGGAAAATCCTGTTCAACCAATCTACTGCTTAAGTAACCAGATGGGTTTAATGCAACACGATTGTTTATCTTGGCAGATTTTAGGTAAGCAATTTGTGACTGGCCAACAAGATGCGAAGAGTCTCTGGTTTGAAAATACGATTCGCCAATGGGTCGTGGATGTGGATTTTGTCCATCGCCAACAATTTGTCGAGACGATTTTTGGCATTTTCCAACAAGCCGGTGTGTATTGCCTGGAAGATTTTTCTGGTCATCAGATTCAAATTTTAAAAGCAATCAATGACCTTCCTAAAGAAGAAAGTCAACTGGTGCAATCACTCTTGCGAAAACTATTGGGTAGCAGTAAAAAAGTATTGGTTGACCAAGTAAAACGAATCACAAATTAAGTCCATTCTTTTCAAGGAATGGGCTTTTCCTATATAATGAAAAAAAGAAAAAATGGAGGGACTTATGCCACAGAGAAATGACATACATAAAGTACTAATTATTGGTTCTGGCCCGATTGTGATTGGGCAAGCATGTGAATTTGATTATTCAGGAACCCAGGCTTGTAAGGCCTTACGCTCTTTGGGTTATGAAATTGTATTGGTGAATTCCAATCCGGCTACCATAATGACCGATCCCGAAATGGCGGATGTAACGTATATTGAACCGTTGAATGTAGAGCGCCTAGAACAAATCATTGCCAAAGAACGCCCTGATGCCCTGTTGCCGAATTTAGGAGGACAATCGGGATTGAATTTATGTGCCGAATTGCATAAAGTAGGAATTTTGGACAAATATGGCGTGCAAGTAATTGGGGTGCAAGTTGATGCAATCGAACGTGGAGAAGATCGCATTGAATTTAAAGAAACGATGAATAAACTGGGTATCGCGATGGCACGCAGTGAGGTTGCTTATGATGTGGATCATGCCTTAGCTATTGCGGAAGAATTAGGCTATCCAGTAGTATTACGTCCCGCTTATACCATGGGTGGAGCCGGTGGCGGTCTTGTTTATAATAAAGAAGAATTAAAAACCGTTTGTGCCCGTGGCTTGCAGGCAAGTTTAGTTGGCCAGGTATTAGTCGAAGAGTCGATTCTTGGCTGGGAAGAGTTGGAACTGGAAGTTGTACGTGATAAAGACAACAACATGATTACGGTTTGTTTTATCGAAAACGTCGATCCGATGGGTGTACATACGGGGGATTCTTTCTGTACTGCACCGATGTTGAGCATTAGTGAAGACGTACAAAAAAGACTCCAGGAACAAGCCTATAAAATTGTTGAGCATATTGGCGTGATTGGTGGAACCAATGTGCAGTTTGCCCATAACCCGAAAGATGATCGCATTATCGTAATCGAAATTAATCCTCGAACCAGTCGTTCCAGTGCATTAGCTAGTAAGGCTACCGGATTTCCAATTGCCCTTGTTTCCGCAAAACTGGCAACGGGTCTGACTTTAGCGGATCTTCCATGTGGAAAATATGGAACCTTAGATAAATATGTACCAGATGGCGATTATGTCGTTGTGAAATTTGCACGTTGGGCTTTTGAAAAGTTCAAAGGGGTAGAAGACAAGCTGGGAACACAAATGCGTGCGGTTGGAGAAGTCATGAGTATTGGAAAGACGTATAAAGAAGCTTTCCAAAAAGCTATTCGTTCTCTGGAAAAAGGTCGTGCTGGTCTTGGCTTTGTGAAAAACTTCCATGATCTTTCCAAAGCAGATTTGTTGGAAATGCTTGTAACACCAAGCAGTGAAAGACATTTCATCATGTATGAAGCTTTGCGTAAAGGGGCCACGGTAGAAGAAATTCATGAAATTACGAAAGTAAAGACGTATTTTATTGAGCAGATGAAAGAATTGGTGGAAGAGGAAGAACAAATCCTTCAATTTAAAGGCCAAGTGCCATCTAGTGAGATTCTGGTACAAGCCAAAAAAGATGGGTTCTCTGATCAATATCTTGCCGAAATTCTAGCGGTAGAAGAAAGTGCGATTCGGAAGGCACGTCTATGTGCTGGGCTTGAACAACATTGGGATGCTGTCCATGTAAGTGGTACGAAAGACAGTTCGTATTTCTACAGTACATACAATGGACTGGATCATAATCCAATTACTGAAGGAAAACCGAAAATCATGATTTTAGGTGGTGGACCAAATCGCATTGGGCAAGGTATTGAATTTGATTATTGTTGCGTTCATGCGGCTCAGTCTTTAAAGAAACTTGGCTTTGATACTATCATCGTCAACTGTAATCCGGAAACGGTATCAACCGATTATGATACCTCGGATAAGTTGTACTTTGAACCATTGACCTTAGAAGATGTTTTAAGTATCTATAAAAAAGAACAACCAGTCGGTGTTATTGCGCAATTTGGTGGCCAAACCCCATTGAATCTAGCAGGTGAACTACAAAAGAATGGTGTAAAGATTTTAGGTACACCACCAGAAGTCATCGACTTGGCCGAAGACCGTGATCAATTTAGAAGTATGATGGATAAGCTAGGTATTCCAATGCCGGAAAGTGGTATGGCAACAACGATAGAAGAAGCTATTGCGATTGCCAATCGCATTCACTATCCTGTAATGGTGCGTCCAAGTTATGTCTTAGGTGGACGTGGTATGGAAGTGGTTTACGATGACCAGAGTATGGCCGATTATATGGCTGCAGCGGTTGGGGTGAGTCCGGATCGTCCAATCTTAATTGACCGTTTCTTGCATCATGCACTGGAATGTGAGGCGGATGCGATCAGTGATGGTTTGCATGCCTATGTGCCAGCGGTTATGGAACATATTGAGTTGGCGGGTATTCATTCCGGTGACTCGGCTTGTTTGATTCCAAGCCAGAATATCTCGCCAGAAAACTTAGCGACAATCAAAGACTATACGCGTAAAATTGCTGAAGAAATGCATGTCGTTGGATTGATGAATATGCAATATGCGATTGAAGATGGCAAAGTCTTTGTCCTGGAAGCCAATCCAAGAGCAAGTCGTACGGTACCACTTGTTTCGAAAGTTTGTGGCATTCGCATGGTTCCATTGGCAACTGACATTATTACTAGTGAACTAACGGGTAGACCTAGTCCTGTTGAAGATTTAAAAGAGCGTAAGATTCCGTATGTGGGAGTCAAAGAAGCCGTATTCCCATTTAATATGTTCCAGGAAGTGGATCCAGTCTTAGGTCCAGAAATGCGTTCGACCGGAGAAGTATTGGGTCTAGCCCAAACGAGTGGGGAAGCTTTCTATAAGGCTGAAGAAGGAGCTGGCGCTAAATTACCATTAGAAGGAACCGTTTTACTTTCAGTCAATGAATTAGATAAACCAGAAGTTCCAGCTTTGGCAAAATCTTTCTATGAAGATGGTTTCCAATTGTTGGCAACGGGAAAAACGTTTGAATTGATTCAAGC
>OMGA01000856.1_pt1 | contig 11811 bp, 15 predicted proteins | sample 1674211 | NCBI WGS metagenome assembly OMGA01 (sample SAMEA103958152, study PRJEB25191) | human gut metagenome | biome: human-associated habitat [ENVO:00009003]; feature: intestine environment [ENVO:2100002]; material: feces | place: Germany | collected 2013/2015
ATAAAATATGTATAAGTGCTAAAGTGTGAGTATTTCCCTAATGATATTACAAGTCGTATATATAGGGTATAGGGATTTGTAATGGTGGATTATGGGAAAATAGACGGTAGTCAATTATTTTACGGTAGTTGAGAAGTCAAGGGAAAAGAGGGGGAAAGTGGAAAAAAATATTTTTTAGGGGTAATTCGAACATATGTTTGTTTTTAGGAAGGAAAAAAGCGCTATCGCGAAGGGTAGCGCTCTTTGTGGGGAGTTATATGGACACACAACGGAGTGGCGGAGTAATCCCGCAGGGGCTGGGGCGGTGTGGTGAGTGCCTACACAGCGCGGCCCTTTCACGGGACCGATCCCGCGCTCGTGTTCCTGCCTTTCTGCGGGTTGGAGAGGGCAAAGCCCTGCACCGTCTTTAATATAGCATATGTGGCAACGTCTGTCAAGCCTTTATGTAGCCGCCTTTTACATTTTTTAGCTTTATGTTCGATTGCCATGCGTCGGGGGTGTTGACGTAGTTTTCGAGATCCTCGAAGGTGGTGAACGTGCGTTTAACTTCTTCGGTAAGTCCGGCACAGGTTATTTTAAGTTGATCGCCGTATTTGGCTGCATAAACCTTTTGGCGAAGAATAATAAACTCGTCGGCTTTTTCTTCCTCTTTCCATTCGCCTATATTCTCGCCTATCGGTTTAAGGGATATAAATGCCTCTCTGTCGGTCGTTTTTATGCTGTCCGTGTCAGAATACAAAAACCTATCTTCCAGGCGTTCAGCGGTCTTTATAAGGCTTACGCGGTTATATGCGTTCATAAATACAGGTATCGGGACATATGCGCCGCGTGTGGCTATTTGACGGCGTGGAAGGTATCTTAAAAGCCCGAAAGCGTCAATGTAAGGTATTTTATTTACCGTTGAGCTTTTGCGCCCCACAGAGGCCGCCAAATGTGTCAAATAAGATTTGAATAATTTTCGAAAAGCGGGGTTATCGTCGTTTTTCAACTTCAACCCGTAGAAATATTTGACGTAATCGTCAAATATGCCCGCTTTGGATTTAAATGCATACCCGCCGATATGCTCTATCTCGTCGATTTCATAATTTTCGAGCATTAAATTATAATCGGGGGTTGACATTGTGAGCTTTAAACGCCCTTTCGTGTCCTTGATATACTCGTTTTCTTGATATCGGCTATCGCCTTTCTTTTTGAAAGTCGGGAGCTTTCCCGCCTTAATGTGTGCGTCTATGATAAACTCATGAATAAACAGGCCGTCAGGCGGTGGGCCTACGTAGATTGTGGGCGAACCGACGGGCATTTTGTTATTGAGCAAGTGAAACGCATATGCGCTATTTTCGTCGAAACTGTAAACATTTTGTATAATTTTACCGCGTTTTTTCTCGTTTATGCCTGTATAGCCGCTTGTGTAAGCCTCGCGGCAAAAGTCATCTTCTTCCGTGGTAAGGTTGGGGAAATATCTTTTATATGCCTTTTCGCCTATAAATCCCGTAAGTTGGTTTATTGCGTCCTTTCCGATCGATCCGAGGTTTAACGAACCTTCGTTTAAATTTTTTGCCGCCATACACATTATAAATGTTTCGTCCTCGACGTCGTTTAAACTTAAATTCAGCATTTCCGCAAGTTTTCGGATCGTAAACGGGAATTTTTTCATTGTATCAAAAATTGTTGTATAGATTACTTTTCTTTTATAATCCTTATGGTGAATTTTTATCTCGTAAAATACGTTCTTTTCGCTGATTATGGATTGAAAAGTATTCTCATTTTTTGCTTTTTCCTCGAATTTATAGCCATGTTCTAAAAGGTAATAAAGGATATATGATCCCGCAAATTTCAGATCGTGGAAATAAATAGTGTAGTTTCCTTTTGAAATAAAATCAAAAAAGGCGTCTATGCTATCCCCTTTCGCTACGGGTTTCATAGTCTTAAAATCCCGTGCCGCCCAAGATTTTATAAACGCCTTTCCTTCTCTGTTATACTCCGCTATCGTGCACGCCTCAAAGCTAAATGCCAATATATTCCCCGCCATATCTTTCCGTATTCCCGTAATATAGTGTAGCTTTCATTTTTTCGGCCTCGTCGATTAGTTCCGCGTCCGTGGCGATATATACTTCACCGACATGCTTTATCGCCCCCGAAGAGGTCAGCAAATGAAATTGTAAATCCGAAATATGGTTTACCATGTCTATAACTTCCCAATCCGCATAACGTCCAAGTACGTTATTATATGCGCGTAGCCAATTTTGTTTCTCTATGGAATAGATGTTTTTTAAAGTCGGCCCCGCCTTCATGGTTTTATCGTAGATAGTCGAATAATAGCGCGAAGTTTCTTCAAATTGCGCCCGCGTTTTAAACCTTGATAAATTCAAGGACTTGAAATTAAACGGCTTTTCGGCCGCGCGGGAAGGGTAAAATTTCGTTTTACCCCTGTTCATTTTTTCGTATTCGAGTACGCGCAAGGCCGTTTCTTTAAACTGATTACGCGCCAAAAATGCATTAAGATTGCGCACTTGCCTTTCAAATGTATGCCTTTCCGTGTTGGATATAAACACGCCTTTTTGCGTAATTATGCCCCCTTTAACTCGTTTGTAATCCTGTTGCCCCGATCTTCTGCCGCCTGTGCGGCTCGTCTGTGCAATATCCTTTTCAATAAGCCTTTGCGTTACCTTTAATTGCGGCAAAGTTAACTTAACTCCTTGAATAGTCAAAGAGGGGTTTTTAACCCCTCTTGCAATCTGTTTGCGCACGGTTTCCTGCTGTCGGTGTGTCAAGTTTATCCCTTTCGTTAATCGATTATATCTATTTTCCGACATATATTTTTCCCCTCCGCAAGCTGATCGGCAATTATCTCGTACAGTTTTCCCGTAGTAAATTGCCGTAATAGTTTAATTCGCATAAATTCCCCGATTGTGTAATTTAAGACGGTAATTAAGTTATCAAATCGCCTCATTACGATTTCATGAAACAATTGTTGCTTTTTTTCGGTCGAAAAATGGTAAATCTTTTGGCCGTATTCTATCGTAAAATCACCCTTCATTGCTCTAATCCTTTACGTTTATAATATATCCGTTGTCCTTGATAAACTCGTCATAATTTGAGTTTTCTTTTAAGTTGCAAAATAAAACAAAGTGCAAAAGCTTATTTGAATAGCTAAGCAATGCCACCTTTTTTATATACGCGATTAACATTTTTTCGGACGCCTCGCTATATCCTATGAGCGTAAGACTTACCTTGTTTATGTCGCCTTTCAAGTTGTAAACTTTTGCGCCAAGGTGGTTTGTATAACGCTTAAAAAGACTTAAATCCTGCTCTTCCAACGTCGTTAAAAATATTCTGTCCTCGTCTTCATTTTCCACAATTCCCGCACCGTCGATTTGCGCTAAAATAACCCTTTGCGTTCCGTTTTTATATTCGATTTTGATCGCCGCTTGCATTTTAAATTTATCCGTTTTTTTCAAAAATTTCATTTTTTCAACTCCTTTTCTTTTTCTGCTAACGCTGCGCCCGCCAAATAAGCATAGCACGAACCTTTCAAAATGTTTATCTGCTCTTCCAACATTTCGCATAATTTCAAAAATTCTTTCGCCTCTTCAAAATTATGCACTCTTTTCAAAAACTCCGCCGTTGACCACTCCATAAACTTGATTTTCTCTAACTCGTTCATAAATTAAAATTTAACTCCTCATCAAATTCTTTTAACTGTTCGTTAAAGGGTTTTGAATACCCGTCATCTATCGCGTTTCCGTCGCCGTCAAACTCGAAAAAATAATCCCAAAAACGCACCCTTAGACTATGCATATCTAATGTAGCCTCGCACGATATATTATTTCTTTGCAAGACGTACATTAGCTTTTTAATGTCGCTTAACTGTAAATATTCTTCTTTCGTGTATTTCTGTTTTTTCATTTTTATAACTCCTATAAATTTATTTTTGAAATCGCTCCGATAAATTTCGCTAAGAATTGCAACGCTTTGAATAATAGTTCAATATATCTATTCATCTTACTATATTATAGCCGTTGCAGTACATAAACGATAATTCGGCGTCAGTCATTTGACTGATAGGCTTTTCGGGAAAATATTGCCGAATTTCGCGCCCGCTCTCGTAATGTTTCCGCGCGTTTCTCAAGCTATATCCTTGATAATGGATAAACTCGTCATATCCGTTTGTGCTTACTACTTCGTAATACTTTTGAAAATTTTTCATGTGCCATAACTCCTTTGATGTCGGTCATCACCCTTTTTGTGCTTTCATTATACTACATTATTTCCGAAATGTCAACCCCCCCCCAAAAAAAAATAACGAAAAATAAAACTTGACAATTTTTAAGAATATGTTATAATAAAGTCAATAAAATATAAAAAGGAGTGGCAAAAAATGAGTATCGAAACGATTGTACAGATGATCTATGCGGCCGCCGTGCTGATTTTTTTCGTATGTACAGTAATTGCAAGGTTTGCGAAAGGTAAGCCGAAAGAGGTTGCCGAAAGTATCTTGAACGTGATTAACGTCGATAAACTTTTAGAGCTGATAAAAGAGGCTGAAACCTTTAAAAATTACAGCGCAAAAGAAAAGTTGAATTACGTTCTCGTACATTACCAGATCGACAGCATGCAGAACGGCGAACCGTTTAACGCGGAAGAGGTTGAAAAGGAAATCGAAAAACTGATTGATTTTTCAAAAAATGTAAACGCAAAGGAGCAGGAAGAAGAATGACACCGGAAGAACAAGCGGAGCTTTTAAAATGGAAGGAGCGGGCGGAAAAAGCCGAACTTGAAAACGGCAATTTTAAAAAGTCTTTGGCCGAAACAAAAGCCGAAAACGAAAAACTAACCCGCGTAAATCAAGAATACTTTTCTATGCTGGCCGTAGAAAAAAAGGAAACGGTAGAACCCTCTAAACGGTATAAGGAATACGAAGAAGAGGAAGAAGAGGCGTACACCTCTGATGATATAGTAAATACTTTAATAAAAGGAGCAAAGAAAAAATGGAAGAAAGAAGCATGAAGTTAAGCGCGTTAAACGTCCTTGCGGCGTGGGCGGGCGATACAAACGAATTTACGGACCGTTTCGGAGCCGTAACGCAACAGAATTTCGAAACGTGGGCAAATGCGGTATTGCAGTTCCCCGAAGTGCGCAACTCGTTCTGTAATTATCTGATTAACAAGATCGGCAGAACGTACGTAAATGCAATGATCGCTTATGATCCCCTTGCATTTATGCGCGGCGAAGATCTCCCCTTCGGTTATGTAATCGAAGACATGTTCGTCGAGATCGCACAATCTCAGCAGTTTGACCCCGAAGGGAAGGAAACCCTTAACAGAAAACTTCCCGACGTCAAAGTCCTGTATTACGCGATCAATACGGATTTGACGTATAAGGTCAGCATTTCCGATAAAGAACTTCGGCAAGCCTTTTACCGCGAAGGACAGATGTCGGCGCTTATCGAGAGGATTACAAATAGCCTTTATCAGGGCGCAAGACACGATCACTTTATTTTTATCAAACAGCTGATCGCGGGTTTCGACGGCTGGGAGTACCAGAACATAAAGGCGTTTGACGGTACCGAAGAAACGGCGAAAGCGAACGGCAAAGCTATGTCGAAAGCGATCATGTACGGCAGGTTTGACAGCAAGGCCCACAACGCGGCGGGCGTTTATAACAATGTTCCCGACGGCGAGGGCATTTTGCTGACTACGGTTGACGCGCAAGCGGATTTAGATTATGACTATCTCGCAAACGTGTTTAATTTGTCCGTTGCACAGCTGAAAGCTGAAACGGTCGTCGTCGATAACTTTAACGATCGCACCGATATTTTGGCCGTGTATATGGATAGGCGGCTTGTGCAAAATCATTTTCAGTACGACAACATCGAGGCGCAGAGAAACAGCGAGGGGCGCTTTACGAATTATACGCTCGTACAGACGGCCATTTATAGCATGGCTAAATGGTTTGTCGGTATCGCCTTTACGACGGCAACCCCGCTCGCGGTTAAGTTTAACGCGAACGGCGGCACGGGTACCATGGCAGACCGTACGGCAGTAAACGGGACGCCGTTTTCAACCCCGTTTAACAGCTTTAAACCCGCAAAGGGCAAGACCTTTTCGGGGTGGTGCACGGCGGCAACGGTTGACACTTCGCACCCGTTATTGCCCGAAGTCGGCGATATAAACGTTACGGCGGAAACGACGCTTTATGCGATTTGGAAGTAAGCCCGAAGGGCGGGGAAAGTCCCCGCCCTTTCTTTGGTGAAATTATGAATGTTATATATTTGATGAAAGTTGAATTTGACGACACGTATAACGACGTTATCAAGTTCAATAATATTCAAGATCAATCTACCTATTTTAACAGCTTGCAGCGCGCGGAATATTCATATACAAATATTTCGCTAATCCGCAACGCCAACCGCGTGAGGATTTCGGGCAATATCGTTGATTTACGGGCGTTCAATTATTGTATGTACGAAAACGAAGTTGACGGCTCTATCATGCGTGTATATGCGTTTATAATGTCTACGGAATGGATAGGGATTAACACCGTAGAGCTTACTATAAAGACAGACGTTTATCAAACCTTTCTTTTTTCGCACACGTTGGAAACGTCTTTCGTAGAACAAGCGCATATCCGCCGCTGGGTGAACGGTCAGCCTCAATTAAAATATTGCGAAATCCCCGAAAATTTTGACGTAGGCGAACAGTTGATTATAGGTAAGGTAAAAGAGATCGAAAAGGAAGATGCGCCCGATGACATGTACTTCGCTTATGTTGTCTCAACAGAGGCGCTAACGGGGGACAATAACCCGTCGTATAGTCAATGGGGCAAGATTACTACGCCGCTATATATTTATATTATCCCCTTCCGCGAACCTTATGCGGGCAGTTCTCAAATTGCGGCAGATAGTAGCGCGTCAAGTAATTATCCGACGTTTGAAACGCTTATTTCAAGCGTGGGAAAAATAACTTCCGTAATCTCTATTTACGTCGCTAAATACTGTACGTTGCCATATAGTAAAGGTACGGCGGCGGGCGGTAACCCTTATATAAATTTTTCATCGAGCTATGTTTATAAGGTTACTTGGGAAAGCCAAACGATTATAAGACCGAAGAGCGGGGGCGCGCAAAATCCGCCCACCTCAAAAACCTTTGATTATACGTATACAGTCGAATACGAAAAAGAAATAAAGCTATCATGTTATCCGTATAACTTTTACCGCCTTTCATCAAATAGGGCGTTTAACTACGACATACGGCCGCAATATCTTGACGATCCCGAAATGACGTTCTTCTATACGTTAAGCATCGGCGAAAACATCAAAGAGGGCTACGGCGTAAATGACTATTTGGGCGATACTCCGTATCATATCACCGTAAATAACACAATTAACGAGTTGCCCGTAGTTTCAAACAAGTTAATCGACTATTTGCAGACGAGTAAGGCGAGCGAGAAAGCGGGTATTGCGGGCGGTGCTCTTATAGGTGCGGCAGGTGGCTTTATTAACGCAAATCCTTATGCGTCAGCGGTGGGCGCGGGTGTAGGTTTGGCGCGTGGTGTCCTAACTGCCGCCGCAAAAAGATACGATCTAAGCGAAACCCCCGACGCGGTAAAACGCGCGGGAAATAATGTAACTTTCGAGGCGAATTTAAACACGCTTGGGATTACCTTGTATAACGTACGATTACCCGATTACCAAAGGGAAAGATTAAAGAACTTTTTCAACCGCTACGGCTATGCGATCCGTGATTTTATAGACATTGACTTGAATAGCCGCAAATATTGGAACTACGTCAAGACGGTTGAAGCAAGAGTTACAGGGCCGATTAATATGGACTATATTCGTCAGCTCGAAGAAATCTATAATAAAGGCGTTCGCTTGTGGCATTTCTATCCTACGGAATGGCACGGGATCGGGGATTATTCCCTTGATAATGTAGAGGTGTAAAAATGGCAAGAAAAAAGAAAAATTACGATAACAGCACTTGCGAACTTTTTGCGCGATATATGGATTATTATGAAAATATCGCGTGTTCAATTTTCGAGTGGGGCGGGTTGCCGAAGGGTGTCCGTTCGACTTGGATCGAAAAAAAATTGTGGGAATACGGTGCCATGTGCATGGCCGATAATGTCCCCGTAGATAAGTTTGAGGGATTAGCTCCGTTATTAATTCTTCCTATGGCACGCGGCGGACGGTTAAATGCCTTGTTTGAACCTACAAGATATTGGCTTATTACGCCGCGTAGACATATTGAACGTACAATAAATGATGCAGTTCTACTCCGTAATAACGAACTAATGATACCCACGCGGGAAGAAATTTCTAAACTCGTCTGGGAGCTTGCGGACATACGCGAGGCAATGAAGGTTAATCGTAACGCCTCAGCAAAAACGCCCGCAATATTCAGCGTAACGGAAGAAAGGCAGTTAACCGCGTTGAATAAGTATAATCAAATTTGCGGAAACGAGCCGATTATATTACAAGATCCTTCGGCCCCTGTATCGCAGATAGCGGACCAAAATCCGCCGTATTGGGGCCGCGAGTTGCGGGAAGAGTTCGAGAACGTAGAGGCCGAAATATTAACCCGTATCGGCGTAATATCAAACCCGATACGAAAGGCGGAGCGCGTGAATACCGTTGAAAGCATGTCAAACCGCGGCGAAATCGTTGACAATATCGACACGAAATTGCAAATGCGTCAACTCTTTTGCGCCGATGCAAACGAAAAATTTAAAGACGTTATGCGGGTTATCGGGTGCGGGCCTTTGACTGTTCAAGTCAATAATAAGTACACGAAAGAGATGATCGAGCAAGGCATAGAAGAAAAAGGCGAAGGGGGTGAAATAGATGACAGATCAAAAGATTAATTTAAACGTTGACGCCGATCTAATTCCCGCGAAATATACGGAGGTTTTGGCAAATGTCGTTAATTATTGGGGGGTTGATCTTTTTGACTTTAATTATAACCTTTTTGGCAATGACGGAACCCCCGTAAAAGGTATGTCAAAAGAAGAGTTGCAACAACTTTTTATCAATCATTTCTATTTTCGAGAAATCGGGGAAGAAACGATCGAAAGATTTAAAGTACATTTGCGCCTTAGGTGGCTTGAAATCTTACCGAGATATAACATCCTTTTTGCGGCATATTATGAATTAAATCCGCAAGACGCGTTTATTAACGATAATTTTACCACCGAGGGAAAGAGCGTATACAACGATACGCCGAAAAATGAAATCGAGTTTGACAATTCCCACGCGTCGGCCATAACTTCCGTAAATAACAAAAATTCGGGTCTACGCGGGAAAAGCAAGCTCCGCGCGGTAACGGACGCGGCGGACGAGTTGCGCAATCCGTATGTTGATTTTGTCGAAGAATTTAACGACTTATTTTTTGGAATATATTAAAAGGAGTATGAAAAATGAAAGATAAAGTTATATCGAATATCGAAGGACTTGAACGGCCTACAATTTTGCAGACGTTGCGCGCAATGAAAGATTATATCGAGTTGCACGCCGTAGAAGGCCCGCAAGGTCCGGAAGGCCCGCAAGGTCCGGAAGGCCCCGAAGGTAAAGAAGGCCCTAAGGGAGATACAGGTGCTACGGGTGAAACTGGTCCCCAAGGTCCACAAGGGCCTGCGGGTACAGACGGACATAGCGTTTATACGGCCACGGATACTTGTTCAGCTGAAGTAGGCGTCGAGTGTGAAGTATATAAGGATAGTACTAACGCGAAAGGCGTAGGGGACGTAATTATAAATGCAAGCGGCCGTGTGTTTACTGTAACAGGCGAAGATGTGCATGAAGGTAAGCCTACTTGGGCAGGCCCTGTAACGGCAATAATAAATGGTCCGCAAGGGCCTGCAGGGGCGAACGGTACTAACGGCGTAGACGGCAAATCCGTGTACATTTACACCGAAGTTTTAAACCACGCAAACCCGATGACGGTCGGCGGTACTATTCAATGCCAAACGAGCGCTTACACGGGAACCCCCACGACGGGCGAAGAATTTATCTTGATGATAAAGAACGATTACGATAAAAACACTTATCTTGCTATCGCAGTTGTAGCGGGTACGGGATCGGGAACCTTTTCGGCAACCCTGCAAGCATACGCGCAAATTAACGCCACGGAAGGCGGGGGCGGTGATAATAACTTCGTAACGAATATATCAACCGTCAATATTATAGACTTTATAACGGGCATTTACGCCGAAAATTTGGCTACCTTTATCGGTACGATCGATTTCGAGTTATCTTGGGCAGAAGGTAGCAAAAATCATCAAGCGCAGATCGGCATGCAAATCCCTATTAAAGGCATAAACGGCATTAACTGTGATATTGCAGAGGACGGAAAAACGTTGGAAATCGGTCCCGACGAGGCTTTCCCCGCGTATTACGAACATAATATTTTAATAGATAAGTCAATAGATATAACTTGCACTTTGCAGCTTATTACAAAAGACCCGTCCAGCTATATTAACGTAAACGGGTTTAAGCAGTATATAGCATATCAACCCGTAGCGGGAATATGTATGGTTTCGGGCAATGTATATGTGCCGCGTTATATCTTCAAAGATAGTAACGATATACCGAAAATAAAAGGCGTAAAAGAGCAGGGCAATACTATTGTATCGTATGAGTGGGTCATTTCGAGTGCCACCATACAGGACAGCGTACGGAAATTATGATTTACTATAACGGCAAAGAACTTTTTGACCGTGGTTATTTTCTAAACTTTTTGAAAGGGCCGCGCGGTGTTGGTAAAACGTTTTTGTTGAAAAAGCGTTCTACTATACGCGCAGTAAATAAAAAAAGTCAATTTATATGGCTACGGCGATACTCGACAGAGCTTGACAGCGATTTTAAAGACAGCTTTTACCGAAACATAATCAAGGCGGCAAACGATCCTAAGGCGGAAATGTCGGAAGAGGATCGGGAAGAGCTGAAAGACATGAGCTACCAACTCGAAAAAAATCAGATCTTCGTATCCACAAAATCATATAACGGAAAAGAGCCGATCGGATATTATTACGCTTTATCAAAGACGCAAGCTAAAAAATCGGTGGATTATCCGATAGTAAACGACGTCATATTTGACGAATACATCATAAAGGCGAAAGCGACGTTACATTATTTGCCGAACGAGTTTACCACGTTTATGGAATTTATTTCCACCGTTACAAGACTTTCAACGGGCAAACACGTATATTGCATAGGCAATAATATTTCATTTACTGACCCTTATAGCTTAGCCTTTAACATGCGGCCCACAAAAAAACGTTTCACGGTTTACACAAACCCCGTGAACGGAAAGAAAAACGTTTGTCAAGAGATGTACCGCAACCCTGAATTTGAAAATGCCATGTATGAAACCGAATTCGGGCAAATCGTTCAAGGGACTTTATACGGGGCGTACGCGGTCGAAAATGAGAGCCTTGAAGATAATCTCGACTTCGTAGCTAAAAAGCCTCCTAGGGCTATCTGGCGCCTTGGAATACGCTATAACGGTGCTTACATCGGTTTCTATATCGACATGAACGAAGGTAGAATGTACGCCTCACGTAATTATGACCGTACTTCCAACCGCCTTTACAGCCTCACCCGCGAAGATCATACCTTGAATACATTCCTAATTTCGAACCGCAAAAACATGTTCATGATCCGCGAGCTTGCCACCATGTTCCAAAATGGCAATCTCTTCTTTGAAGATGTCCAACTTAAAACCCAATGCTTAGAGATGTTGCAATACCTCATATAACTCCCCACAAAGAGCGCTACCCTTCGCGATAGCGCTTTTTTTCCTTCCTAAAAACAAA
>OMGA01000859.1_pt1 | contig 11777 bp, 9 predicted proteins | sample 1674211 | NCBI WGS metagenome assembly OMGA01 (sample SAMEA103958152, study PRJEB25191) | human gut metagenome | biome: human-associated habitat [ENVO:00009003]; feature: intestine environment [ENVO:2100002]; material: feces | place: Germany | collected 2013/2015
ATTACTTAACCACATAAATGATTGAATTTAAATTATTTAATTGTTAGAACTAAAAATTCTGTTAAAAGCTGTGTATTCACGATGCAAAAGTAAAGGAATTCTAGCGATAATACAAGGAATTATGGAAATTATTCTTTAATTCGGGAAGGGTAAATGCGAATTACATTATTTTCCTATCTTTGCACTGAACAAATGCCAAACTAAATGAAACGCCAAAGGATTATTTTTCTTATACTGACAGCCTGTTTTACATTCAGCCTCAGCGCACAGAATATAGACATCAACACGTTGAAAACCATCAACCGATGGGATGTACACGGACTGAGCCGCGGATTGTCCGCTAGCGGAGTGATTCTACCCGTAGGAATACCTACAGCCATGGGACTCTATGCATTGATAAAAAAAGACCAGCCGATGCTGAAAGATGCCATTTACATAGGAACCAGTGTGATTGAAGCAGTGGGGATTACATACGCCGCCAAACATATAATAGGTCGTGACCGGCCTTTTGTAAAGTATCCGGATAAGATTCATGCATACGGAGCACCGGATGCCGATAGTCCGTCATTCCCTTCAGGACACACTGCGGCAGCTTTTTCTTTAGCCACCTCACTCTCCATCACTTATCCTAAGTGGTATGTTATCGCCCCTTCAGCCGTATGGGCTTGCGGAGTAGGGTTTGCCCGGATGAACCAAGGGGTGCACTATCCCAGTGATGTAGTGGCAGGAGCCGCTATCGGAGTAGGATGTGCTTTCGTGAACGTGTATGTGAACCGATGGCTGAATAAGGTGCTGTTCGGGAGACAGATAAAGTGATGGTTGGAAAATTATTCCACACCTAAAAGAAGACACAGCAGAAGTTTTTCAGACAACTGCAGGAGTGCAACTATGCGCCCCTGCAGTTAATATAAAGTCTTGACTATCGTTTTTTTAGCAGCAATCCTTCAAAATCCGGTTGTTCCAGCAGCTCCAGTGCTTTCCTGATACTTTCATTGGCATCATTGATGACGTGATAATACTCATTCATATCCCATAAATCACGGGCTATCAATGCTTTCATCTGCAATTTCAGCAAAGGAAGGGCCTTCTGGTATTCTTCTTCATTATATTCCACTCCCATCTCCTTGCCGGTAGCAACCAGTTGTGCCAACATATCCGGAGTCACTTCAAAACGTTTGTAGAATTCATTGAAAGTCTTGTATTTGCCCAGCCATTCTTTACGATGGGCATCAATAAAATGAAAGTGAGTTTTCATCAACGCCCCTTTATCACGCAACTGACGATGGTATTTAGTATAGAGAGTCGTATCAATCGGCACAAAATAATCGGGCATGATCCCTCCGCCACCATATACCGTACGGGCCAACCTATGAGTCTTGAACTTCAGTGAATCCGGAAAGTGGATGCTGTCTTCACTCATCATTTCTCCTTTATTATAACGGTCTATCAGGTCTTCATTATACTTTTCAATGCTCTCGTAAGGTTTCTGGATACAACGTCCGGCAGGCGTATAATAGCGGGCCACCGTCAGACGGATCATCGAACCGTCCGGCAAATCAATGGGACGCTGTACCAAGCCTTTACCAAAGCTGCGCCGGCCCACAACGACTCCTCTGTCCCAATCCTGAACAGCTCCCGTCACAATCTCACTGGCAGAAGCCGAGAATTCATCGACCAATACAATCAGACGACCATTCTGGAACTCGCCCGTACCTTTAGCAAAAAATTCACTACGGGGATTACGACGGCCTTCCGTATAGACTATCAGTTCCTTTTTGCCCAGAAACTCGTTGGCAATATCGATGGCAGCGTTCAAATAACCTCCGCCATTGCCTTGCAAATCAAGAATCAAATCTTTCATCCCTTTTTTCTGCAATTCAGCTAACGCTTTCTTGAATTCCTCATGGGTAGTGGCGGCAAAACGGTTGATACGGATATAACCAATCTTATCTTTAATCATATAGGAAGCATCCAGGCTGTAAACAGGTATTTTATCCCTTTTCACCGTAAAAGGGAGCAATTCCTTCACCCCTCGGCGAAGTATTTTCAAATTCACTTTTGAATCTTTAGGACCACGGAGACGACGCATAATATCCTCGGTACTCATCTTTACACCGGCTATCAGCGTATCTTCCACCATGACGATACGATCACCGGCCAGAATACCGACTTTTTCGGACGGTCCGCCCGATACAGGCTGTATCACCAGCAAAGTGTCCTCCGCCATATTAAACTGTATACCGATACCTTCGAAGTTTCCCTGCAACGGCTCGTTCATTTTCTTCACTTCCTCCGGGTCGGAATAAGTAGAGTGAGGATCAAGCTGTTCCAGCATTTTTACGATGGCTTCCTCTACGAGTTTCCCCTCATTGACTTCGTCTACATAAAGGTTGGCAATGGCAAACTCCGCCAACTGTAATTTGCGTGCCGGAGAATTCAGAAACTTATTTTCCTGAGCCTGTACGGCTACAATAGAAAAAAAGCAGGCAATCAAGCCTGCAAAATACATAGTATATTTCATGGTCAGTCTATTTTCATTCCTTCAGGCAAGAATGGCGTCACATCTTTGCCAAACTGCAACAATTCTCTTACAATCGTAGAGCTGATAGAGGTTAGTTCCGGCTCCGTAAACAACAGAATCGTTTCTATTCCGGCCAGTTTCCGGTTGATATCGGCTATAGTTTCCTCATATTCAAAATCGTGTACGGTACGGATACCACGAACAATGAACTGCGCCTCCTTAGCTCGGGCAAAGTCAATGGTCAGACAATCATAAGCATCGACCTTTACCCGGGGATCATCAGCAAAAAGTTTCTCAATCATCTCCACTCGTTTCTCTGTAGGAAACCAAGTCTTCTTATTCTCATTGATACCGATGCCGATCACCACTTCGTCCATAAAAGTCAACGCTCTCTTCACGACCGAATAATGACCGATGGTAAAAGGATCAAAGGTTCCCGGAAATATCGCTCTTCTCATATTTTTTAGTGATTCACTCACGCAATATCTTCTTCTACAACAAGGTTATCTATAATAAAATTCTGACGTTCCATGGTGTTCTTACCCATATAAAACTCCAGCAATTCTTTCACCAGGTCAGTCTTGCGGAGGGAAACTTGCTCCAGACGCATGTCTTTGCCGATAAAGTGCTTGAATTCATCGGGTGAGATCTCTCCCAAACCTTTGAATCGGGTAATTTCGGGATTGGGGCTTAACCGTTCGATAGCGGCAATCCGTTCTTCTTCCGAATAACAATATACCGTTTCATAAACTCCTTTCTTGCGGTTGCGGACACGGAATAAAGGGGTTTGAAGGATATATACATGACCTTTCTTTATCAAGTCAGGGAAGAATTGCAGGAAGAAAGTAATAAGCAATAAACGGATGTGCATACCGTCTACATCAGCATCTGTAGCTACAATTACCTTATTATATCGTAATCCTTCCATACCGTCCTCTATGTTCAGAGCAGCCTGAAGCAGGTTAAACTCTTCATTCTCATATACAATCTTCTTGGTCAGCCCGTAAGAATTCAACGGCTTACCACGCAAACTGAATACTGCCTGAGTATTTACATCACGGCTCTTGGTGATAGAACCGCTCGCCGAGTCACCCTCGGTAATGAAAATGCAGCTTTCCTCCTTCTTGTCTCCTTTGGCATCATTCAGGTGAAAACGGCAGTCACGCAACTTACGGTTATGAAGATTTGCCTTTTTGGCACGTTCACGTGCCAGTTTGGTCACTCCGGCTATAGCCTTACGCTCTTTCTCCGATTCTTGAATCTTCTGCAACATCACATCGGCCACATCCGTATGTTTGTGCAGATAGTTATCGACCTCAGTCTTTACAAAATCACCTACAAACTTATTAACGGTAGGACCACCGGGAGCCATATTGGTAGAGCCCAGCTTGATTTTAGTCTGACTTTCGAACAACGGTTCCTCCACATTGACGGCAATGGCAGCCACCAGTCCGTTACGGATATCGGAATAATCCATGTTCTTGTTGAAATATTCCTTGATGGTACGGGCTATATGCTCTTTGAAAGCACTTTGGTGCGTACCTCCCTGTGTGGTGTGCTGTCCGTTGACAAAAGAGTAATATTCCTCACCATACTGACCGGTATGCGTAAAAGCGATCTCGATATCTTCTCCTTTCAAGTGGATGATGGGATATAATCCCACAGCCGTCATGTTGTCGTTAAGCAAATCCACCAACCCGTTACGGGACAAGATACGCTGACCGTTATAGATAATGGCCAGTCCTGTATTCAGATAGGTATAGTTGCGGAGCATGGTTTCCACGAACTCCGGACGGAAACTGTAGTTCTCAAACAACAGGTTATCCGGTTCAAAGAAAATATAGGTACCGTTCTCCTCTGTTGTATCTTGTGTGGTATCCGTCAACAAGTCTCCCTTGGCAAAGGTAGCGATACGCACCTTTCCATCACGATAGCTGCGCACCTCGAAACGTGAACTCAATGCGTTGACGGCTTTCACACCGACCCCATTCAGTCCGACGCTCTTCTTGAACGCCTTGCTGTCATATTTACCTCCCGTATTCAACACACTAACAGCTTCAATGAGTTTTCCCTGCGGAATACCCCGGCCATAATCACGCACGCTGACACGGAGATTTTCTTCAATAATAATCTCAATCTTTTTACCCGCCTGCATTTTAAATTCATCGATACTGTTATCGATAATTTCTTTCAAAAGAACGTAGATACCGTCCTCGGCATGTGATCCGTCACCCAACTTTCCAATATACATACCGGGACGGGTACGCACATGCTCCATGTCACTGAGGTGGCGGATGTTATCGTCGGTATATTCTACAGCGGGATTGTTTATCAGTTCGTTGTTTTCTTCCATATTGACTTATCACATTTTTATATATCGTTGTTACAGAATACTCTTTTTATAAGCACGACGGCGTTTATGCTGCTCGGTCTTGAAATATTCCCACTGGGCCTGCACCTTTCCATTCAGTTCCAGTTCCGGATTACTTTCGGCATACTTGAATCCCAGTTGCTGATATACAGGAATCAAGTCCGAGAATAACAAAGCATTGACACCTTTGTTCTGATACTCAGGTTTTACAGCAACCAGCAACAAATCCAACATAGGAGGATACTTATGCAGGAACAACACTTTCAACAGGTGATACCATCCCATAGGCAGCAAACGTCCCTTCGCTTTTTGTAACGCTTCGGACAGAGAAGGCATTGAAATCCCCACTGCCACCAGTTTATCTTCGGCATCGGTCACCAAGGTTACCATACGCAAATCTACAATAGGCAAATACATCTTTATATACTGGTTGATCTGTCCTTGCGACAAAGCCGAGAAACCATAAAGCGGAGCATAAGCCTCATTCATCAACTCGAATATAGCCTGTCCATATTCGGCCGCAATTTTCTTACCCGATGTATATTTCTTCACCCTCAGGTTAAACTTACGTTGAATCAAGTCACTGATACGCTTATGCTTATCAGGAATTGCATCCGGAATATAAATTTTATATTCCACCCAATCGGCATCCTTCTCGAATCCCAACTTCTCCATATGCTGTGGGTAATAAGGATAATTATAGATAGTCGCCATGGTGCTCAACTGGTCGAATCCTTCTACCAGCATACCCTCCGCATCAAAGTCGGTAAAGCCCAAAGGTCCCTGAATGGTATCCATTCCCTTCGATTTACCCCATTGGGCTACTGCATCCAACAAGGCGCGTGATATTTCGATATCATCCAGGAAATCAATCCATCCGAAACGGACTTCTTTTTTATTCCAAGTTTCGTTTGCGCGTTTATTTATAATCCCTGCAATACGTCCTACCACCTTGTTATCCTTATATGCCAGAAAATACTCCGCCTCACAAAACTCGAAAGCGGCATTCTTCTTCGGGCTGAACGTATTCAGCATATCATCGTACAAATCGGGTACGGAATAAGGATTCTCTTTGTATAACTCGTAGTTGAACCGTATAAACGTCTTTAGTTCTTTCTTTGAACTGACTTTTTTAATGGTAATAGCCATGCTGTATTTTTATAAAATTCGGGGTGTAAAGATAGAAGTTTTTTTGCAGAAAACTTATTCTTTTTATGGCTTTTTCACTGTTGGGCAATAAGATAGGCGGTATAAACGACATAACAGCCAACCATCAATGCGCCTTCAAGCCGGGTTATGGTACGTTTGCGGAAAAACCAGCCTACCAGCCACAACAACAGGGAGGAAGCAATCAGTACACTTAAATCGAGGTTATTTATATTCCCCATCGGAAGCGGTGACACCGTAGCGCTGCACCCCAGAACAAAGAATATATTGAACAGATTACTACCGATGACATTGCCGATAGCAATTCCCGGATTCTTCTTTAAAGCCGCCGTAACAGATGTGGCAAGCTCCGGCAAGGAAGTACCTCCGGCTACCAATGTCAGTCCGATTACCGATTCACTGACACCCCATGAACGGGCAAGCCCGCTTGCCCCGTCAACAAAAAGCTGTCCGCCGAATATGAGTCCGGCCAGCCCTCCTGCAATATACAACACCGATTTCCATACAGGCATTTCCTTTATCTTCTGCTCCTCTCCTGCCTCATCTGCCCCATTACGGGCGATGGCAAATGTATAACGCATAAATATAAGGAAGAAAGCCAGCAGAACAAACCCATCGGAACGGCTGATAACATTGACCGCTTCCCTGTCCAGCATCATGTCATTGGCACAGACAAAAAGTACCAACGAAGAAAGAATGACTAACGGAATCTCTTTACTCATCGTCCCCTCACCTACTTTTATAGGGAGTACCAAGGCAGTACAACCTATAATCATCAAAGCATTGAATATATTACTACCCACCACATTACCAATAGCCATTTCAGCACTGCCATTCAATGCAGAAAGCACACTGATAACCAATTCGGGAGCCGAAGTGCCGAAAGCTACAATGGTAAGCCCTATTACCAAATCAGAAATACGGAAACGTTTGGCAACCGCTGCAGAACCATCCGTCAAGCCATTCGCGCCAGCTAAAATGAGAGCCAGACCACCAATCAAAAGGAGTGTATTCAACATAACAAAAAGTACATTTACAGTTTTATACCGCAAATGTACTCTTTTTCCCTAAAATAACTATCCCTATTTGGTGCGTTTTACAGTATAGATTACTTTTCCTTTCTTATCAATCATGTGCATATCCAGTTCTTTCTTGTCTGCCGTAAAGATAGAAAAGCCCGGTTCGGGACTACAGAACAGAGTGCCTTCCACTGGTTTTACCTTACGGCTCAACGAACCAGCCGAATTTACCACATAGTCGATATCACTGCCCGGCACACGAAGGTGCTGGAAGTTATGAATGTGTCCGCATGCATAGATATCCACCTTATGTTTACGGAGGATAGGATCCAGACGCTTCTGCATATCGCTGCGTTCACTGTCGTCTTTCGGAGTTTCAGCATAAATGGGATGATGTCCGATTACGACTACCCAATCTTCTTTGGCAACAGTCAGTACAGAATCTATCCATGCCAATTGCTGATCCATATCTTGTTTACAGGCATCCGGATAAGTTTCGCTCTCGTTACGGTATTTGTCAATCAGAGGAGCGGTATCTATCATCACAAAACGGATGGCAGTTCCTTTCTTCTCGAAGACTTTGGTATAATAACGACCAGGCATCGACCAGCGACGACTCACATTGGTATAATCCAACACAGCCTGCGTATTACCCCGGTATTCATGATTTCCCAAGATCGGAAACCAGTCTATCATCAACTCGGGATGACTGTAAATCAACTCGTAGTTGGTCATCCAGAGCGGATCGTTAACGCTGCGCACACCTTCAAAATGGTGCACGTCTCCGGCTGCAAATACACACTCGGGACCAATAACATCCGCCATTTCTCCCATCAGCTCGGCTATGGGCTTCTGGTCATAATAACCGTTACGTCCCAAATCGTTGGCCATATAAAAATTCAGTTGTTTCTCCAGTCCTTTCCAATCTTGCGGAGTCTGGGCACACACATTCAGGCAAATAGCCGTACCAATGACGGCAATCCATACCCATGTCAATACTTCTTTCATTCTTCTAATCATCATCAACGTTTTCATATACTTAATTTTTAGAAATTTATTTTTAAACCTGCATTCATTCTCACGCCATAATATTCTGCCTGCATAGTACGGTCCTTCGTACCCTGGTAGTAACGGAGCGGCTGGTTCAGCAGATTGTTCGCCTCAGCATAAAAGGTCATTTTCACCTTCTTGCCAAAGGTATAACTGGCGTTCACATCCATATAGTTCACAGCATCATAATATCTGTCATAAAATGTACTTGGGCCCATTTCATCGATAAAATCAGATGCAAAGTTATAGCTCAGGCGCACATTCAAGCCTCCTTTTTCAAAGTAAAGAGAGGCATTCGCCGTATGCTCGGGAGACCCCGGCAAACTCAACCCGCTCTCGTTCTCACGTCCTTCGAAGTTAAAGTCCTCCACGCGTGAGTGCGTATAAGTATAGGTTCCATAGAAACCCACATACTTCAAGGCTGGAGCAATGAAGCCGAAATCACGCTGATAAGAAAATTCCAATCCCCACAGATTAGCATTTCCTGCATTCTTGGGCTGAGTGAAACGGGTATATTCTGTTCCTTGGTATTCATAGTTGGTCAGTACCTGATCTACGATGAAATCGTCTATTTTCTTATAGAAGAAACCTGCGCTCACTAAACCTACACTCTTGAAATAATAATCGGCACTCAAATCAAAGTTATAAGAAATAGTCGGTTTCAAGTCAGAATTACCAATCTTTATTTCATTATCACCACGGTTGATATTCACACTGGGAACCAAAGCTGAATATTTGGGCCGGCTCAAGGTCTGCGTATAAGAACCGCGTATCTTGAAATCATCATTTACATCCCATTTCACCAAAATAGAAGGAAGGAAATTCACATAACTGTTGGTCATGCGGCCGGTCTTGGTGGTCTTATCTGTCTCATCATCATAGTTACGGCCGGTATAACGAAGGGAAGTATGTTCCATACGGAGTCCCGCCATCAGGTTTATATCGGAAGCGAATTTATGATCAAACCGCACATACCCGGAACTTACAGTTTCACGAGCCTCAAAGTTCTCAGCCAATTCGGCTTGTACCTGTTCTTTATCGAATTGGGAAGCATCATTTAAGTTCAATCCACCCACATATTCTTTACTGGCAAATGTTCCTACCTGATATTTGTCGCTCGGCATAAACTTATCCGTACTCTGGTCTACCGTATTTTTCAGGCTGTTGGTCATGAAGGCATCCTCGTCTTTCGGAGTATATTCGTAGAAGTCTATTTCTTTCTCTTTTGTTTTACGTACTACCTTCGCACCGAACTTCAGTTTAGCTCCATTATTTAAACTGGCCTTGAAATTGGCCGAGAATTTCATATCTTCTTCTTTGATGTCCTCCTGTTGTTCCGTCAGTTCCTTCAAGCTGAACTTATCACTCAGTGTCAAAGTAGAACCTGTTCCAGGTGTTGCCAACGGCTGGCGTTCATCACTCAAGTCCATATCAAATTCCTGCTTTTTCAGTTGGAAGTCAAGATAACGCTCATTAGGGCGTTCTTCTGTAGCTTTTGCATAACTGGCATTCCAATCCATGCCGATTGCTCCCCATAAGTGTTCTCCGCCCAAAGCGAAATCCATGGTACGCTGACGCTCCAGACGGGCATTGCGATTATCGGGAGTACCTGCTTTGGTCTGGATGCGGACTGTGCCTTTTCCGTTCTCATCCAAATCCTTGATATTGGTACGGTAACGGTTTTCCCAATCGTTACGGTTGTTGAAGATCCCTTTGAAAGTCAATTTATGGTTTTCATTGATATCAAAATCAAAAGCCGCCGAATAACTTTGACGTTCACGGGTGACAAAGTACTGGCGCATCTGATAATCGCTGACATATACTTTGCCATCTTCATTTTGTTCCCACATGAATTCAGTATCATAAGAACCGGAAGGAGCATTCTGATAAGAAGCGGAGAGCAGCATGCCCAGTCTGTCATTGAAGAAACGATCGCCGTAAGTGAAACCTAAGTTCAACTGGGCTTTCTCGCTAATCCAGTTGTAACCACTTCCCGCTGTAGCATTGATAGTGCGTTTATAAGGAGAATTTTTGGTTACCAGATTGATGGAACCACCGATAGCATCGCCGTCCATATCGGGTGTAACGACTTTGCTTACTTCGATGGTCTGAATCATATCGGCAGGAATCAAGTCCAACTGCACGTTACGAGTATCCCCCTCAGCAGATGGGACACGATTACCATTAATGGTGACGGAGCTTAAATCGGCACTAGTGCCGCGGACTTGTCCAAAACGGGCCTCGCCTTGATCGTATTGCACATTGATGCCACTGATACGTTTCAATGCATCACCTATGTTTGAGTCGGGAAATTTCCCTACCTGGTCGGCAGATACAACATTAGTGATACCCAGATTATTCTTTTGTGTATTGATTGCTTTCTTCTGTCCTTGAAAAGCTCCCTTTACCTGCACTTCCTGCAGTTCCACCCCTTCATTCATCACTATATCTTTTTCTAAAGTCTTGCCTTCGGGGACGGTAACTTTCATTTCAATGGGGCTATAACCTACGTAGGTTACTTTAACTGTGTAAGTTCCGGGTTTCAGATTGGGTAGCGTATAAAAACCGTTCACATCACTGATTACTCCGGTTTTCAGATTTTCAACAAAGATGGAAGCACCCGGCAGAATTTGTTTTCCATTGTCTATCACACGTCCGCGGATAGCGCCTTGCCGGACAATGTTTTCATTTTCCTCGGCAAATGCATTTCCACAAACACCTGCCATCAGCAGCATAAGAGACACAGCTCTAACAACCTTTTTCATATACTTTTTTATGCGTTATAAATCTGCCGCAAAAGTAGATGGGTCAGGTTTCTTGAGAGTTACACTCTATTAAAGGTTTCGTGACAAAGGAGTTTCATTCCTGTTACAAGATATTCGGTGCAAGACGACGGATACAAAGTATGGACAAGGCTTACAAAACAGCAGAGTAAGATTTTTCTTGCGTTCTGCTACTACGTTCCGCTACAGCAGAACGTAGTAATAAAAGAATTAAGTAACTGTAAGAATTCCTTTAGCGACAAAGGTGACGAGCTATTCTGCCATCAATGATATGTATAGGCCGTTTCAGCTGGAAACTCTTCAATATTATTGTGCAGAAGAGTGAAATGTACGGTCCCCCTGTGCACTACTCCGGAAACAAAGTTTCCATTCTCCCAAATAGCGAACAGGTTTAAAATACCAAGTTGTAGCATTAGGCCGCATATCCTCTTTATCTGTTTTAGGGAATAAGACAACCTTACAACGCACTTCATTATCAAACGCCTCCTTAAAGATACAATCGCTTATAGTATAATCATATATCGGAAAGGCTTTCAGCCTATGCAACACACTCTTTAACTGAGTATTATCCAAAAGTTCCGGCTGAGCAAAAGGATCATCCGTTTTCATTTCGTGTAACATCATGGCTGCATCAGCATATCGTTGCTCCTTTACGGCAGTCATAAACTGGTTAGTGAGATCTAACACCTGTATCGTATCTTTCTGACTCAAAACCATAAGATGTTTTACGGTTGCCTGGGAATCCGTTTCTGTTTTTTTACCAGATTGATTGCACGAAACAATGAATGCTGCAATTAGACCTACTATCAACAAATTAATTTTTCTCATACGTTCTCAATATTATAAATAGAAAAAAAGAGTGCCCG
>OMGA01000865.1_pt1 | contig 11713 bp, 8 predicted proteins | sample 1674211 | NCBI WGS metagenome assembly OMGA01 (sample SAMEA103958152, study PRJEB25191) | human gut metagenome | biome: human-associated habitat [ENVO:00009003]; feature: intestine environment [ENVO:2100002]; material: feces | place: Germany | collected 2013/2015
TCCAGCCTCGGAACGGGATGAACTTTCCCAACGAGGTCGCATGCGGAAGCTGTGTCCCGGATTCTGACTCCAGAGTGGGATGCCGTTTCCGGCTGAGGTCTCTGGCGGAAGCTGTATCCCGGAATCGAGCTTCAGAGTGGGACGTGCTTTCCCGTCAGGAGCTCAAGTGGAAACTGCGTCCCGGATTCAAGCCTCGGAATGGGACGTGCTTTCCGGATGGGCTTCAAGCGGAAACTGTGTCCCAGAATCGACATGGCTTCAAGTGGAAAGCGCGTCTTAGAATACCGCGCCGGCGTTTTTGGCGGTCGTGGTTGGAAAGGGGAGCATTGCCTACACGCGCGACGACGGCGTGGCGGTGATCCCCATGGCGGCACTTGGGGCGTAGTGATTTTGCGGTTTGCGGTTTGCGGGGTACTGGGCCTCCATTACCGAAAATCCATTTGGTAAACCAGATGCTCGCGGATAGAATAAAGTCGACGGCAGCCCAAGTGGTGAAGAGCTGGGCAGCGCCGTTGCTTGGTCAAGAGGTCAGCGCCTTAATGGCAGCGACTTGCTATGCTTCGAATGCTGCTTGAGTGCCTCGGAAAGTCCGATAAGCGTCGTGAGAAGCGAGACCAATGCGGTCAGGAGCCTCACGAAATCAATCAAATCGGCCATGGGCATCACCTCCCATCAAATGGAGGGCGCTGCCCGGCACATGGAACTGCCGCCAACGATACCGATTCTATCAAAGCGCAGTTAGATATGCGAATGTTTGTTCGTGTTCAGCTTTGAAAAGCGGCCGCACTATTCGTCACAAGGGCAAGCATCATATTCTCCATGGCAATCCTTTCAGTACGCGCACACCCATGTACCAGTGCGTTTCCAAAAGTATGTTTGACGCGAGATTCATATCAGACCCGTTAATAGGACCACAAAGCACAACCTCTGATGGATGCTAACGGCAACGACTGAATTGGAGGTTGCTATGGACAGCCAAGCAGATACCGTAATCACCGATGCCGGCAGGGAGCTCGTTTGCAGTTGCATCAAGGACGATGAGCTGCGTGCTCATATGTTCAAACACATGGGAATGGCAGATAGCTCCCTCTGTAAAATCATCGGCGGCTCCCTCAAGACGCTCGACGAAAAACGGACCATGCTCGAGCAGCTTCGCAAAGAGGTCTCATCGGATTACGCCGAGGCGATCGACTCCGGCTTCGAACAACTCGACACTGCACTCGATATGCTTTACAACGGTGACCGTGACCGCGGTATCTTGCTGGTCTCCGGCGTGTTTTACAGTGAAGAGGAGCGAGGGCACGACACCTTTGATGGCCCCTTCCCCGTTGCCTCTTGGGATGCCGCTCAAACCCTTATGAGGCAATACGTCGATGACGACCCCGATGAAGATTGGTCCGAATCATTCTGGCAGATTAAGCTCTATACCGCCGAAGACTTACACGACCGCCCGCGCGCTCAAGCCTCGCTGATATTCGCCGCGACCATGGCTGGCGATTTGGTCTTTTTGAGCGACCGCCGGAATCAGCGGACTCCGCATCAAAGCATCGATCACTTGCCGTGGAACAATAGCAAGCACTTCTGTGCCAATGGTGAGGTCTTCTACACTCCCTGGGCCCCCGGCGACATCATCAAGATCGACGGTCGGCCCTTCGACCACGGTCCCCGTTTCGCCATCGTGCTCGAAGACGACTACGATAGTTCGTTCAAAAGCCAGGTTTGGTGCGCCTATCCGAGCAAAATCTACGGCGTTGAGGAAGGCAATCTCCGCTTGAGGGATTTCACGGACGGCGTCCTCGACGATTTCACACCCTCTGCGCTCTACACCGCCGAACGCTATATCGGCGACTTGCCCTATGATTGTTCCTTTATGCTCGAACTCTCGAAAAAGCTGCACGATGACCCCAGCTACGGCAAACAATGGTCGGACGGATCGGTCGTACACGATTGCCTGCAGCCATACCGCACATCGGCCGGCGCCGGCGCCAACGCCATACGTTCGGACATTCTCGAGTTTCTCGACTCACCCGACATCAAGGAACACTTAAAGGACATCGGCTACGAGCCCACCACGCCCGAGGCGGCGTTCATCGTCGACCGTTCGAACGAGAAGACGCTGCAACAGAAGATTGAGGCCTGGCAAAAGATTCTCGAAAACATGCCCAATTGTGCGATGAACAGGCGATACGGCACGTTCAATATCCCCAACTTCCATGTCTTTCTTCGCGACGTCATCAGATGGGAGCGCAAGAAAATCGCCCGGTTCAAACAGCCTGGCAAGCACATGTATTTCTTTGAGGACAAGACGGGAAGTCCCCATGAGAGCGGGTGCAATTATGGCCCCTACACCAGCTACGAAAAATGTTTCGAGGCAATCTGGAATGACCTTGAGGAGGAGAATCCTACCTCGATTGAAATAACGCGCCGCCCGATCGATCCGGACGAAGACTACTATGCCGCCGACAAGCTCATGCTCAACGCAAAAGGCGAAATCATGGACTGCCAGCTGCGCTGCATCGACATGGAACGCGAGGGCAAAGACCCCACTTTCGCTTTTGAGTTGATGTGGTTTGACATCCCGACGCCATTCCACGCCGGCGACATCATCTGTCGTCACGGCGACCCTGGCGACCCCATGCTGCTTCTCAATATGCAGACATGGACCACGAAGCGGGTCATGGATGAGCTTCCGCCTTCCACCTACAGGGAATGCGCCGCAAATAAGGCCGATGACCTGCTCAGGCACCATCGGCAAAATGGCGATACGAGCGACATGTACGCCTACGGCTGTCAGATTGAATATCCCCTGGAGTACCCCGTCTATATCGGAGAGCCGAGTTGTTTTCTTCTCGATATGGAATACTGCCGTACCCCGCTCAAGCCGGAGGCAAGAATTCTGTACGGCGTGCGGGCATATCTCGACGGCTATCTGGGTCTTGACTCACTTATTGCGCTGTCGAGCCTTTACGAGCTGCAGGCGCTGGTCAAGAAAAAAGTCGAGCGGTTTGAAGGGGAAGACGGCGGGCTCAAGACCCGCTATCCGGAGCTGTTCGATGACACGATAGCCCCGCCGGCACGATTCAAAACAAAGAGGAGCTAACCATGAACATCTTGGATTTTGTCGACTCCCGGGACATTCGGGAGCACCTGCGCAGTATCGACTTCCAACCCAGCACCATTGAGGCCGCCTATCTGGTTTGGTTTTCGAAGACCGCCACGCTCGATCAGAAATGCGAAGCTTGGCAGGAGATCGCCCGAACCATGCCCAATTGTTCGCTGGAGGCAACCCATGCCGGTCTTGGAAGGCCGGCCATCCCCGATTTCCATGCTTTTTTGCGCTGGACAATCGATTGCAACAAGCGGTGCGTCGATGCGTTTGCGAGTGGGACGGACTACGTTTATCAGTATGAAGAGGAGATTGTGCCCGACGGGCAACTTTGTGGGGCCTTCGGCGCGCCATTCAGCTGTTATGAGAAATGTGCCGAGGCGTTGCGCGGTGATGATGAACTGGCGAGCCGTCCAGAGGCACGCGTACGCATCTCCCGGTGCCCGCTCGATGCCGACGAAGAACATCACCGGGAAGATTGGCTCATGGTGAACGGTAAAGGCGAGGCCCTTTCCGTCTATTGTCCTTCCGCCGGCCCCGTTGAGAACGATTGGGAGATCGCATTCGAGTTCATCTGGGTCGATATCCCCACGCCGTTCCACACCGGCGATATCGTCTGGACGCCGCAAGGCAGTGCCCGTGAGCCGTTCACGTTGTTCGATCTGCCCACGTGGGACCGGACAAAGCTTGAGGCGGAGCTTCGGCAGGCAGACCGTTCTGACGAATGGCTTGATCATGCGCAGCAGCGCCTCGAGCACTATCGCCATGCAGGGGATATCAGCAACATGCGTGCCACTGGCTGCTCGATTACCTACAACGAGACGTTTCCCCTCTACATCGGCGAGCCAGACCCGCTTTACCTGAATCTTGAGTACTACCGCAAGCCGCTCAAAGACGAGCAGCGGATTTTAGTCGCAGCCCAGGCCTACCTGCGCGGCGACCTGTATGTCGACTCACTTGTAGCGTTTATTGACACCATAAGGATGGAATCCAAGGCCAGGCGCAACCTAGAAGAGCTGCGTCTTGATCAGGCGCCGCTCAAGGAAAAGTACCCGCAGCTATTTGAGTAGAGGCCGTCATGTCCGAATCCACAAGAAGTCGCACCAACAACTCGGAGACTATCGTGCACGAAGAAATAATCAACCTGATCGACTCTCCGGAGCTGCGAAAGCACTTGCTGCGTAATCAACAGCTGCTGAGCGGCGATGATTACTCACAGATCATCGGTGGCGCATCGATTGAAATCAACCGCAAACGGGAGATGCTCAGCAGGCTGATTGCTGCCGAGCGTAGTTCGTCAGACGAAACCTTTTCTTGGTACGGACCAGAGATCTGTATCGACTACATCGATGGCTGCTTGAACGCGCTAAAGGCCGTCGACGGGAACAGGAAGGTGCTGCTTATTAGCGAAATTAGCTTTATCGGCAACGAAGTGGGATCCGCCATCACGCATGGCCCCTTCCCCGTGGCATCCTGGCAGGCCGCCCTTGCGGCAATGAAGGCATACGCAGACAAGTGGAGCGAAATGACAGATTTATCGTCCTCATACTGGATGATCGAGCTGTTCAACCTTGCCAACGACTCGAGCTGTTCATATCCATACGACGGCTTTCTACAGCCAGACTACACTTACTACGCAAACGCCTCCGGCGATATCCAGTACATCTGCAGGGAAGAAGAGGGCGGATGTGGCGAGGTACTCGACTGCATTGTGGGTGGAATCCTTGGCCCGTGGTTCAAGGGGGCATATGTCGACCTGCCCACGCCGTACAGAAAGGGCGACACTCTTGAGATCGACTGCCGGCCATGGGCGCCGGGACCTTGCTATTGCCTGGTAGCAAACTCGAAATTGGACTGTCTGTATCCCGATGGCGATGGGCAGATCAGATGTGGCTCTATCCCCTACGGCAGCTGCTTTGCCGGATGGGCGCATACGAACTTGATGTTGTCGCCCGTGTTCAGGGCAAAGAAAGTGACACAGCCCTTGCCGGAAGAATGCACGGCATTGCAAGAGATCAAGCTGGACCGGATAGATGACTTGCTAGAAGAGTGCACCGACAACAAAGAAGAAGAACCCGGCTGGTTGGATATATATCGGCATCGCTCGCGTTGACGGAAGATGCGGAAAACCGCAGCGATCCCCATCAGCAGTTCTTACCCATATCTCAATTCAGCATTCGAATCTTCATAGATACGAAAAAGGCCGTGCCCAAACCAGGCACGGCCCAAGAACGTGAATCAGAATATCTTTGGGCGAAGTGAAAGCATCTTGAGCCGCCTAAGTTCTGCACATAATGTCGAACTTGAGCGGGGCTTTCCCATTGCCAATCGACGCTAATCTTAGCGACGATTTATTTCATCTTATCCTTTGCCCTGTCAAGACGACTGCCCTTGAAGAAATACCAAATCATCAGGTCGACTTCATGGAAGCCAATATCTGGGGCGGAGCCGTTATTTGAACCAACCGTCTGGTTTTCCTGCTTTCGCCACTCATTGATACCATCAACGATATGGCTGTAAAGGTCGAGGTATCCCAGGTAGCCCCGAGCGACCTGGGCGTCAGCGTTTTCAACATCCTCATCGGGCGTGGCAACCAGTTTATTAATCGTACCTCTAATCCATGCGTATCGGTTTCCATAGCGGCTCAATGGAGTGTCATTGTATTTTTTACACCATTCGTTAAGCCACTCACTCTCATTGCTACCGTAATCAATATAAGCATCCGCATAATAAGGAAGCATTGTGCCGACAACCGTGTCATAGATGCAGAAGTTGTCCGTATCATAGATATAAGAGCCGTTCACCTCACGCCTGCTTAGATTGCGACAGCCATGGTGGCAAAACTTTGTTGCAAAGGAAAAATTACTTCGATTGCATTTAAGGTCGCTAGGGTCCTCTTCCGGCAATAGTCTATAAGTCATATTTGTTGTAGCGCGCGCGATGCTGGCAACGAGATTCGCTCGGAACTCAAAGTCTTTTTCCAACAGGCTAGACGCCAGTTTATTATTATTCGCATACTGGCTCACAAGATATGCGGCAGTTATAAGTGTTCCGCCAGTAAGCTCGGCTTCGCCCTCATCCCCCTTTTCACCACTACCGCCTTGCAGATCCTCTTTGATTTCGCAAAGCCGTTTGAGCTCGGCATTCATCTTGCCCATTAGCGTATCTTGGTCACCCTTTACCGTCACTGCAGCCAAGTGCGTCGAATTCATTTTATTAGTAAAATAAACAGCCTCCCGGATGGCGCAGGCGTCGCCGTTCGAGGCATCCACATACTTGTCGTGAATTGTGCCCTGATCAATCCATGTGTAATTCGAATCGTTATTTACGAGACCGTTCACAAAGGCAATGTTCTTATCACTAAAAACCGGAAAACCGCTCTGGTCTAAATCAAACTCGTAATACTTATCCGGATGAAGCGAAGCCTCAATGGAAGAAACGATTCGCCTAACGTTCCGATCTTTACGCGTTGTCATTGGACGTTCCTTTCTGAATCTGGCAGAAGCCCGCTCGCCTTTGTCCTCTATTTGATGGTAATTCTTAACCTGCTTAAACGCATCTTCTTGGCTGTTGAGCGGTCATTTTCTGCTGGTAGACGCACTGCTGGCCGAGCAGTTGTTACTTGCTATAACCTCAACCGAAGACTCGTGCGCAGGACGGCTCCATGCCATCGGAGCTCATGCGGACCAGGGCATCTGTATTGCAGTGGGCCTCCGCGAATACCGCGTCATTTTCTCGACTCCCAGCAACAAAGCAACCTGCTAAGATCGCCGACGTCGGGCTGAGCATGTTGCGTAAGTCGCGCAGGACAGCGTTTATCGGACGGTTGTCGTCGAGCATTTCGAGTCCGTCGATTACGACCACGATGTTCTCTAATACTGCTCTATTCCACGTCTGGTCGCCGAGCAACCAACTTGTTACAAGGTCCATGGTCATGTTGTCTTCGGCAAAGATGCCCAGGTTGCGCTGCTTGAAGCGCATCGTTGCGCGGATTGCCTCGACTTGACGCTCTTCAGAATCCTCCGGCACTTTGGTGCCCATCTCGGCACGAATAAGCCGGGCAATCGCATCCTCTTCACGCTCCCGAATCGGCACGTAAAGCACAGCGCATTGCTCGCTCAGGCGCAAGGCCGCATGCACTAGTACGTTGGAGACATCTTCATGCGCGCCGCCAATCACGCTGAGCTTGCCCAGCTCAACGCCGCCACCTAGGGCATCATCGACCGGCATACCGGTCTTCAACACTCGCGGGGCTTCAAGCACCGACGTCTCCACACCGCGATCGAGCCCAGAAACCAGTCGATTGTGAAACCCGCTGAGGTCAAAACTCTCGTCATCACACTCTCCGCGATTCCCGCGGCACCGATTCGCGGACAGCGGCATCACGCCCGGGAAGCTCATCATCTCGCCCATGCTCACAGAACGTCCAATTCGGTCGTCCCTGGAGTCCATCTTTAGCGTCATCGCAACCCTCCTAACGCCTACCGCGCTTACCAGTAGCCTTAAAATTCCAAATCGGCTTGAGTCGGTGAATAACATCAACCGTCGGGTCCATGAGTCTCAATACATCATCCGCAGGCTTATACGCTTCGGGCGACTCATCGAGCGTCGTCTCGCATGCACTCGGACAGTAGATGCCGGCATCGCGCATCTCGTTAACGAACGACCTGGTATCGAGCGTTTGGAATGCTTTGGTGCGGCTCATCGCACGACCCGTCCCGTGCGGCGCCGAGCAGTTCCAGTCCTCGTTTCCCTTGCCGCGCGCAATAACGGCACCGTCGCGCATGTTGAACGGAATCAGCACCATCTCGCCCGCATGAGCGCTAATGGCGCCCTTGCGAACCATGCCGCCTTCCGAGATGTAGTTGTGCATGGTGGTAAAGCCGTCTCCGTCGAGTCGAATTCCCGTACGCTCAACAATCTGTGCGACAATCGCCTTGCGGTTCTGATTCGAGAAGCGTTGACAGTTATGCATATCGACGAGATACTCGGCAGAAAGATCTCCCACGAGATACTTAAGCTCGTCGGGGATATCTGCCGTGCACGTCTTCTGCGCCAGCGCCTGATGGTGCTCCGCCGTCTGCTTGCCCATGTTGCGCGAGCCGGTGTGCACGACCAGATATTGGCACCCATCCTCGTCCTCGTCGAGTTCAATGAAGTGGTTGCCGCCGCCCAGCGTGCCCATGGAGCGCTCAACCTTGCGTTTATCCTGCAGCCAATCACGCGACTCCATGTCAAAGTCCGCGAGTACGCAGGCAGGATCGCGATGAAGGCTAAAGCCCGTAGGCACCACGCGCTTCACATCGCGATTGAACTGAATGAGGTCGTCGCGCGCAATGGTCTCCGCAAGCGGCACGCAATACATCCCGCATCCGATGTCGACCCCCACCAGGTTGGGAATCACCTTGTCGCCCAAGTTTGCCGTAAAGCCAATCACGCAGCCCTTGCCCTTATGGGCATCGGGCATGATGCGGATCTTGGCGCCTTCAAACGCCGGGCAGCTGGAAATCTCCTCGATCTGCTCCTTGGTTGAATCCTCAAGATTCTCGGCAAAGACTTTGATGTCTGCCATCGCATTTCTCCTGTTTTGATCCTTGTAAACCGGAACCGGCCCCAAGCCAACAGAGTGCATGTCACGCCAGCCAGCCAAACCGCCGATTTCCGTTTAACCACCTTTCGCCCTATTCGAGCTCTTATTGCTGCGAATACTACGGTCGCGCGAGCTACAATGAGTCCCAATAACGGGTCTTGTTTTGTATCTTCGACTGTTACCCTGCCGGCGAAAGGAGACAACGTGGCGAACAGACCAAATCAAAAGCTCAGGCTTCTGTTCCTGCTTAAAACCTTGATGGAAAAGACCGACAGTACGCACGGGCTCACGACACAGCAGATCATCGAGGAACTCGCCTATCGCGACCTCGAGGCCGAACGAAAGGCCATCTATCGCGACCTGCAAACGCTTCGCGACTTTGGACTCGATATTGACCAGCGCGGTGGCAGGGAATGGGCCCTGGCTTCGCGCCCGCTCGACCTGCAAGAGCTCATCATGCTTGTTGACGCCGTGCAGAGTTCGCCGTTTTTGACCGATGAGTTGACTGACCACCTCATCGGCAAGCTGCAGAACCTCGCCAGCCTGGGCGAACGCGAGTTGATGTACAAGCGCGTCGACGTGCCTTCGCGCGTGAAGATGCAAAACTCCGATGCCCTGCTCAACATCGACTTGATTCAGCAGGCTATGCGCGAAAAACGCAAGATTCGGTTTCGCTACTTCCACTACGACGCCGCCAAGCAAAAGGCCCTTAATCATGACGGAAAGACCTACGAGCTCACACCCGTGCGCCTTATCTACTCCGACGAGCTTTATTACATGATTGGGTTTCGGGATAAATGGGCCAACGCCGGCTCGGGTCATCAGCCGTTCACGCCTTATCGCGTCGATCGCATGCTCGACGTTGCGGTGTCCGAAGAGTCCGCGACCAAAGATCCGCGTATCGCGGGCTATGTGCTCGAGGATCACGTTTCGCCATCGTTTGGCGTCTATGCAGCCGACAAAACCACCGTGGTACTGGAACTCGATGACCGTGCGATGAACCCGCTCATCGACAAGTTCGGGCTCGACGCCGTTGTGTTTGAGAACCAGGATGGGCGCTTGCTGGCGACCGTTAAAGCTCCGTTGTCGCCGCAATTCTTTGGCTGGCTCTTGCAACTCAGCACCTTCATTAAGATCGTTCAACCTCAAAGTGCCATCGATACGTATCTCGACTATCTCGATAGCACGCGTGCGCTCTACCAGGAAGACAGGTAATACTGCCATGAACATGACCCCCGAACTCATCGCATCGCTCGACCGACTAAACCCCGAACAGCGCGAGGCCGTCGATTGTCTGGACGGTCCGCTGCTCGTCATTGCCGGTCCCGGCACCGGCAAGACGCAGCTACTGAGTCTGCGCGCGGCGAACATCCTGGCCAAGCGCGATGCCGCCCCGCGCAACATCCTCTGCCTCACCTATACCGAGGCGGGCGCGGATGCCATGCGCAAACGCCTGATTGAGCTCATTGGGCGCGACGCTTACGGCATCGAAGTCAGCACGTTCCACGGATTTGCAAGCAGCATCAGGTCGCGCTATCCCGAGTACTTCATGCGCCCTGCGACCGGCACGCTTGTTACCAGCCTGCACCAGCAAGAAATTTTTGATCGGCTGCTCAAATCGCTGCCCTTTGGTTCTCCGTTAGGCGGAGGGTCACCTGATATGCCTGCGCAAAACATCGGTAAGATGATCGGCTTTGTCTCCAAAATCAAACGCAGTGGCCTGGACTACGACACGCTGAGCGCCATCGCGCAGCAGAATATCTGCGCCGCTACCTGGCTCACCGAACATTCCGAGCTGCTTACGCTCGCCTGCGAAAAGGCAAGCGCCACGTTGGCCGAACGCTTTGAGGAAGAGGTCGAGCGTGTCTGCGCCATGGCGCCCACATCGCTCACCCGCCCGATTGACTGTCCTGCCGGCACGTATGTACCGTACATTCTTGAGTTGCGCGACACCGTTCGCCGCACCGAGCTCATCGATGAGAAGGGCAAATCCTCGGGATACACCAAGGCGCGCGATGCCTTCTTTGGAGGCAGCAACTCTCAGGGGCGCACGTTTAAAATTGCCGAGCAAAGCGAGCGACTTAAGGCTGCTTGCGACGTTGCACGTCGCTACCAAAATGAGCTCGACCAACATCATCTCTACGATTACGACGACATGATCGGCGACTTTGTTAACGCTGTCGAGCACAACGACGCGCTACGTCAAGTGCTCCAGGACACCTATACCTATATCCAAGTTGACGAGTTCCAGGACACCAATGGCGCACAGATGCGCATCATCGAGCTGCTCTGCGACGGCGTTGATGCGCCCAATATCATGGCCGTCGGCGATGACGATCAGGCCATCATGCGTTTTCAGGGCGCCACGATCGAGTGTGCCAACCAGTTTGCGGCCGAGTTCTCGCCCCGGAGCATCGTGCTCAAGACCAACTATCGCTCCACGCCCGCCATCGTTGAGCTTGGTCAAGCTATCGCCCAGCAAATCGAATACCGACTCGATGCCAGCTCGAATAAGTCAATCGAAGCCTTTAAGCCTCAAGGCGATCAGGTCAGCTTTAGCGAGAACGTCTACGCCGGCAAAGCCGAGGAATACGCCGCCGTCGCCGCAAGCATTAAGCAGCGACTTGAGGCCGGCTACCTCAATGACTGCGAAGATCCCAATGAAGGAATTGCAGTCATCTCTGCCAAACACGCCGCATTGCGCTCGCTGATTCCCTTCCTCGTTAAGGAGAACGTGCCGTTTTCCTATCGCGAACGACAGAATCTCTTTGCTTCCGAGCGCATGCAGACGACACTGGCGCTGCTGCGCTGCGTTACCGCGCTCGCTCGCGGGCAGCAGGAGCTCGCCAGCAGCTATCTTCCGCAGATTGTCTGTGCCGCCGAGCTGGGCGGCGACCATCCATCGTCCGTGACGTTTGCGCTCAGCGCCAAGCGCGAGCATCGCGGCGACTGGATGGCCGCCATGTGCGAGAGCAATAGCGCCCGCGTCAAAGAGCTGCACGACGACCTTATGCAGT
>OMGA01000870.1_pt1 | contig 11625 bp, 18 predicted proteins | sample 1674211 | NCBI WGS metagenome assembly OMGA01 (sample SAMEA103958152, study PRJEB25191) | human gut metagenome | biome: human-associated habitat [ENVO:00009003]; feature: intestine environment [ENVO:2100002]; material: feces | place: Germany | collected 2013/2015
GCAAAGTGGTCCGGCAGGGCGATTTTCGCGCCGCTCAGCTCCTGCTTGCAGGCAGCTTCGGCAGCTTCGCGAATCTTTTTGCAGGCGAGCTTTGTGCTGAGTCCCTGATTGTGCCCGCCAAAGTCGTCCTTGACCGGCACTGTCAGCAGCTTGGGGTGCAGCGGCTGGCTCTGCTCGCAGAGGGTCTTGTCCCCGGTCAGCAGGACGCTCGGCACGCCGTAATAGGCCGCCATGTAGCTGTAGATCAAAAACTCGGAGGCGATCTGGCCGTTGACCCGAATCTCCTGCACCGCGCCGCCGGCGATGGTGTGGCTGAGCACGTTGCCCTCCTGACCGGCGGCGTTGTGGTAGCCCACATACATCGCCGCGTCAAAGCTCTTATCGATGCCCTCCACCATGTTGTGGATCAGGGTTCTGGTAAGGCCGTGTAAGCTTCTGTCCTCTTTGTCGTCGGTTGGACGGGTAACGATGATCTCGTTGTTCTCAACCGCGATGTTCATTCTGTTGTGGAAGGTTCTGGTCAGGGTGCCCTTTGGACCTTTTACGGTCAGGGTGTGGCCGTCCAGTTTTACCTCAACCCCTGCAGGGATCACAACAGGTTTTCTACCAATTCGAGACATTCTTGTGCACCTCCTTACCAAACAAATGCAAGAACTTCGCCGCCGACGTTCTCAACACGAGCCTGTCTGTCGGTCATGATGCCCTTTGGGGTGGACATAATCGCGATGCCCATGCCATTCATAACCTTCGGCATTTCCTTGCAGCTGGTGTAAATGCGCAGTCCCGGTTTGGAAACTCTACGCAGGCCTGTGATGACAGGCTCTTTGCCCAGACCGTATTTCAAGGTGATACGGATAACTCCCTGCTTACCATCGTCTACAATCTGGAAGCCTTTGATGTAGCCCTCATCCAGGAGAATCTGTGCAATTGCTTTTTTCATGTTGGAAGATGGTACATCAACCGTGTCATGTTTCGCTGCGTTTGCATTTCTGATACGAGTCAGCATATCAGCGATTTTATCAGTAATTTGCATGACGTCAACCTCCTTTGCTCGTGCTTACCAGCTCGCCTTTTTCACGCCTGGGATCTGGCCCTTGTAAGCCAGCTCTCTGAAGCAAATTCTGCAAATGCCGAATTTGCGCAGATAAGCGTGTGGTCTGCCGCAGATTTTGCATCTATTATACGCGCGAGTAGAGTATTTAGGTGTTCTTTTCTGACTTACCTTTTTCGATGTTTTAGCCACTGAACCTTTTCCTCCTTACTTCGCGAACGGAGCGCCCATCAGAGTGAGCAGCTCGCGGGATTCCTCGTCTGTTTTTGCGGTTGTTACGAACGCAATGTCCATGCCGCGAACCTTGTCGATCTTGTCGTATTCGATCTCAGGGAAGATCAGCTGCTCCTTAAGACCTGTAGAGTAGTTGCCGCGGCCGTCAAAAGCGTTCGGGTTGATGCCTCTGAAGTCTCTTACGCGCGGGAGAGCAACGTTGAAGAGTCTGTCTACAAACTCGTACATTCTGTCGCCTCTCAGGGTAACTTTTGCGCCGATAATCATGCCTTCACGAAGTTTGAAGTTCGCAACGGATTTTTTCGCTGCACAAGGAACAGCTTTCTGGCCGGTGATGGTTGCCAGGTCTGCCATGATTGCGTCGATAATCTTGTGGTTGTCTCTAGCCTCGCCACAGCCAACGTTTACGACTACCTTATCCAGCTTAGGAATCTGCATGACGCTTTTATAGCCGAACTTTTTGTACAAAGCCGGCGCTATATCTTTCACATAGGTCTCTTTAAGCTTTGCCATGTTTTCTCCTCCTAATTAGAATGTTTCGCCACAATCGCTGTTTTTGCAAAGGCGGGCTTTTGTGCCGTCTGCCAGGATCTTATGGGCAATTCTGGTTGGCTTGCCGCATTTGGGGCAAACCAACATTACCTTGGAGGCATACATGGCGCCTTCCGCGTCAACGATACCGCCCTGCTCGCCCATACGGCGCGGCTTTACATGCTTTTTGATCATGTTGCAGCCTTCGACGATAACCTTGCCTTCTTTCGGGCTTACTGCCAGGACCTTGCCTTTTTTGCCCTTATCCTTGCCGGACAGGATAACAACGGTGTCGCCTGTTTTAACGTGTACGTTCATTCTCTTGAGCACCTCCTACAGAACCTCTGGGGCAAGGCTGAGAATCTTCAGGTAATCTTTGTCTCTCAGTTCTCTCGCCACTGGGCCAAAAATACGAGTGCCCCTTGGATTTTTATCTTCTCTTATAATGACAGCTGCGTTCTCGTCAAAGCGGATATAAGTGCCGTCTTCACGTCTTACACCCTTAACGGAACGAACGATAACTGCTTTAACAACGTCGCCTTTTTTAACCATACCGCCTGGAGCAGCTTTCTTGACGGAAGCAACTACGACATCGCCGATGTTGGCGTATCTGCGTCTGGTGCCTCCCAGAACGCGGATGCACATCAGTTCCTTTGCTCCGGTATTGTCGGCAACTTTCAGATAGGTCTGCATCTGTATCACAGTGCGTCCCCTCCTTTCGGTTGTACTGAAGTCAAATTTCTATTTTTAGAAAACTTTTGCAAGATAGCCTGTAATAAAAACTATTTTGCCTTCTCGATTATTTCGACAACTCTCCAGTGTTTGTCCTTGGACAGCGGGCGTGTCTCCATAACCTGTACCCTGTCGCCAATACCGCATGCGTTGTTCTCGTCATGGGCCTTGAGCTTGTAGGTCCGCTTGACGATCTTCTTATACAGAGGGTGGGCCACGCGGTCGGCGATGGCGACCACAACGGTCTTGTCCATCTTGTTGCTGACAACGGTGCCAACCCTTGTTTTTCTGAGGTTTCTCTCTTCCACCTTGCGTCCTCCTTCCAAGAATTACTGCGCGTTCTTCATCGCGTTTTCCTTGATAATCGTGGAAATTCTGGCAATGTCTTTTTTGACAGCCTTAATTCTCTTCGGATTCTCAAGCTGGTTAATGGCGTGCTGGAAGCGGAGGTGGAAAAGCTCAGCTTTCAAGTCTACAAGCTTCTCGGAAAGTTCTTTTTCAGACAAGTTTCTGATCTCAACAGCTTTCATTACTTTTCACTCTCCTTTGCTTCTTCTTTCTTGATGAATTTGCACTTGATTGGCAGTTTGTACATTGCCAGTCTCATCGCCTCGCGTGCGAGCTCTTCGGAAACGCCGCCGATCTCGAACATGACGGTGCCTGGTTTTACAACTGCTACCCAGTACTCCGGGCTACCTTTACCGGAACCCATTCGGGTTTCAGCAGGTTTTTCAGTGATTGGTTTGTGTGGGAAGATCTTGATCCAAACCTGACCGCCACGTTTGATGTAACGGGTCATCGCAATACGAGCTGCCTCGATCTGGTTGGAAGTGATCCAGCTTGGCTCCAGAGCCTGCAGGCCGAAATCGCCGTAAGCAACATAGTTGCCCTTGTGAGCAGCACCCTTCATGCGGCCTCTGTGCTGTCTGCGGTATTTAACTCTCTTTGGGAGAAGCATTAGTTTTTGCCTCCTTCCTTACGAGGCTGTCTCTTTACTGCCTGGAGAACCTCTCCGGCGTAGATCCAAACCTTGACGCCAATTTTGCCGTAAGTGGTGTTTGCCTCTGCGAAACCATAGTCGATGTCCGCGCGCAGGGTCTGCAGCGGAATGGTTCCCTCATGGTAATGCTCGCTTCTTGCAATCTCAGCTCCGCCCAGACGGCCGGAAACCTGGATCTTGATACCCTGAGCACCCAGCTTCATGGTGCGGCCAATGCACTGTTTCATAGCACGGCGGAAAGAGATACGTCTTTCCAGCTGGGAAGCAACGTTTTCAGCAACAAGCTGTGCATCCTTGTCCGGCTGCTTTACTTCAACGATGTTGATGAAGACCTTTGCCGGAACTTCTCTGTTTTTGTTGATAATCTTCTCGCACTGTGCGCGCAGCTTTTCGATCTCAGCGCCGCCTTTACCGATAACCATGCCCGGTTTTGCGCAGTGGATGTGGATTCTTACCTTGGTTGCGTCGCGCTCAATCTCAATGCGCGGCACGCCTGCCAGCTGCAGGCTGTTTTTCAGGAACTTACGCAGATTGTAGTCCTCTACCAGGATATCGCCAAAAGCGTCGTCCTTAGCAAACCAGCGGGAATCCCAATCTTTGATGACACCGACACGAAGTCCGTGTGGATTAACCTTTTGACCCATAGTTTACCTCCTCCTTTGGCTATTCCTTTTCTTTGAGAACGATCGTGATGTTCGAGGTTCTCTTGAATACTCTAAATGCTCTGCCCTGTGCTCTTGGTCTTACTCTCTTGAGGATCGGGCCCTCGCCAACATAGCACTCAGCGACGTACAGGTTGTTGACGTCCATGTTGTGATTGTTCTCTGCGTTGGCGATTGCGGATTTCAGAAGCTTCTCTACCGGCTCGCAGGCGGCCTTTGGAGTGTGCTTCAGAATAGCCAAAGCCAATTTTGTCGGCTTGTTTCTGATCAGATCAAGCACGATCTGCACTTTACGTGGTGCAATACGGGCATATTTCAGGTAAGCCCTTGCTTCCATTTGTTTTCCTCCTCTCGGCCTTTGCTTAGTTGCCGGATTTCTTGGCGCCGGCGTGGCCTCTATAGGTTCTTGTAGGAGCAAATTCTCCCAGCTTGTGGCCAACCATATCCTCGGTTACATAGACCGGAACATGCTTGCGGCCGTCATGAACTGCAAAAGTGTGTCCAACAAAGTCAGGGAAGATGGTGGAGGAGCGGCTCCAGGTTTTCAGAACTCTCTTTTCACCGGCTTCGTTCATTTCCCTAACTCTTTTGAGCAGGACTGGCTGGACAAAAGGTCCTTTTTTAATACTTCTACCCATTAGTGCGTCTCCTTTCAGCCTGCATTACTTGTCGTTGCGGCGTTTGACAATATACTTGTCGGAGCGGTTGCTCTTCTTTCTGGTCTTATAGCCAAGAGCAGGTTTGCCCCAAGGAGTAACAGGGCCTGGACGGCCGACTGGGGATTTACCTTCACCACCACCGTGCGGATGGTCGCATGGGTTCATAACGGAACCGCGTACGGTTGGTCTCCAACCCATGTGGCGTTTACGGCCAGCTTTACCGATCGATACGTTTTCATGGTCGATGTTGCCTACCTGGCCAACGGTTGCCATGCAGGTTACCGGAACGTTTCTCAGCTCGCCGGATGGCAGTCTGATCAGCGCCATGTTGCCTTCTTTTGCCATCAGCTGAGCCATGATGCCGGCTGCGCGCGCAAGCTGTGCACCCTTGCCTGGGTAAAGCTCAACGTTGTGGATGAAGGTACCAACCGGGATGTTGGTCAGCGGCAGAGCGTTGCCGGTCTTGATGTCTGCGTTAGCGCCAGACTCGATAACATCGCCGACCTTCAGGCCGTTTGGAGCGATGATGTATCTCTTCTCGCCGTCCTCGTACTGAACCAGCGCGATGTGAGCGGAGCGGTTCGGGTCGTACTCCAGAGTGAGTACGGTTGCAGGCATGTCTACCTTGTTGCGTTTAAAATCAATGATGCGGTATTTTCTTCTGTTGCCGCCGCCACGGTGGCGAACAGTGATTCTACCGTAGCTGTTACGTCCTGAATTCTTTTTCAGCGGAGCCAGCAGGCTTCTTTCAGGAGCAACCTTGGACAGTTCGGAGTAGTCAGTGGTTGTCATCTGACGTCTGCCGGATGTCGTTGGCTTATAGAATTTAATAGCCATGGTTTCACTCTCCTTTTGGGTTTTCGCGGGACGCTCTCAGGCTGTCCCATACATAACTTCTTGGGAGGATTATCCCTTCGGGCATTACATCATGGAATCGAAGAACTCGATGCTCTTGGAATCCTCGGTCAGGGTTACGATGGCTTTTTTCCAATCCGGAGTGTAGCCGCCCTTGATGCCCTGGCGTCTATATTTGCCGTTAACGTTGATGGTGTTAACCTTGGCAACCTTTACGCCAAACAGTTCTGCAACTGCTTTTGCGATTTCGATCTTGTTTGCATCCTTAGCAACCTGAAAGGTGTACTTTTTGTTTGCAATGCCCTGCATGCTAGCCTCGGTGATAACAGGCTTCAGGATGATATCGTGTGCAGTTTTCATTATGCGTACACCTCCTCGATCTTCTCGAGAGCGCTTTTTGCAACAATGAATTTGTCGCAGTTGAGGATGTCATAAACATTGATGGTGTTTACCAGCGCGGTCTTGACACCCGGGATGTTGGCTGCGCTCTTGATCAGTTTCTGATCTACCTCTGGCATAACGATAAGCGCTTTCTTATCGGCGCCGAGCTTGGAAAGCATCTCCACAACGGTCTTGGTCTTGTAATCCTCAACCGCGATGTTGTCTACAACAATCAGGTCGTTGTCGGCAACCTTGGTGGAAAATGCGGATTTCAGTGCCAGTCTCTTAACTTTCTTTGGCAGGGTGTAGCTGTAGTCTCTTGGCTTCGGACCCAGCGCGATACCGCCGTGTGTCCACTGTGGAGCTCTGGTGGAGCCCTGTCTTGCACGGCCTGTACCCTTCTGTCTCCACGGCTTTTTACCGCCGCCTGAAACCTCTGATCTTGTAAGAGCGGACTGTGTGCCCTGACGCTGTGCTGCGAGGTAGTTAACTACCATCTGATGCATAACAGCTGCATTTGGTTCGATACCGAATACGGACTCGGCAAGCTCGATTGTACCGACATTCTTGCCTTCCATATCTACTACTGCTAAATTTGGCATTTATAATCCCCCTTCCTTAAGCCTTTACGGAATCTTTGATTACAACGATTCCCTTGTTAGGACCCGGAATAGCACCCTTAACAGCGATGAGGTTGTTTTCTGCATCAACCTTAACAACTGTGAGGTTCTGAACCGTTACCTGTTCTGCGCCGAGGTGACCTGCCATTCTCTTACCCTTCCAAACTCTTGAAGGTGATGAGCAGGCACCGATTGAACCGCCGTGGCGTACGCAAGGACCTGTACCGTGTGATTCCTTAAGACGGTGGAAGTTCCATCTCTTAATAACACCTGCTGTACCCTTACCTTTGCTCTTGCCTGTTACGTCAATCTTGTCGCCGGGGGTGAATACGTCTGCTTTAACGAGATCACCGATGCTGTAAGCGTCTGTGTCTGTAAAGCGGAACTCTTTGAGAGTTTTCTTTGGTGCTACACCGGCCTTATCAAAGAAGCCCTTCATTGGCTTGTTTACCTTGTGAGGTTTAACATCGCCGTAGCCGAGCTGTACCGAAGCGTAGCCGTCGTTTTCAACTGTTTTCTTGGCTGTTACCACGCAAGGGCCTGCCTCAACAACAGTTACGGGAATCATGATTCCCTTTTCATCGAAAATCTGTGTCATACCGATTTTCTTACCGATGATTGCTTTCTGCATAAATTGTATCCTCCTTATAGGTTATTGGTTGGTTTCCCAACATGACCCTGTCTGCTTGTAGGTTGGTATCCGATTATAACTTAATCTCGATATCAACGCCGGCAGGGAGCTCTAAGCTCATAAGAGCCTCGACTGTCTTGTTTGACGGTCTTAAGATGTCGATAAGACGCTTGTGAGTTCTGATTTCAAACTGCTCACGGCTGTCCTTGTACTTATGAACAGCACGGAGAATTGTTACAACCTGCTTCTCAGTCGGGAGCGGAACGGGACCTGAAACTCTTGCGCCTGTGCGCTTAGCTGTTGCCACGATTCTCTCTGCAGACTGATCAACGAGCTGATGATCATAACCCTTTAATCTTATTCTAATCTTTTCCTTGACTGCCATTATCGTCGCCTCCTTAAAAATGTTAGTTGGCGGGCGTTGCTTTTCAAAACTTTTTGAAACTCTGCCGGGTGTTTCCTCACCCCGCATTAAAAAACCCGTTTAACTATTCAGTTAACCGGGAAGTTCTGAAAGCGTTTGAGCGCAGTTATGGCAAAGCAACCCCATTGCCACTCAATCGCTCTGTGTTTCAATTTAATCGCCCGGTTTAAAATCGGACATACTCCACGGAAAAACCGGCTTAATGCCGCAACCTCCCGCTTCATCGCATATCTTGTGCAGTCACACAAGCATTATTATAAACGAAATACCGCATTATTTCAACCTTTTCGGCAAAATAAGTGGTATAGAAGTTTTTGAAATATTTTTAATTAATTTTGTTTAATTTGTACATACTCCCGTTTGCCGATTTTATGTTATAATTAGGCAGACGAAAATGTCTTTTCTATACTATTGTATATAAGGGACTCCATTTTGTCAATTGTGCAGTTTTATGAAAAGGAATGACAGACAATGAAACATTTGTATTTTGGTGACGGTAAGGGCAAAACCACAGCCGCTGTAGGAATTGCCGTCAGGGCGGCGGGCAGTAACCTCAAGGTGCTGTTTGTGCAATTTTTAAAAACGGAATTTTCGGGGGAACGCCATGTTCTCAGTCACACCGAGAATGTGACTCTCACGCTCTGCCCCGCCGACCTCAAGTTCACATTTCAGATGAACGAAAAGGAAAAGGCTCAGGCGGCAAAAATTTTCAAGGGTATTTTTGACCACAGTGTCACACTTGCCCTGACCGAAAAGTACGACATGGTTGTATTTGACGAGATTATTGACGCAATCAATGCTGAAATGCTCACCGAATCCGAGGTTGTTGAGTTCATCACCAACGCTCCCTCAAGCATGGAAATCATTATGACAGGTCATAACCCGTCACAAAAAATGATTGACCTTTGCGATTATGTGACCGAGTTCAAAAAAATCAAACATCCCTACGATCGAGGCATCACCGGCAGAATCGGTGTTGAATTTTAATTTTAAGTTTGTGTAGATAGTTTAATTTACAAAAACATAAAACGCTCGAGCGTAGCGCTTATAAAATCGTATCCGACACCACCCGATTTATGGGTGGTTATTTTTTTGCATTGTTTTATGGAGAATGTAGGATATAACGGATTAAAGAATTACAGAGAAACGGCTGTCACTTGACGAAAGTCAATTCATCAGCAACAGCCGTTTTTAATTCAATTGAATATTAAAGAATTTACTTGAGCCATACGATATCCGTATCGGTTGCAAGGTTGTCAATTCCGTAAAGCACAACAACCTGTTCGGGGTTGTAGGTTGTCACAAGGTCGGACACGCTTTCCTTATAATAACGCAGGTCAACCAGAACCACCTTGCTGTAGTTTTCTGCAAGGAACGGTGCAAGACTGTGCGAAAAGCTGTCCTTGATGAGAAGAATTGTGCCGTTCTTTGCATTGGTGTTTGTAATCTCCGTGAGAGCGTGATTGCCGTCAATAAACACGGGGTACTTGTCGTCCTCTTTGAGATGGTCGGTAAAGTACATTGAACCCGAAGTTTTAATATTTGCACCCTCAGTAATTTTTACGGAGATATTCCTGTCGGAATTTTTAGGGTTATTCCAAATTTCGATATTATCGGGCGGAGTGAGCCAAAAACCGCTTGAAGAATATGTTGTGCCGTAAAAGTCGGGGTAGCTGTCTTTTTTCAGGGTTGAATCATCAATCGGAGTAATGCCGAGTGCCTTGCAAAGCTCTTGGTAGCCCGTGTAAGCACCCTTTGTTGTCCAATGGTGGTCGGTTTTGTAGTAAATCTGACTGCCGTTTTTGTATTCGCTCTTAAAGCGTTCACGCAAATCAACAAATCCGATTTTATCCTTTGAAAGCGTTGAAGAAATTTTGCTTATATCCTCATCATCGTTGTATTTATCGTGGAATGTCGGAAGCACATCATCAACAATATATCCTGTTGACGGAACAAGCATAACCGTTGTCGGAGTGTCGATTGATTTTGCAAAATCCGCAACCGCACCGATATTCTTATCGAGATTGTTCTCAGTCGAAACAGGCTTGTTGATAAGGTAGCCGTTTTTGCAGTTATACACACCGCTTGCACCGTTGTTACCCTCTGCAAGGGCGGTGTATGCGTTAAGACCTACCCATGTGTTTCTCTGCGGAAACCTGTCGGCAAAGAATGTTTCAAACTCACTGCCGAAATCACCCGAAAGCAATTTTTCGGCTGTAACCTCCGGAAACTTCTGCAAGTATCTTTTTTCGGAAGAGCTGTAGTCGGGCTTCGGAGAAAATATAAACCACAAAGCCATTCCGTATATGAAAATCAGAAATACAACCGCAGGAATATATTTTCCGATTTTATTTCTGTTATCAGCAAAACGCATATATATTCACCTGACTTTTTCTAATTGTTCACAGCCGTTTTAAAATCTGAAATAAAGGAACGGGTTGTAGCTCTGATTAACAAGGCTTGCCGTGCTGACAGCAAGAACACCCATACAGTAGAGTGTTTCGGGAATCCACATAAAGCGTCTGTGTTCAAAGCGTGTATAAAGCATTGTTGCAAGCGGAGTTGACGCAACAGCCGCAATAATAAGCATTGGCATGTTGCTCATAATAAGATTGAACGCCTGATCACCGCAAATTCCGTTGCCGAAATTGAAAAGGTCAACCATAAACTCACCGAGCTGTCCGACATCCGTGAAGTAGAAAAGCCCCCAACCGATGATTATGATAAACAGAGTGTAAATGTGCTGAACAAATGACGGCAGTCTGTCGAGAAATTTTTTGAGTACGAATTTTTCAAGAATAAGAAGAAGTCCGTAGTAAAGTCCCCAAAGTACAAAGTTGTATGCCGCACCGTGCCAAAGTCCTGTAAGTCCCCACACGATAAGAAGGTTGAGAATCTGCCTTTTAACGCCCTTTCTGTTACCGCCGAGAGGAATATAAACATATTCTTTGAACCATGTTGAAAGGGAAATGTGCCATCTTCTCCAAAAGTCTGTAATCGACTTTGCAATGTAGGGATAGTTAAAGTTTTTAAGAAACTCGAATCCCATCATATTGCCAAGACCGCAAGCCATATCGGAGTAACCCGAGAAATCAAAGTAAATCTGGAATGTATAGGCTATCATACCCACCCATGTTCCGACAACACCGTTTTCATCGGTTGTTGCAAAAATGTTTGTTGTGAGCGTTCCCATGGTGTTTGCGATAATTACCTTTTTGGCAAGGCCGACCATAAAGAGCTTCACGCCCCTTGTGAACATTTCAAGCGTTTCACGGCGGTTTACAAGCTGTTCGGCAACATCACGGTAACGGACAATCGGACCTGCAATAAGCTGCGGAAAGAGTGCAACATAAGTACCGAAGTTGATAAAGTTTTTCGACACTGGCGCATCGTCACGGTAAACATCAATAACATAGCTCATTGTCTGGAATGTGTAGAAGCTGATGCCGATCGGCAGGCTGATTTGAAGCTCCGGAATATTGAGAAACGGCAGCATATTGAGCGTTTCGGTTATCATTCCCGTATATTTAAACACCGCAAGAATACCTATATCAAGCACACAGGTAAGAATCAGAAACAGCTTTTTCTTTTTGGCGTCGGCTCTGTATTTGTCAACAAGCCAACCGCCTATATAGTTGAAGAAGATGTTGAACACCATAAGCAGAACAAGCTTAGGTTCGCCCCAGCCGTAGAATATAAGGTTTACGATAAAGAGAAAAATATTACGTCCCTGTCTTGGCACAAGATAATAGGCAAGCAAGGTAATCGGCAGATACGCAAACATAAATACAAGGCTCGAAAATACCACTCGTTTTATCCTCCTGCAAATTTAAATTCATAATTTT
>OMGA01000872.1_pt1 | contig 11611 bp, 9 predicted proteins | sample 1674211 | NCBI WGS metagenome assembly OMGA01 (sample SAMEA103958152, study PRJEB25191) | human gut metagenome | biome: human-associated habitat [ENVO:00009003]; feature: intestine environment [ENVO:2100002]; material: feces | place: Germany | collected 2013/2015
TATGACAAGCGACAAGTATTTTCAAACGAGGCTTTCTCTTTTCCATAAATCAATCAAAATAATTGAATACCCGGGCGATTATAGGCGCCATGTCGTAATATTTGTACTCGGCGAGACGTCCGCCGAAGATTACATTCCGTTCCATATCGGCAAGCGCTCTGTATCGCGAATAAAGGTCCTGATTCTTCTTGTCATTGACCGGATAAAACGGTTCCATACCGTCACGCCATTCGGAGGAGTATTCTCGCGATATGACGGTCTTGGGATTATCGTACACCGCATTGCCAAAAGCCTCGAAATGCTTATGTTCTATTATTCGAGTATAAGGCACATCCGGAGAAGTGTAATTGACTACGGCATTACCCTGATTGTTCGGTTCGTCGAGGACTTCGGTTTCGAAACGCACGGTGCGGTATTCCAGTTTTCCGAAACGATAGTCGTAGAATTCGTCGATCTTACCCGTAAAGACGATCTTGTCGGCAACCGATCTCCAGCATTCGCAATTATTAAAGAAATCCGTGCCGAGTTTCACATCCACTCCTTTGAGCAACCCGTCGATCAACAGATTGTAGCCTCCTATCGGTATACCTTGAAAACTGTCGTTGAAATAGTCGTTGTCAAAGGTCATGCGAACGGGCAATCGACGTATGATAAACGCCGGCAGTTCGGAGCAGGGGCGTCCCCACTGTTTCTCCGTATACCCCTTGATAAGCTGTTCGTAAACATCCCGTCCGATCAGGGTCAATGCCTGTTCCTCAAGATTCCGAGGCTCTTTTATACCATCGTCCTCCATGCGCTTTATGGCTTCTCGACGCTGTTCGTCCAATTTGGCCTGAGCTTCCGCCGGTGTTTTCACTCCCCACATTTGATAGAAGGTATTCATATTGAACGGCAAATTATACAATTTGCCATCGGGAGCCTTAGCAAGAGGACTGTTCGTATATCGGTTGAAAGGAACGATCGAATTGACAAAGTCCCAAATCCGACGATCGGAGGTATGGAAAATATGCGCTCCGTATTTATGTACGTTAATTCCCTCTATCTCCTCACAATAGACATTTCCTCCGACATGGGACCGTTTATCAATGACCAGACACCGCTTACCCCGTTTCGTGGCGAGATGAGCAAACGTCGCTCCGAACAATCCGGCTCCTACTATGAGATAGTCATACTTCTTCTCTCTCATATCTTATTGAATTTTAACCGATTCACCATTCCTTTCACTACTTTCAGGCGCTCGTGACGATTCAACCCGAGAACCAATGTCAAAACTATGAACAGGATAAAATCGGTCAGACACAGAATCAAGAACATCGGCAAACCGGGTGTTACGGAATTCCATATGAAATAACTGATCAGGAAAAGTACGGCGACAACCGCCCCCGAACGTAACAGCACATCGAAAAAAAAGCGGGAAACATTCAGATCTATCAACCGACGGGCAAGAATGATTCTCAATATCGACGCCACGATCTCATTAATCACAATGCACCATATCAGACTCTGCGGAGGAAATCCGATATGAGCAAAAAAATACCCGACCGGCAATACCAACAGAAACGAGCCGCCGACTATGGTATGTATCAGTTTAACCTTTCCGCAAGCCTCCATTCCGATCGTCAAACCAATAGTAGCCTGATTGAACAATGCGCTCAAGACCAGCAACCGACAAAACACGACCGAATAGTCGGGAACCGTTTTCAACCATAACGACAACACAAAAGGCATCGCTACGATAAGAGGAATTCCGAACAGAGTCAGTAACAGCAAGGGATACTTACAAGCAGCGAATACGAGCGTATTCATACGATTCCAATCCCCTTCCCCCGCGCTCTTCACTAACTGAGGCCGTAAAGACGTTGTGATGGAAGTAGAAAAGAACATCAACGTAGAGCTGACCTGGGTAGCTATACCATTGGCCGCATTGATAACGACCCCCCAGAATAGATTGAGAATGATCGAAACCCCTTGCGCCCGTAAGGTTCCGCAGGTAGTACCGATCATCACCCACCCTGCAAACCGTCCGATCTCCTTGAATACGACCGGACGTCCGAGTTCGCCGACTCCGAACCGCGACTCCGGATACCTCTTTAGGCAAAAGCTACCTTCCATCAACAACAACAAGAACGGAAGACAAGCCATAATAACGGCATAGATACGGAGTCTGTCGGCTTCCAGATAAAGCAACAATAGCGCACCCCCGAGTTTAACCAGCGTATTGAACATTTGGCATACGGAAACGAAAACGATATTCTCGTGCGCCATTAGCAGAGCTTCGAAGGGAACCGAAACAATCGTACCGACAAGCCCGAAACATACGCTGACCAGCACAAACAACGCATCGGAATGTTTGCCCTGCGGAATACTCAATACATTATCAATGAGCAACCACCCGCCCAATAATACGACAGCGGCGACTACGAATGCGACTACGACATGCAAGCAAAGACTGCTGCCAAACACTTCGCGAATCCGCCCTGTATCCGGAGCTGATCCCATCGTGAAAGAGATAAACCGTTGAGTGGTCGTCGCCATAGTCGATGCTATAAAAGAAAATAAAGCCACCACTCCGGCTATGACATTGTAGAGACCGAAGTCCTCCTCACCCAAGGCTTCGAGAACGTAGCGGGTCGAAAAAAGCGCGATACCGCTCGACAATACGAGTCTGCAGTATATAGCAACGGTATTTACCGCTATCCGTTTGTTATTGTACATTCAAAACGCTAAAGATGAATGGCGTTCGACAGACAGTATTCGTCTATCTGATCGCCTGCGATCCCGGGATCGAATGTCGTGGCCTCGGGATGTTCGTCAAAATATTCTTTGAGTCGGGCTTCCGCTTTCCAATTGTAAATTCACCGATATCCGAATAATCCTTGGTTAAGACGGCATTGGCCGAAGCTACGATCGTATAATCGGGAAGAACTACGCCTTTTTTAACGAATGTCTTGCAGGCGATCCAACAATACCGACCGATGACAATCGGCTGTTTGTTGCGGGTCACATTCAGTGTATCGGTATTTACCGTAAAATGGTCGTCGCAATCCATGAAAAACGAAAGAAACCCGATACGGGTATATTTCCCGATCTCGAGTCTGTCCCGTATGAGCATCGTAGTACCTTCGCCGACTTGGGTTTCGCCGTGGAACAGAATATATCCCCTATTTTCGATGATAACCCCACCCCAGAGAATCGTGGGAGCCTTAAATTCAATGATTCCGTAATTTGCGATTCGCCCGTTTCCAGGAGCTTTATACCCCAGTTTGCCAATCTGTATCATGCCGCACACCACGTGTTCCGCCGTAATCTTGAAAGTCCCGCAATGATACACTTTCGTCCCTCTGTAAATGAAAATCGGGAGTTTCCGCGCTTGCCGCCAAGGCAGGGCACGCATGTTAAACCAAATCGTTTTGAACAAAGCCAGGCCGTTGTATTGAGCCCGGGAGAAATACCTCATACGGGTATAGAGCGGTGCGATAGTCTCTTTTATGAGCTTCATCATAAATTCTTGATTTATTCTCCGAAGCCCATAAGACCTTCATCTACATCATGGTTTCGGATGGTTATTGCAAAAATCGTCTATATTGTCCGAAAGATCACAAGTAATAAAACCGGTATCGTTTTTGAAAGATTCGGTTAAGTCTCGCTCAGTCTGAATATTGAAAACCCGACGATATCCCGAGGCAATCTGCTTCGCAGGACATCCCGCAAGTATCGGAAACGGCGAGCATATCTTCGTATAATCCTTGGAAAGCATCGCATTGGGAGCCGCCACAATCGTGTAGTCGGGCGTTACGGTTCCCTTTTTCACGGTCGTACGATTACCGATCCAATTGTAAGCGCCTATTTCGATAAATGAAGTACAGTTCTTAACGGTTCCATCCTCAATGTTCAGCATGTAATGGAAATCAGAATCCATGAATTGGGAATCGAAAGCGATACGGGCATATTTGCCGATAACGCATTTGCGACGTAACATGAATCTGACATTCTCTCCAAGTAACGAATGCTCTCCTATCGTCAGTTCAGCACCAGAGCCAAGTTCGAGCAATACCCCCCCCCACACAGCGCAATCTCCTGAAAATACGATTGTTCCAGAATTAACGATACGAGTAGGACATTGTGTCTTATTCGTGAACTGGCCAAAGCGGATCATTCCATGATAAATTCGAGGCGCCTCGATACGAATCCTGCCAAGACGCAGAATATTGAATCTACCGTAAATCAAAATAGGAAATTTCACAGCGTTTCTCAGTGGGAAACAACGAAAATTCACATAAAGCGTTTTAATTATTCTCAACCGGGGACGCGATAAGCGGGCCTCTATGGCATCTATGATTTCGCAAAGCGGCCTTTTTAAAACATCTTTAATATTCATGATCCTATAAACCTAATTATTCAAAACACTATTCCTTCCTTTCCCGGAATCCTTCAGCTATTTCCTCTCCGAAAAGTGTCCATGCCGCGGCAGCGGCCCCTGCGAGGAACACGCATCCGACGAGAATCATGATCTTCGAAGGTTTCGAGGGTTTGAGCGGGACAGTCGCGGGCTGCACGACGGCATAGACCGGGGTCGATTCCTGGACCTTCGCACGCGCCAGTTGCAACTGCTGCGCCGTCTGGTTGTAGAGGCTGTACGCCAGCGACATCTCATTTTGCAGCCGCTCCTGCTCCGTTTGGAAGCTCTTCCGCGAGAGCGCCTGATTCTGGTCCACGTACTGCGCGTAACGCTGCTGCGCCGCATAATACTTTCCCTGCGCCTCGTCGAAGAGCCGCTGCGTGAACTCCAGGTCGTGCCGCGCCTTGTCCGTGCGGTACTGCGTGATGTGGTTCTGCAGGTTGCGCATCACCGTGTCGGTCAGCGTCGCCGCGACGAGCGGGTCCTGCATCGTCACCGCCAGCGAGACGACCATCGTCTTCTTGTCCACGCTGGCCGCGATACGCTCCTGGAGGCTTCCGACCGTCTCGTTCTCCTCACGTGTCAGGCGGAAGGGGTCCGTCACGCCCGTTCCGCGGCGTTCGTCGTCCTCCGCGCGGAACAGCCCCGTGAACCATCCCAGCGCCTTGAACGGCGCTGCGGCGACGGCGCTCCACCAGGGTGAGCGCAGCTCTTCGGAGACATACTCCGAGACGGGCATCCGGCGCTCGTCCCGCGCCAGGCGGACCTCCACGTCGAACAGCTCGGTCATAAACGGCACCGACTGCACGATATCGGGGTACAGCTCCGGAGACATCGCATCCGCCGAGTTCATGCTCCCCACGTTGATCCCGGCCATCGAGGCCAGGGAGCCCAGTCCTCCCAGCGACGGCTTCCCGCCCTGCACCTCCGGGGCCAGCTTCACCGTAACCGTGTACTCCTTGGGGATGCTGAAGCCGATGACGAGTCCCGCCAACGCCCCCGCGACGCACCATCTGACGATCCTCCGGCGTCCGGCCCACAGCTTGCGCGCCAGCTCCGCCAGGTCGATCTCACCATCCCCCGCAGGGGCGGTCGCTCTGTTCATCTCTTCCATCGTCCTTTCCGCTTATTTCGACAGGTTCGCGATCGACGCCGCCATCGTTCCGATCGACGCCGCCGACGTGGCCAGGCTCATGATCGCCGGGAGGCTCATGCCCTTGCGCTCGCGCTTCGAGGGGATGACGATCTCGCACCCCGGCTCTATGCGCGCCTTGCGAAGGCTCTTCACGCGGGACACCGTGCCGTTCATGTAGATCACGTACGCCTTGCTGCGCTTCGCACGGAGCCCGTAGCCGCCCGCCTGGCCGATATAGTATTTCAGATGCTTGCCCGCCATGTAGAGCACCGTATTGGGATACATCACCTCTCCCGAGATGCTCACCGTGGAGACGTATTCTGGGATCACCAGACGGTCTCCCTCGCGCAGCACCATGTCGTAGTCCGAACCGGGGTTCGACAGCGCCTTGTCCAGCTCGATGCCCACCGTGTAGTAGTCGTCCAGTTGCAGCTTGTCCAGCGCCAGGGAATCTCCGCCCCGGCTGTTCTGGCGGGCCATGCGCAGCGTCGTCTCGCGCACTGCGCGCTCCTCGTCGTTCAGACGGCGGATCAGACGCGCCCCGTGCGCATAGGCGTCCGGCGTGAGGCCCCCGGCGCGGCGCACAAGGTCCGACAGGCGCTCGTTCTTCTTCACCAGCGTATAGCCTCCCGAGAACACCGCCTCGCCATCCAGCGTAACGCGACGCTGCTCCCGGTAGCCCGGGCTGCGGCGGACCTCCACGATGTCGTAGGGCGCCAGCTCGAAGTCCGCGTCGCCGTCCGTCACCAGTCCGTCCTTGAGCGAGAACGTGTAGATACGGCCCAGCTCGCTCGTCGGCTCCAGGCTCTTCGGGTCCTTCATGCGCCGCGAGACGTCCACCTTCACCGTAGAGGCCCCGTCCAGAAGACCTCCGGCCTGAACCACGAGGTCCTCGATCGTCGTATGCGCGGCATAGGGGTACACCCCCGGGCGAGCCACCTCGCCGCCGATGGTGAAGGACCCGCGCTCCTCCAGTTCGTGGATGCTCGGAACGATAAGCACGTCGTTGCGCCGCAGCTCCACGTCCGCGGAACGCCCCGACATGATGCCCCCGAGGTCCAGCGACAGAAGCTCCAGCGACAGGTCCTCGCGCTCACGAAGAAGCTGCGCGCGGCCCGTGAAGGCGTCGCCCTCCAAGCCCTCGGCGCGCTCGATCAGGGCCCGCACCGTGTGCATCTCGTCGCTCAGCTCGTACATCCCCTCCCGGTACACCGAGCCGCGGACCTCCACGCGGTTGGCGAAGCGGTCCAGAACGGATCCCACAGTCACCGCGTCTCCGTCCTCCAGCGTCCATCCGCCGAAATCGCCCTCCCGGACGTTGTAGAGCCGGTATTCGCGCCCCGTCTCGCGGATCACCCGGAGTTCCTTCGAGTAGGCGTCCCCCGTGAAGCCGCCCGCGTAGTCCAGCAGACGACCCAGCGTCTCGCCTCGTTTCATCTCGTAGTGCATCGGACGCTTCACCTTCCCCGAGACGTTGACCAGCAGCTCGTAGGGGCGCACGATCACCACGTCGCCCTCTTCCAGACGCACGTCGTCGTCCTGACGACCCTCCAGCAGGTAGGCGTACACGTCCACGCGCGCCACCTCACGGCCCCCGCGCATCACGCGGATATCGCGAAGCCCGCCGATCGGAGTAACCCCTCCCGCGCGGTACAGCGCATGGAAGACCGTCGAAAACGACGACAGACGGTAAGTCCCGGGCGTCTCGACCTCTCCCATCACGTTCACCTGGATCGTGCGTAAACGCCCCAGCGTAACCCGCACTTCCGATGCGGGACTGTCGCCCGAGACCCCCGCGTAGATCTGTCCGAAGACCTCTCGAAGCTTCGCGTTCGCCTCGCCGATGGTCAGCCCGTTCAGATACACCGGACCCACCTGTTCGACCATGATATTGCCCTCGGGGGAGATCTCCTCTCGGAGGCTCCGCTCGTTCTCTCCCCAGATGTCGATGATGACCTCGTCGCCCGGACCCAGACGGTAGTTCGACGGCGTCGCCTGGTTCTCGTTCGGCTCGAAGGTCAGCGTGCGGCTCCGGAACACGTCGCGCCCGAAGACCTCGCGCGGGTCCGAGCGATCCGCCGCGGGGTCCGTGGCTGCCGAACTCACCACGTCCAGACTCCCCGCGGTGAGCCGTTCCGAGGAGGACTGGACCCGTTCCCGTTGCTGACCCGAGATACCGCGGTCCGCAACGCGGACTTCGCTGCCCTGGCTCTCTTCGTACTTCCGCTTCAGACGCTCAGCCTGCTCCGCCGTAACCCCTCGAGCCAAAAGCTCCCTGCCGATCTGATGCTCGCTCTTGCCGTTCCGGCGACCTTCCAAAGCATACTCGAGCACCGCTTCGTCGCTCAACTGGGCATAAACGGCTGTCTGATACACGCTCAGAAGCACCAGCAACGGAACGAACCGCAGGAGCCGGCGGAACGCCGGAGCTCCGATAATCGCTCTTTCCATCCTATTTCCTGTCTCCATAATCATATTGTCAAGATATTCTATCGTCGTTTATCGTAAACACACGTCCGCGCCGTATTCGAACACGCCCTCCGCATCCGACAGCCGGGGACGGCGGCGGTCCTTCTCGCTCAGGATGATCTTCTCCTCCGGGATGCGCCAGTCGATGCCCAACGACGGATCGTCCCAGGCGATACCGTCTTCCGCTTCCGGAGCGTAGTAGTCGTCGCACTTGTACTGGAAGACCGCCTCCGCGCTCAGCACGGCGAACCCGTGCGCGAAGCCCCGCGGGATGAACAACTGGAGGTGGTTATCCTCCGTAAGCTCCACGGCGACATGACGTCCGTAGGTCGGACTCCCCCGGCGGATGTCCACCGCGACGTCCAGAACCGCCCCGCGCACGCACCGAACCAGCTTCGACTGAGCATGGGGAGGACGCTGGAAATGAAGCCCCCGCAGCACCCCGCAGGTCGAGCGTGACTCGTTGTCCTGGACGAAATCCACCGCACGAACCTTCTCGCTGAACTCCCGCTGCGAGAAACTCTCGAAAAAGTATCCCCGCGCGTCCCGGAAAAGGCGCGGTTCGACGATGACCACGCCTTCGATGGATGTCCGTATGATATTCATGGTGTATTCTGCGAATTAAAGGTTCGCCTCGCCCGTGCGTTCGACCTCCCCGATGACTTTCAGCAGGTACTGTCCGTACTGATTCTTGAGCATCGGCGCAGCCACCTCGCGCAGCTTCTCCGCCGTGATCCAGCCCTGACGGTAGGCGATGCCCTCCAGGCAGGCGATCTTCAGACCCTGACGCTTCTCGATAACCTCGATGAACGTCGAGGCTTCGCTCAGCGAGTCGTGCGTCCCCGTGTCCAGCCACGCGAAACCCCGTCCCAAGGTCTGCACCTTTAACTTGCCGTCCGAAAGAAAACGCTGGTTAACCGTCGTAATCTCAAGCTCTCCGCGTGACGAAGGCCTGATGCTTTTGGCCACTTCCACGACCTCGTTCGGATAGAAATAGAGGCCCACCACCGCGTAGTTCGATTTCGGATGCTGCGGCTTCTCTTCGATCGAAAGACAGTTGCCTGCCGCATCGAACTCGGCGACCCCATAGCGTTCCGGGTCGTTCACCCAGTAGCCGAACACCGTGGCGTTGCCATCCTCCTCGGCCGTGCGGACCGCCTCCCGAAGCATGCCAGAGAAGCCCGCGCCGTGGAAGATGTTGTCGCCAAGGACGAGGCACACCGAGTCTTCGCCGATGAATTCCTCGCCGATCAAAAATGCCTGGGCCAGGCCGTCCGGGGACGGCTGTTCCGCGTACTCCAGGCGGAGGCCATAATCCGAGCCGTCGCCAAGCAGGCGACGGAAGCCCGGAAGGTCCTGCGGTGTCGAGATCAAAAGAATATCCCGAATCCCCGCCAACATCAGAACCGACAGCGGATAATAGACCATCGGCTTGTCGTAAACGGGCAGAAGCTGTTTGCTTACTCCCTTCGTGATCGGGTACAGACGCGTGCCAGTACCCCCCGCCAATACGATGCCTTTCATAACCCGCTATTCTCTTTCCTGCACCCGGTCCATCCGGCGTTGCAGCCACAGAACCAGACCCGTACGTTCGACATGCGTCCAATGTCCCAGACGGTGCAGCCGGCGGCGCAGCCGGCTCGCAGGAGACAGTCCCGAGACCGTGTAGTACAGACCCGTCGTGATCAGAACGCAAAGACCCAGAACGACGTACAACTGAAGGTCGATGGACGCACCGCCCCGATAAAGCAACCACCAGCACAGCACGACGAGGAAATTCAGGGTCAGGATCACCACCGTGGTCCCCGCATGGGAGAAACCCAGACCGATGAACAGGTGGTGAAGGTGCGTCTTGTCCGGCTGGAACGGAGACACACCGCGGACGATACGAGCGCTCATCACGCGCAGCGTGTCGAATACCGGGACGGCAAGAACCGACAGCGTGAAGGGAACGAGCCCGAGATTCGGAAGCCCGAGCTCCCCGCAGAGCGTATCGTGCCGGAGTGTCCGGATGACGAACACCGAGATGACGACGCCCAGCACGAGCGTGCCGCCGTCCCCGATGAACATCTTGGACCGTTGCCCGTACACGTTATGAAGAAAGAACGGAACAAGAGAACCCGCGCAGACCGAAGCGAGAATGGTCATGCTACTGTCGCCCGAAAGGTAGAACAATGCCCCGAACAGCACGCACGCAAGAATGCAGTAACCCGACGAAAGCCCGTCCACGCCGTCGATCAGGTTGATCGCGTTGATGATGCCAACCGACGCGAAAACAGTAAGCGGCACAGAAATCCAGACCGGAATGACTCCCAGACCCCACAGACCGTGGAAATCGTCGATACGGTAATGCCCTATAACGATCAGAAGAACCACTGTCGCAATCTCGATCATGAAACGAACCCTTGGCGTGAGACCCAGAATGTCGTCCATCGTTCCCGTGTAAAGCATCACGGTCATAGCCATCACAACCACGAAAAGCTCCGAACCGTCTCCGAAAACACTCGTACTGCCGAGACCTACAACCGCACCCAGAAATACGCAAACTCCGCCCAGAATTGGAACAGGACGCCGCTGAAGCTTCCGGCTCGACGGCTCGTCCACGATGTCCTTCAGCTCCGCGATACGAACCATCCACGGATGGACGTACCATACGCACAACAACCCCAACGAAAACGGCAACAAAATCTCCCCGATCACCAAATATAATGTATCCATGGCCAATGCCCGATTAATTTTTCCGTATGGATTAAGACACGAAAAACGACCGCACCGGAGACATCCGGCGACACGAAAGGCGGATCGCAAAAAAATCGGAATGCGGCTTTTTTACGGAAAGCCCCGAAACCGTATCGCGGAAGGGATCAGAGCGCTTCCAGCAACTGCACCGGAAGCGTTACGAGCGCCACGGCGGCCACCCCTTCGAGCATGACCACCACGCGTTTGTCCCGCGTGCCCTTGACCCGCACGAACACCCCTTCGACGCCCTCGAAGACACCTCCGCGAACGCGGACGCGGTCCCCGGCCCCGAAGCGGACCTCTTCGGGCTGAAGATAGATCAGGTGCTCGTCGTCGGAACTCGCCACGGCAATGAAATGACGCATCTGCTCGTCGGGAACGACGATCGGCTCGGTATGTCCGTCCACCCGGTGCGTAAGGTATTGCAAAAACAGATAGCGGGATTTCAGCTCCCTGATGCTGGACGGCGTCGTACGGACGAAGATCAGATTCCTAATCGCCGGGACCGACTTGCGGACCCTGCGGCGACCGCAGACCTCGACGACGCTGCGCATCGGAACGAAGTTTTCGACTCGGACGGCGTCCAGTATGTCTTTGGCTTTCAGCGAACGGTTGAATACCGCGCTCATGGCCCACCACTTCTCCTGTTCGGGTTGTCCCATGCCGTCGAACTTGGCGCGCTTTTCTATACGGATATAACCTTGGCTCCTCGACTGACAGACAAATACATATCAATCAGCCAATTACACCCTCCCCCATACAAAAGCACCATTCTCTGTCCCCTATGTAAGAATCCTGAAGGATTCGGGTGTAAAGGTAAACATATTTCTCGAAAGAAACCAATTTTCGCCGCTTTTTTACCCCGAAAA
>OMGA01000874.1_pt1 | contig 11602 bp, 9 predicted proteins | sample 1674211 | NCBI WGS metagenome assembly OMGA01 (sample SAMEA103958152, study PRJEB25191) | human gut metagenome | biome: human-associated habitat [ENVO:00009003]; feature: intestine environment [ENVO:2100002]; material: feces | place: Germany | collected 2013/2015
GAATTGAGGTGTCTTATGTTTCTGCCCCTGAATAGCTTTGACAACATCTGCGTATGCTTTCTGCTGATGATCATCTACAGCACCGCCGGTTGGGTGGGTGAGATGATCTATCACTCCATCGTCATCAAGCATTTAAGTGAAAAACGCGGATTTCTCAACGGATTTCTCTGCCCCATCTATGGACACGGCGCGCTTTTGGTGTTATATGTATTAAATGGCGGGCTGAAGAATCCTCTTCTGACCTTCCTGGCCGGCATGGTGCTGACCACGGCCCTGGAATATTTCACCAGCTGGATGATGGAGGCCATCTTCCACATGCGCTGGTGGGACTATTCCAACTGCAAGTACCAGCTCAACGGACGCATCTGCCTGACCAACTGCATTTTCTTCGGCCTGGGCTGCGTGCTGCTGTGCCATGTGGTGAACCCGCCGGTGCTGCGGTGGCTGATGGGCATCGGGCCGGAGTACACCGTGCCTGTGGCGTCCTTTATCTTCGGCCTGTATATCATGGACAACGTTCTGTCCATCCGCAGCGCCTTCCAGCTGTCCCACCGGCTGGACAAGCTGCAGAAGAGCACAGGACTGGATCTGCGCGTATTTGAAGACGCAATCACATTTAAGATCGCGCTGATGGTAGTCAAATATATGAAATACATGGAAACACTGGAGTATTAAGTTATATCGGAGTATGGATAATTAGGAGGAACATATGATTGAATTAAGGAATGTGACGAAGGAGTATTCCAAAGGTCATGCAGCCTTGAACGGCGTTTCCGTGAAGATTGAACGCGGAGAGTTCGTATTCATCGTTGGTGACAGTGGTTCAGGTAAGTCTACATTGATCAAATTGATCATGAAAGAGTTGAATCCGACTGAGGGTACAATTATCGTCAACGGCCAGAATTTGAACCGTATGAAACACAGAAACATAGCTAAATACAGAAGAGGACTTGGAGTTGTATTCCAGGATTTCCGTCTTTTGAAAGATCGTAGTATTTATGAGAATATTGCATTCGCTTTGCGTGTGACTGAGACACCGACCCGTGTGATCAAGAAGAAGGTACCGGCAGCTCTGTCACTGGTAGGACTTGCACAGAAGTACAAGTCATTCCCGAAAGAGCTTTCAGGTGGAGAGCAGCAGCGTGTAGCGATTGCAAGAGCAATTGTAAATGAACCTGCCATTCTGCTGGCGGATGAGCCGACAGGAAACCTCGACCCGACAAACTCATGGGAGATCATGAGTCTGCTGAAAGAGGCGAATGAGCGTGGAACAACAGTACTTGTTGTTACACATAACCAGGAGATCGTAAACGAGATGAACGAGCGCGTCATTACTATGAAGCAGGGCGTAATCGTCAGTGATGAGAAAAAAGGTGGGTATATAAATGAGGATTAGTACATTTGGATACGTTGGAAAGCAGGGCGTTAAGAATATCTGGAGAAACAAGATGTTTTCACTCGCATCCATAGCGACGATGTCAGCATGTATTTTCCTGTTTGGATTGTTTTTCTCGATACTTGTTAACTTCCAGTATATTATTAAAAGTGCAGAAGAAGGTGTTGCAATCACCGTCTTCTTTAATGATGACGCAACTGAGGAACAGAAGAAAGAGATTGGCGAACAGCTTGAGTCCCGTGATGATGTTTCAGAAGTGAAGTATGTGTCAGCAGATGATGCATGGGCAGAATTCCAGAAAGAGTATTTTGGAGACAACCCGGAACTTGCAGAAGGTTTTAAGGATGATAACCCGCTGGCAGGTTCGGATAACTATGAAGTCTACATGAAGACGGTAAAAGGTGATAATAAGGATCTGATCGCAAAGAGTAAGTCTCTTTCAGCTACGCAGCAGGATCTGGTTAAATTTGCACAGAGTCTGGACGGAGTCAGACAGGTCAATAAGTCAGATGTTGTAGCGAACACACTTTCCAGTGTGAATATGCTTGTTGCATATGTTTCAATTGCGATTATCGCAATTCTTCTCGGAGTATCAATTTTCCTGATCAGTAATACGGTAACAACAGGTATTACAGTCAGAAAAGAAGAGATTGCAATCATGAAATATATCGGAGCGAAAGACTTTGTTGTAAGATCACCATTCGTGATCGAAGGTCTGATCATCGGATTATTCGGTGCAGTTATTCCGCTTGCTCTGTTATATTTCCTTTATGACAAGGCTGTAGTATATATTATGGAGAAGTTTAGCATTCTGAAGAATATCATTACATTCCTTCCGGTTGGAAATGTATATATCTATTTGTTGCCAATCGGGCTTGCAATGGGAATTGGAATTGGATTCCTCGGAAGTTACTTCACTGTTCGTAAGCACTTAAGAGTGTAATAGGAGATACCTATGAAAAGACGGATGAGAAAGGTGACAGCACTGGTTCTGTCAGTCGGAATGATGCTGTCAATGACAATTACTTCCGGTGCTGTGACAATTGATGAAGCGCAGAAAAAAGCAGATGAGCTGCAATCACAGAAGAGTGCAGCTCAGGCTGAAAAAGATACACTTGCTGCGAAACTTAATTCCATCATTGACCAGATGAACAAGACGCAGGAAGAATTAAGCGCTAAGGAAACTGAAATTTCAACAGCTGAGGAAGAGCTTGTACAGGCGAAGGTTGATGAGGATGATCAGTATAACAGCATGAAGAAGAGAATCAAATTCATGTATGAGGGTGGTAATACCCAGTTCCTTGAGATACTGATGTCCAGCAGCAATATTGGTGATCTGCTCAATAAAGCGGAGTATGTATCAAAGCTTTCTTCCTATGACAGAGATATGCTTGTTGCTTTTCAGGAAACGGTGAAAGCTGTAGAAGAAAAGGAAGCAAAGCTTAAAGATGAGTATGAGAAGCTGAATACATTACAGACAAGCTTGGTAAGTCAGCAGACGGAAGCACAGAATCTGATCAGCAGTAAGGAAGCACAGATTGCGGAGATTCAGAATCAGATTACAGATAATGCGAACATTCTTGCGGACCTCAAGGCGAAAGCAGAAGCAGCAAAACGTCTTCAGGAAGAGCAGGCAGCGGCGGCTGCTGCAGCTGCTGCGGCGGCAAAGAAGAACAATAGCGGAAGCAGTAGTAATGGAAGCAGTAGTTCCAGACCGGCTTCCAGCGGAAACGTGGTGAGCGGAAGTGGATATTTTACACATCCATGTCCGGGAATGACGTACCAGTCCAGTTATTTTGGAGAGGTTCGATCTTTCGATTCAAGACCACATAAAGGAAATGATTATGCCGCACCGACAGGAACACCTACATATGCAGCAGCAGCCGGAACAGTCATTACGGCAGGCTGGAGCAACAGTGCGGGAAACTGGGTTGTTATAAGCCATGGAAATGGATTGGTGACAAAGTATATGCATCACAGCTCAATTTGTGTGAGTGCCGGTCAGAGAGTAGCAAAAGGACAACAGATTGGATATGTTGGTTCTACAGGATATTCAACCGGAGCACATTTACATTTCCAGGTGGAGCTTAACGGAACACCAGTGAATCCAAATAATTATATGTAAGACAAAGGGATTCAAAATCTTCCTTTCATATTTACATGAAAGTGATTCAAAGAATAAAGGGGGACAAAGTGGAAGATTCTGCTTTGTCCTTTTCTTTAAATAACAGCGAAAGGGACAGACAATGGAACAGAAAAAGAAAAAGGGATATGGAGCCGGGATTGTTACCGGAATTCTTGCAACAGTTCTTGTCAGCCTGCTTCTCCTTGGGGGATTCAAGGTCATTACGAACACAGCCGGCAGTTATGCATCAGGTAAAGTGACAGAAAAAGAGGTATCAAAAAAACTGAATAAGCTGAATGCTTTGATTGATAAATATTATCTGTATGAAGATGAAATTGATACAGATAAGCTGGCAGAAGGAATTTATTCCGGATATACGAGTGCACTGGGAGATAAGTACACTGTTTATTATGATGAAGATGAGACGAAAGCTCTGATGGAATCAACAAGCGGAACATTTTCAGGTGTGGGTGCAACGCTGACAAAAGATGCGGATACGGGCTATGCGACAATTGTAAATGTCTATGAAGGCTCTCCGGCAGAGAAAGCAGGACTGAAAGCAGGAGATATCCTGGAGAAAATCGATGACCACGAGGTTGGTGATGAGCAGCTTGATACGGTGGTGTCCTGGATCAAAGGGGAAAAGGGAACAGATGTAAAGATTACAGTTCTCAGAGACGGAGAAGAGCTGGAACTGACTGCCACACGAGATACGATCGAAGTGAAGACAGTTTCGTATGAGATGAAGGAGAACCAGATTGGCTATATCAGAGTGTCTGAGTTTGACACAGTAACTTATGACCAGTTTAAAGAAGCGTTGGACGATCTTGAAAAGCAGGGAATGCAGGGTCTTATTGTCGACCTGAGAAACAACCCGGGCGGAAGTCTTGATACAGTTACAAATATGCTGCGTCTGCTTCTTCCGGAAGGTACAATTGTATCAACAAAGGACAAGAATGGAAAGACAGACGAAATCACTTGTGACGGAACTCATGAATTTAAGAAACCAATGGCAGTTCTTGTAAACCAGTACAGTGCCAGCGCATCTGAAATCTTCAGCGGTGCAGTACAGGATTATGGAACAGCGAAGATTGTCGGAGTTACAACGTATGGAAAAGGTGTTGTGCAGCAATTGATGGATCTGGGAGATGGAACCTGTCTGAAAGTGACGATTGCAGAGTATTATACTCCAAATGGAAGAAGCATCAATGGAAAAGGTGTTGAACCGGATGTGAAAGTTGAATACCAGTATGATGAGGAGAATCCAAAAGCAGATAACCAGCTGGATCAGGCATTAAGCACAGTACAGGAAGAAATTAGTGAAAGTACACAAAACCGATAGGTTGAAAAAGCCTCATTCTGATAAAATGTTAAAATGTGTGACAATTCAGATAAAAACTCTTGAAAATCAAAAAATGATGTGCTAATATTGGAAACAAGTTTTAGCAGACTAAAGTGCTGAACCAGAAAAAGGCTAAGAACAAGACTCTGATTCACAGAAACTGACAGGAAGTTGGCGTCACCGACTGAGAGCGCCGGACAGCGGAGCGGATTAAGGGAACACTTGGGAGCTGGCTGTCTGAACAGATGAAGTAGGGCAGCACGTGGAGCATACGTTACATGCAAAGAGTGGAATCTGGCTTACACAGGGATAAGATTTGAAATGTGAAGACTGAGATTCAATGCGGGTGGTACCGCGGATATTATGATTGTAATTTCCGTCCCGGGATACTGATGTATCCCGGGGGTTTTTTATTTAGAAAGCTTCTTCCCGGGATGCTGGAATCTGAAAGGAGAAGAATTATGGAATTTGTAACAGGTGTAAAAAAGAAGGAAACATTGGAACTGAGTGAACTTCTCGAAGAGGGAAGAATTGGAACCGAAGTGAAAGTAAATGGTGCGATCCATACGATCCGTGATATGGGAACAATTGCATTCATTATTCTCAGAAAAAGAGAAGGACTTGTTCAGTGTGTATATGAAGAAAATATTTCCAAATTTGACTTGAAAGATGTGAAGGAAGCAGATACAGTAGAGGTAACAGGTGTGCTTGCAGAGTCTGCGAAAGCTCCGAATGGGATTGAGATTCGCCTTGGTGAATTGAAGATCTTAAGTGAGCCGGCAGAGCCAATGCCGCTTCCGATTGCAAAGTGGAAGCTGAACACATCTCTGGAAGCAAAATTAAACTACAGACCGATTTCTCTGAGAAATATCAGAGAGCGTGCGAAGTTCAGAATTCAGGAAGGAATCGTAAGAGGGTTCCGTGATTTCCTTTATAAAGAAGGATTTACAGAGATCCATACTCCGAAAATCGGTGCCAAAAGTGCAGAGGGCGGTGCGAACCTTTTCCGTCTGGAGTATTTCCACAGACCGGCGATCCTTCAGCAAAGCCCACAGTTCTATAAGCAGATGATGGTCGGAGTATTCGACAGAGTCTTTGAGACAGCGCCAGTATTCCGTGCAGAGAAACACAACACAAAGCGTCATCTGAATGAGTACACAAGCCTTGATTTCGAGATGGGATATATTGATGGATTTGAAGATATCATGGCAATGGAAACGGGATTTCTTCAGTATACGATGGAGCTGTTGAAGAAAGAGTATGCAAGAGAACTTCAGATTCTGAACATTGAAGTACCGAAGACAGATAATATTCCGGCAGTAAGATTCGACGAGATCAAACGACTGGTATCCGAGAAGTATGACAGAAAGATCAAGAACCCATTTGACCTGGAACCAGAGGAAGAGACATTGATCAGCCGTTATGCGAAGGAAGAATGGGATGCAGATTTTGTATTCGTTACTCATTATCCATCAAAGAAACGTCCATTCTATGCAATGGATGATCCGGAGGATCCGACTTACACGCTCAGTTTTGACCTGCTTTTCAGAGGAATGGAGATCACAACCGGCGGACAGCGTATTCATGATTATCATGAACTTCTTGCGAAGATGGAGAAGCGAGGTATGACAGATGAAGGCATGGAGCAGTATTTAAGTGCATTTAAGCATGGAATGCCACCACACGGAGGTCTTGGAATAGGTATGGAACGTCTGACAATGAAGATGATGAACGAAGACAATGTAAGAGAAACAACATTATTCCCAAGAGACTTAAGTCGTCTGGAACCATAAGAAGAAAATACAAAAAACGGGTCAATCCCCCTGGATTGAATGAAAAAACTGTTGGATGTGAAGGTCTGAACTGAGAAAGAGAACTGCCCACAGGATGTTGTGGTCAGAAACTTAAGGAGTAGAAACGAGGGAGGATCTTTATGTTTAAGAAAAAAGAATGTTATCTTTGCGGAGGTAAATTAATTAATGGCCGTTGCAGTTCCTGCGGGCTGGATAACACAAAGCTAGACAAAAAGAATTACAGGCTGAATGAGAGCAGTTTTGACCGCAAGAAAAAAATGACATATTCCCAGAAACGACAGAATGACACTGGAGAGACAAAAAACCGGGAGAAAAAGAAGGATGCGGGACATCTCTGTGAGAGTCATAACGGACGGAAAAGAACGCAGACAGAATATCAGCAAAAAGAAAATCCGAGGATGGAAATCCCACAGACAGGGCAGATGCAGCCAGGTGGGCCGACGGTATTTAATCCGGCAAGGAAGGCTCATACAGGATCTTATGAGGAACAAAAAAAAGCAAGGAAAATCAGTGGAATTCTTGCGGGAATTATCGTGGCAATCGTATCATTTACAAGCATTGCAGGTTCCGTTGGTGATTTCATTTCCTCATTTGGGGATGATTTCCATTCCTTAGATTATGACTGGAATGATGATGGCAGCGAAGTGGAGTCTGAGTATGATCCATATATGAATACAACGAGAGAACTTTCTGAAACAGGAGCAACTTATGACTGTGTATTAGGATATGGGGAGTATGAAATCGGAGCACAGATCCCGGAAGGGACTTATGAAGTGGAGCTTGTCTCAGGAGAAGGCTCCATGCAGCAGGATGATCCTGAGAATTCGATTTATTACTATTCTTATTTTAGTGAAGATGAGTCAGATACGGATGCAGGAGATTATCTGGATGATGTGAGACTGTATACAGGAGGTCATCTGAAGATTGATACAGGACTGGTTGTCCAGTTTCATTCTGAGAATGCACAGACGGAACAGATGCAGTTGGAAGAAAATCCGCTGACGGAACAGGTAACATTGAAAGCCGGAAACACTTATACGGCGGGAACAGATTTCCCGGCAGGATGGTATGATGTGACCGAGGCATCAGGAGTCGACTGGGCGGAGCTTCATTACAAGATTTATCTTGGTGATTTTTATGATAAGGAAAATGAAAATCTCAATTATGAAAATTATGGACTCTGGTTTTATGATACAGATGGATCAGAATCTTATAGAAATGCAGTTTTCCCGGAAGGAACGGAGCTGGAAGTGGATGATGGGGACTTAATCCTGACGCCGTCCGGCTCAGTAAAAAACCAGAACTATGACAGTTTCTATGATATGTACCGCTACAGGTGGCAATAAGCTGAAAAATTTATGATACTGATTTTGGAAATTGTCAGGATTAGCAAAGACAGAGTAGAAAGAAAGGATGATTAAATTGGCAAATAAAATATCCGATGAAACAATCGAGTATGTAGGAATCCTTGCAAAGCTGGAACTTTCAGAGGAAGAGAAAGAAGCAGCGAAAAAAGACATGGAGCAGATGCTGGATTATATAGATACATTAAATGAACTTGATACAACAGGGATTGAACCAATGTCTCATGTATTTCCGGTACAGAATGTGTTCCGTGAAGATGTTGTGACAAATGGAGATAACAAAGAAGCGACACTTGCGAATGCACCACTTCGTAAAGAGGACAGTTTTGAAGTGCCGAAGACAATTGGTTAAGGGAGTGAGAGCAGATGGATTTATTAAAACTTACAGCCCTTGAACTGGGCGAGAAGATCAAAGCAAAAGAAGTAACTGTACGAGAAGCAGTCGATGCAGTGATTGGACAGATCAAAGAAGCGGAGTCAGAGATTCATAGCTTTGTGACGATAGATGAAGAAGGTGCTTATGCACAGGCGGAGGAAATTCAGAAGAAAATAGATGTGGGCGAACTGACAGGTCCACTTGCAGGAGTTCCGGTTGCAGTAAAAGATAATATGTGTATCGAGGGACAGCTTACCACATGTAGTTCAAAGATTCTTTCCAACTTCAAACCGACCTATACGGCAGAGGCAGTTGAGAATCTCAGAAAAGCAGGAGCGGTTATCATTGGTAAGACAAACATGGATGAATTTGCCATGGGAAGTACAACAGAGACGTCTTATTACGGACCGACACGCAATCCGCACAACACAGCGCATGTTCCGGGAGGTTCTTCCGGTGGTTCCTGTGCGGCAGTGGCAGCGTCCGAATGTTATTATGCACTTGGATCTGATACCGGCGGATCCATTCGTCAGCCGAGTTCTTTCTGTGGAGTTGTCGGACTAAAACCAACTTATGGAACCGTTTCCCGATATGGACTTATCGCATATGGATCTTCTTTAGATCAGATTGGACCGGTAGCGAAAGATGTATCGGATTGTGCGGCAATTCTTGAAGCAATTGCATCCCATGATCCGAAGGACAGCACTTCCATGGATCGTGATGATTGTGATTTCACAGAAGCACTTGTCGATGATGTGAAAGGACTCCGTATTGGAATCCCAAGAGACTATATGGGAGAAGGTCTGGATCCTGAAGTAAATGATGCTGTGATGAAGGCAGCAAAAGTACTCGAAGAAAAGGGTGCGATTGTTGAGGCGTTTGATCTGCGACTTGTAAAATATGCAATCCCTGCTTATTATACGATCGCAGATGCAGAGGCAAGTTCTAACCTGGAACGTTTTGATGGTGTGAAATATGGTTATCGTACGAAAGATTACGATGGACTTCATAACATGTACAAGAAAACACGTTCAGAAGGATTTGGTCCGGAAGTAAAGAGAAGAATCATGCTTGGATCTTTTGTCTTAAGTTCAGGATATTATGATGCTTACTATCTGAAGGCACTTAGAACAAAAGCTTTAATCAAAAAAGAGTTTGACCGTGCATTCCGTAATTATGACATCATTCTCGGACCGGCAGCACCGACAACTGCTCCGGAGCTTGGAAAGAGCTTAAGTGATCCGATGAAGATGTATTTGGGAGATATTTATACAATCTCAGTCAATCTTGCAGGTCTTCCGGGAATGAGCGTTCCGGTTGGAAAAGACAGCAAAGGACTTCCAATCGGTATGCAGCTGATCGGAAATGTATTTGAAGAAAAAACTTTGATCCGTGCAGCATATACCTATGAGTGTGCGACAAAGAAGATGCATGAAACACTGGCATCTGTCGGTCTTATGTCAGAAAAGGAGGTGCGTTAACAATGGCAAAGCAGTATGAAACAGTCATTGGACTGGAAGTGCATATTGAGCTGGCTACAAAGACAAAGATCTTCTGTGGATGCAGCACAGAATTCGGTGGCGCACCGAATACACATACTTGTCCGGTATGTACTGGTATGCCGGGATCGCTTCCGGTGTTGAATAAACAAGTTGTAGAATATGCTATGGCAATTGGTCTTGCAACAAACTGTAAGATTACACAGGTATGCAAATTTGACCGTAAAAACTATTTCTACCCGGATAACCCGCAGAACTATCAGATTTCCCAGCTGTATCTCCCGATTGCCAGAGATGGATATGTAGAGATCGAGAGTGGTTCAGGAAAGAAGAAAGTAAGAATCCACGAGATGCATATGGAAGAAGATGCAGGTAAGCTGGTTCATGATGAGTGGGATGATACGTCACTTGTCGATTATAACCGAAGCGGTGTGCCACTTGTAGAGATCGTATCTGAACCGGATATGCGTTCCGCGGAGGAAGTTATTGCTTATCTTGAAAAATTGCGTATGATCGTGCAGTATTTAGGAGCATCTGATTGTAAGCTTCAGGAAGGTTCTATGCGTGCAGATGTCAACCTGTCTGTCCGTGAAGTCGGATCCGATCAGTTTGGTACAAGAACAGAGATGAAGAACCTGAACTCATTTAAGGCAATCGCACATGCAATTGAAGGCGAGCGTCAGAGACAGATTGAGTTGATCGAAGAAGGAAAACAGGTTGTACAGGAGACAAGACGCTGGGATGACAACAAAGAGCATTCTTATGCAATGCGTTCCAAAGAGGATGCACAGGATTATCGTTATTTCCCGGAACCGGACCTTGTTCCGATCGTGATCAGTGATGAATGGATCGAGAAAATCAAATCTCAGCAGCCGGAACTTCGTACAGAGAAGCTGGAGCGTTACAAGGAACAGTTTGATATTCCGCAGTATGACGCAGAGATCATCACAGGTTCTAAGAAAATGGCCGATCTTTTTGAGGCAACAACAGCAATCTGTGAGAAACCGAAGAAAGTTGCAAACTGGCTGATCGGGGAGACCTTCCGTCTGATGAAAGACAATGGAATGGAGCCGGAAGATTTAACATTCTCTCCGAAGAACCTGGCAAAATTAATTGATCTTGCGGATGCAGGAACCATTAACAGTTCTGTGGCAAAAGATGTATTCAAGCAGATTTTCCATGAGGATATAGATCCTGAGAAATATGTCGAAGAACATGGGCTTAAGATGGTGAACGATGAAGGTGCACTCCGTGAGACAGCTGCCAAAGTGATCGCAGACAACCCACAGGCAGTCGCAGACTTCAAAGGCGGTAAAGAGAAAGCAATCGGAGCACTGCTTGGACAGACAATGCGCGCCATGAAGGGGAAAGCAAACCCTGGAATGGTGAACCAGGTGCTGCGAGAGTTGTTAAAATAAAATTTGATTTGTCTGTTAGGATTCCTGTAAATGGAACAGATACATTTATTGACTAAGAGCCAGAACAGTTACCGTGAGTGGTGCCTGTCTGGCTCTTACTAACATACGGAACAAAGTGTATTCGGAACGCTCCTGCCTTACATGTGTCCTCAACAATAAAGAAACAAAAGCACTTGGTTATTCAAATGAGAAGTGATAGTTCAATAGTGACGGGGCTAACCAGACAAATCTAATTTGTTGTATTGACAGCCTGGAAAATGTCTGCTAT
>OMGA01000877.1_pt1 | contig 11580 bp, 7 predicted proteins | sample 1674211 | NCBI WGS metagenome assembly OMGA01 (sample SAMEA103958152, study PRJEB25191) | human gut metagenome | biome: human-associated habitat [ENVO:00009003]; feature: intestine environment [ENVO:2100002]; material: feces | place: Germany | collected 2013/2015
CCCGCCACAGCGGCGAACGGCCCCACGGGCGACGCGGCCCCGGCAACCCGCGATTCCGAACCGAAAATGTACGCCTGGGAACAGGAACGCGACGCGATACCGTCCTATACCGACCTGGTGTTGTGCTACGGTGGCAGCCACCACCGCACCCCGTACCGCTGGGACAAGGAGCGTTTCACCCCGTTCGTGACCTATGTGGACGAAGAGGGCAGGGAGCACTGGCTCTTCGACGGGTTCCTCTTCCTCGAATTCCAGGACAGCAGCCGCCCCGACGGGGGTAAATACGCCTACATGGTAGGCGTGCTGCGGGGCCAGGGCATTTCGGCCGGCAAGCAGCAGTGGAAGGAGCTGATCGACTACTGGTTCGACGGTGACAACGGCGTAAATGCCCTCGAAGCGGCCGTAAAGGAGGCTTCACAGCGGCTGGGCACGCCCCCGGCCAAGCGCAAGGTCGTCATGGTAATGCCCGACCCGATCATCTACCGGAAGTACGACGACACGAACGAGTCGACGACCTACTGGGGGTCGCTCGGCGGGCGGCGGATGGATTTCGCCAAGGGAGCCGACCGCGTTGCGGCCTGCAAATGGTATATCGACCAGGTGCGCAGGCGCTTCGACGAAGGAAATTACCAGTATGTCGAACTGGCGGGGTTCTACCCCATCTCCGAGGAGATCGTGACGCCGGGCGACGGCTACTGCCACGAACTGAAAAAGTCGGAAGAGGTCATCCCCCAGGTTGCGGAATACCTGCATTCGATCAACCAGAGTTTCTGCTGGATACCCTACAACCGTGCCGCAGGCTACACCAAATGGAAGGAGATGGGCATCGACTACGCCTACATGCAGCCCAACCACTATTGGGACGACAAGGGCGCAAGGCCGCTGTCACGCTATTTCTCCGACATCAAGGCGCACGACCTGGCGATGGAATTCGAATTCGACGAGAACATCCTCGAGGGGGAGCAGAACTCCGACGTCTACAAAAAAAGGTTCCGCGAGTATATGGAAGGAGCGAAAAAACACGGCGTATACGGAAGCAAGCCGCTGAGCTATTACCACGGCACCAACCGTTTTTACGATCTGTGGGCATCGACGGCCGCAAAGGACAAAGAACTGTTCCATGAATTCTGCCGGTTCGTGATCGGCAACCCGCTGCGGCAACAGCCCGCCGCGTCCGGCAAACCCGCCGCCGAGCAGGGCTACCGGACGACCGGAATTCAGGATTTGGCTCTGATCTACCAGGGCGGCAGCCACCGGCTGGACTGGACGGTCGATGAATTCCGGCCCTATGTCGTACACCGGTTTGCCGACGGCTCGAAAGACTGGCTCTTCGACGGCTTCCTGTTCCTCGAGTTCAAGGACGGCTCGGGACGCAACTACACCGTGGGCTACGAGAAACTCAACGCCCGCAGGACAGAATGGGAGTGGCTGCTGGATCGGATTTTCGAGCAGGGCAAGTCGCTTTCGGCACTCGACCGGTGCATCGGACAGGAGATAAAAGAGCTCGGAAAGCCCGCCTTCAGGCATCAAATCGTACTGGGGCTTCCCGAAGCGATCCGCGGCCAGAAGGACTGGGGCGAGATTGACGGCCGGGAGATGGATTTCTCGAAAGAGGAGGATCAGATCGCCGCGACCAAATGGTACATCGGGGAGCTGGTCGAACGTTTCAAGGCCGCCAAATACAAGCACCTGGAACTCTCGGGCTTCTACTGGGTCGCTGAGGACACCCACCACTGCGCGGAGCTCACCATTCCGCTGAGCGAATACATCCACTCCGAAGGCAAGCTTTTCTACTGGATTCCCTACTGGCAGGCCAAAGGCCATGAGGAGTGGAAACGCCTGGGCTTCGACGTGGCCTACCAGCAGCCCAACCACTTCTTCAACCACTCGATCCCCGACAGCCGCCTCGACGAGGCCTGTGCCACGGCCCGCCGCCACGGGATGGCCATGGAGTTCGAATTCGACGAGAAGGCCACGGCGGCGATCCCCAACTCGTCGCACGACCGGATGGCGGCCTATATCAACCACTTCGAAAAGAACGACGTCTTCAACTCTTCGGCCGTCGCCTACTACTGCGGAAACCGCGGCGTACTGACCCTCGACGAGTCGGACAACCCGAAAGACAAGGCCCTGATGGATCGCCTGGCCCGGATCATCCAGGCACGCCGCTACCTGAAATACGGCATCCCGATGAAGAACAAGACCCGCGTGGTCGCACACCGGGGCTTCTGGCACACCGACGGCTCGGCACAGAATTCGATCGCCTCGCTCCTCAAGGCCGACCAGCTGGGCGTGTACGGCGTGGAATTTGACGTATGGATGGCCTCGGACGGCGTTCCGGTGCTCAACCACGACGGCTGGCACGACGGATACGAGGTACAGAGCACCCCTTCGACCGTGCTGACGACGCTCAAGCTCGAAAACGGGGAGCCGATGCCCACGCTGGCGCAATACCTCGAGGCCGCTAAGGATACGAAGGTACACCTCGTTCTGGAACTCAAGCCCCACGCCACCCCCGAGGCGGAAACCGCAGCGGCCGAGGCCGTGGTGAAGATGGTCGGCCGGTACGGGCTTTCGAAACGCGTGACCTACATCTCGTTCTCACTCCACATAATGAAAGAGCTGGCACGGCTGGCCCCCGCAAAGACGCAGCTGATGTACCTGGGAGGCGGCACGTTGCCCAAAGACCTGAAGGCGATGGGGCTGACGGGCTGCGATTTCAACTACGGCGTATACCTGAACAACCCGACGTGGCTCAACGACATCAAGGCGTTGAAGATGGCCTCGAACGTCTGGACGGTAAACAACCCGGCCGACATGATGTGGGCCATCGAAAACCGGGTCGACTTCATCACCACAGACCGTCCCGACCTCTTCCTGAAGCTCACCCGCAAGTAAGCGGGCCGGGCATCGGATACCCCGGTATACAGGCGATGCATCCGGGACGCGCCCGGATGCATCGCTTCCCTATAAAAACGCAACGATGAAACATTTGAGAATCATGACCTGCCTGCTGTTGCTGGGCAGCATGGCGCCCGCAACGGCGCTCTGTACCGGCAAGGATGCCCCCAAGCGCAGCAAGGAAAAAGGATGCAACCGCCCCTATTCCGAAGCGATGTATGTCAAACGCCAGGGCGGCGACCTCTATATTTCGGCCAAGCTGGACGGGCGGACGGATATCACCTATTGGTTCAGGCGGTGCATGTTCAACGAGCTCTACACGTTCTACCGCGTAGGCATCACGCGCAACAGGGCAGCGCTTCCCTCCACGCAGCCCGAGGCCGAACCCGCCGTCCTGCTCAACTCGACGTACAGCGACAACATCGGGCCTTTCGCCATCCCCGGATGCGGGTGGTGCGGGGGCAACCACAAATACAGGGAACGCACGGCGCGCACGGCACGCAGCGAGGGTTACACCCTGCTGGCCGACGGCAACCGCATCGAGGGCGACACGACGCTATGGGCAAATCGGGTGACGGTCGAGGCCGAAAACGTAATCCTCGACCCGACACGCCCTTACCGGAACGCCGCGGGCGGAGAAGAACTGCGCGACACCCTGTGCCGGGAATCGGTGACATACACTGTCCGCCGCAACAACATCGAGGTCGCGGCCTCACACCGGTTCTGCAACGCCGCGCCCGTGACCATCGCCATCTATTACGGGATGCAGTCGATGTTCGAAGGCGAGACGCACGTACTCACCCCGGGCGGGGCCTACACGGACTGGACGGAAGTGGCGAAGGCATCGACGTTCACCAAACAGGAGCACCCCCTTTTCCGGCGCTACGTCGAAAAGAACAGACAGGGGTACCAATCGACCTGGCTGCTGCCCGACGGGCTGGGAGACCACGCGCTGCTGGACGGGCAGGACGACATCTTCATCTATGCGCCCTACGGCAAGAGCTACCATAAGCTCATCGGGAACAAACGGATCAAGAACGGTGACAAGACCTGCTGGCGGGGTGTCTACACCTGGTTCGAGACGCCTATCGCCGACGATGCCGACCTGTTGTGCTACGAAGGCAGCGCCGGGGGACATACGGCCGTTTTCATCGACTGCAAGCGGGCTTGCAAGAGGACGCTGGCACTGCCCGGATACCTCGACCTGCGGCATTTCGGAACGGCCGAACAGAACGGCGGCATCCGCATTTCGGCCGCCGGGCGGAATAAACTGAAGATAAAGGCCGGCGCACCGGGCAGCTGTGTATTGCTGCTCCGGGAATAAGGTAACGGGGCCTAAATAACGGAAGGCCGCTGCGATCTGCCTGCAAGAATAAGAGGGCCGGGGAAATAAGCATTCCCCGGTCCTCTTATAATTCTGCCCCTGCCGGCTATTAACGCCGCCGATACCGTTTCGGATTCTTCAGCACCGCGTCGACGACGGGCGGCAGAATCTGCTCCATCACGTCGTACCCCGCGGCCGTGGGATGGACTTCGTCGTAGGTATAGGCCGCTACCATGCCTCCGTCCGCTTCGGACATCGCCGCGTGGTAATCCACATAGGGGACATTCTCCCTGCGGGCGTACTCGCGGATCATGGCGTTCAGCTCGATGATCAGGGGCGCGGGTTCCAACTCCTTGCGCCAGCCGAATTCACGCGCGGGCAACAACGAACACAGCACGGGGGCGATGCCGTTGGCACGCGCCAGCTCGACCATCGACACGAGGTTGCCCAGGATATGCGGCAGCGATATGTAACCGGTATTTTGCGCTATGTCGTTCGTCCCGCCGCAGATGACGACCACCTGCGGGTGCAAGTCCAGCACGTCGGCCCGGAAGCGCACGAGCATCTGCGAGGTGGTCTGCCCGCTGATGCCGCGGCTCACATAACCGCGGGCGGCGAAAAAGTCAGGATGCGTCTTGATCCACAGTTCGGTGATCGAGTTGCCCATGAGGACGACCTTCGGATTGCGCACCTGGCCGTTGGCCTGCTCGAAGCGGCCGAAGTTCGCCCAGTCCTGGGTTTGCGCAGCGGCGCAGAGCAAACCCGCAAGGGCAAGGACGGTAAAAAACAGTTTTTTCATCGTTTCAGTAGCTATTGAATGACCTCCATCGGCATCTCCCACCCCATGATCGTCGAGATGTAGGGGATGACCGCAGCGGCGAACTTCCGGTGTCCGCGGTGGTTGGGATGGTACCCGGCCCCCAGGTCGCCGTCCTGGTTGGTGATGCCCGTAAAATGCATGACGCAATGCAGGTCGCCGTCCTCCAGGCCGGCCATGACGGACTGCATATAGGGATAGAACGCCTCCGCACCGTCGGGGATGACGTAAAGGATCGGCACGGAGCCGTAATGTTCGCGCAGGGCGCCGTAAAGCTCGCGGAAAGCCTTGCCGAAGGCGGCCTCGGAGGGTGTAATGCCCGTGCTGCAATCGTTCGTGCCCAGTTTTATCACCACGATGTCGGGCTTGTAGCCCCGGAAATCCCACCGCGGCGAGTCGGTCATGTCGAACGTCCGCAGGATGCGCTGGCGCATGGTGACGTCCGACGTCTGCTTCACGTCGCCCCAGTTACGGACAACGCCCTGTCCCGAATGGGCCGTGAGCACGTAATCGGCATCGAAACAGCGCGCCACGATGCAGCCCCATGCCAGGTCGCAGTTCTCGGTCTCGGGGGTGAAAGGCTCCGAGGCGGTTTTCCCCTCGGTACCGTAGCCGCACGTGTGCGAGTCGCCGATGAACTCGATCAGCCGCGACGGGGCGGGCGGCAGGTCGAGCAAGGCACCGTCGGCCTCGATGCCGTAGAGCGTCGTGCGCCCCTGCTCGGCTTCGGTGCGTTTCTGCACCGTCACGGTATGCGGCCCCGGCGCAAGCCCTTCGGCGAGGGGCACGCACGACGAGGCTCCCTCGACGGTCGCCTTACCGTACAGGCGCCCGTCGACGAATACGTTGTAGTAGTTACGCCCGGTATCCGCAGCACGCATCGCACAGCGACTGCCGTCGAAACGGAACGTGAAATGACAACCGCTCCAGTCGAACGACAGGCTGCCGTCGCCGTTTTCGGCGGCGCGGCCGGTAAAGCGGATCTTGTCCGAACGGGCTTCATAGAAGCGCATGTCGCCGCCGGCCATGCAGGCCCCCGACGCCGCGCACAATGCCAGCGCGAAAAACAGACGTTTCATCCGGACAGCTTATTTGACGTAGGGCCTGATCTTCTCGATCCACACGGCATAACCCGCCGCCTTGAGGTGGATGCCGTCGAACGTGTACTCTTCGGGCAGTTCCCCGTTGCGCTGCATAGCGCTCCAGATGTCGATGAAGGTCAGCCCGCGGCGTTCGGCCATCGCACGCAGCAGTGCGTTGAACTCGGCGAAACGGGCATTCTTGCCCTTCATGAAGGCTTCGTTATGCGCCTCGTTGAGCGGCAGCAGGCTCTGGATATAGACCCTCGTGCGGGGTGTCTCCCGGGCAATGATGTCCAGCAGGCGTTCGTATTGCTGCAGGAGTTTCTCGTTCGAAATCTTCGAGAAAAGCAGGTCGTTGGCGCCGCCCATGATGAAGATAGCCTTCGGTCGTCCGTCGACGATCGGCTGCACGCGGTTGATCATGCCCGATATGCAGTCGCCGCCGATGCCGCGGTTGAGCACGCGTTTCCCCTGGAAATACTCCGCCCAGAAACCGCGTTCGGTCAGGCTGTTGCCCAGCATCACGATGTTTTGCCCGGTGACCGGCACCAGCTCCTCGACATTGCGTTTGGAGAAATAATAGTCGTTGTTGAAGGTCAGCGTATCGCGCTGCGCCTGTGCGGCTGCGGTCGTCGCGACGGCAGCGGCCAGCAGCAGGAGGATGAGTTTCTTCATGGTTCGTTATTTTATCAGGTTTCCTTCGAAATCGACGTCGCGGTCGAACGGATGCAGCGCTTCGTCCGTCATCCGCGCCGCTTCGCGCCGCGTCAGGGGCTCCGTACCGTCGGCAGCGACGGCAGCACCGGCCTTGCGGAGCATGGCGGCAGCCGACGACGCCGTAAGCGGCGCGGGGTCGTCGGACACTTCGACCTGCGGCGCATAGTCGTGCAGGCCGCGGCTGAACTCACCGACGGAGATCCCGCGCTCGGGATAGAACCACGTGCGGTTCGCCCACTGGAACGGCTCGCCCGTCATTCGCAGGATGCCCGTCGCTGCGATGCGCTGCAACATCGCGAAGTCGGGGTCGTCGGGTTTCACGTCGTACAACGGCGCGATATACGCATCCTGCGCCAGCAGGGCGGCCTGCAACCTGCGCACCGGAACTTCGCGGGGCGTGCACCCTTCCCGGGCGGCGATGGCCGCCAACGTCCCTGCGGCCTGTCCCGTGAGCAGGACTACCGGCTGCAGGCGCGTCGAACCGTTGATAAGGTTCGAAACCGATATAGCCTTGTCCGAAACCACCAGGTTGTCCGTCCCGGCAGGGATCATCACCCCCATCGGCACCGAAAACGACGGCACGGGCGGGAAGAGGATCTTCGGCAGATCGGTCCGGCAGTTGCGGTGGTGGTCGACGGGGTATCTTCCCGATCTGAGGACGGCAATCATGGTGGTGGTCGACGGGATAGTCGCCGACCGAAATGCCGGTACGGTAAAGTGCCGACGGGCGGCCGTAACGATCCGCCACGTCATCGAGCGTCAGGCGGATCACCCCGTCCAGGCGCCGCCCCTCGCGGTGGTAAGGCAGGTATGCCAATCCGTCTGCGGTGCCGAACTCGTCATCGGCGATCCCCAGGTGGCTGAAACCCAGTTCGTGCTGGATATAGTAGATGAACCGCAGGGTCTTCTCGCGGGCGGGGCGCAGCGCGGCGTCACGCCGGGCATAGGGCACCTCGACGATATTCATGTAGACGTCGTTGCCGTTGACCGGCCAGTTGAGCATGTATTTGCCATTGGGCAGGCGGCCGTAGTTGAGCATCGCCTCCGCCGGGATCGGCTGCCCCGCAGCGGTCTGGCAGGCCGCAGCGAACTCCGCAGGATCGTACCCTTCGGGGCGGGGGATGGTCTTGTCGGAACCCTTGCCGTAATCCTTGAGGATGGCGACGAAAGTCAGGTCTTGCACGATGTCGTTCGCCTCGGCAGGCGCCAGCGCCTCGCCCGTATCGGCACGGGCGTCCATGCCGATGCGGTAGGGCGTACCGCTCATGGGCAGCGCATCGCCCAGGTCGGTGGCATCGACCGTAATACGAGCCGAGACCTCGAGCCTGTCGCCCCCGCTACGCGAGAAACGGGCGCCCGTCACGCAGTTGCCGCGCTTGTATACCTTATCGAGCACATACCCGTGCAGGACTTCGAGCCGCGGCTCGGCCGCAGCCATCGCCCTGAAGATGCTGTCCGCCACATGGGGCTCGAAGAGCGTGTTGCTCACCCAGCCCGTGGCAAGCGCTTCGGCCCCGCCGTAATGGGCGCGCAAAGCCTCGCGAAATTCGTTCCACAGCCCCGAGGGCAGGTGGTGGTTACCGTCGGCAGCCGGGACGCCCTGCGCCGAGAACATCCCCCCGAGCATGGGCGTGGGTTCGACGATCAGCGTGGCCGCCCCCTGACGCGCCGCGGCGATGGCCGCCGAAGTGCCCGAAGTCGTGCCGCCGATAACCAGCACGTCGACCGTGCGGCGTATCGTTTTGGCTTGTGCGGGACGTACGTGCCCGATTGCGAGGGACAACACCGCCGAAAGTAAGAATCCTATACGTGTCATGCTTGTTTCGTTTCTTTTAAATATCACGGCACCGTTTGAGGCCGGCAAATCGTTTATCAGGCATCGGGAACGAGCCGCCTATTTGCATTGTTCGAGGATCTGCCATATCTGGTAAAGTCCGCGCGGAACATGGAAACACCCCTTCCACTTGCCGCCCTTGAGCGGGAGGAGTACCTCCCCGCGGCGGTTGAGGTAACCGAACCATTCGGGATATTTCGGATCTTTGAAGTGCGTCCACATGTAATCGTGCAGTTTCTGGAACCACGCGAGGCACTCCTTGTTGCCCGTCAGCTGGTAGCCCTTGATCATCGTAATCGCGGATTCGATATGCACCCACCACAGTTTCTGATCCCATTCGAGCTGCTGCTGCGGACGCCCGAGGCGATCCATGAAATAGAATATGCCGCCGTACTGTTTGTCCCAGCCGTATTCAATGGTCGAAAGCGCAATCTTCACGGCTTTGTCGATCAGTTCGGGACGACCGAGCCGCTTGCCCAAGTCCATGATGAACCACATCGCCTCAAGCGAATGCCCCGGGTTGACCGAGCGTCCCTCGAAGGAGTCGACCAGCGAATTGTCTTCCGCCGAGACATTCTCGACGATAAGCCCGAGGTCTTTCTGGTAAAAGACCTCCATCACCTCGTGCAGGCATGTTTCGATCGTTTGGTCGATGAGTTGCTTGTCGATGAGCTGCTCGATTTCGAGCGACAGGTTGCACAGGATCATCGGCAGCGCGAAATCCTTGATCGGACGCGTCCCCGGATGTGCCTTGCACCACTTGCCCTTGGGGTTCGAACGCTTCTCGAGCACCCGGTCGAAAGTCTTTTTGGCGATGGCGGCATACCCGGCGTCGTCCGAGGCGATGGCCAGCTGCGCGAAGGCCATCGTGGCGAACGTATACGAGAAAATGTTGTAGGGGTCGACCAGCGGCCGGCCGTCGCGCGTAAGCGAGAAATACCAGTTGTAATTGCCATCATGGCCGTATTTCTTCAGGAACTCCGCACCCTGCAAAGCACACTCGAGCCACTCGGGGCGTTTTTCCACCTTGTTATAGAGCATCGAGAAAAGCCACACCTCGCGGCCTTGCAGCCAGATGAACTTGTCGGTGTCGTAGACGCTGCCGTCGCGTTCGAGGCAGGTGAAATACCCCCCGTATTGTTTATCCTGGGAGTGTTCGAGCCAAAACGGCAGGACGCTGTCCAGCAGCTCCGACTTATACTCGCCGGCCAGTTTCTGAAAATCCATAGTGTCGGTTGTTAAATTGATGTCCCGGAGGTGATCCAGACGACGGAGGTCTCCGGCCTGAATGCGCACAGCACCGGATTCATTATTCGTGTTATTCATTTTTTTGCCAGTATTTCTCTATTTCTTCAAGCGAGCGCCCCGTGGTTTCGGGAACGGCACGCCAGATAATCAACATATAGGGGACGCACATCGCCGCGAAGAGGAAGAACGTGCCGGCGGGCGTAAGGTTTTCGAGCATCCAGGGCGTCAGCTGCCCGATGAGGTAGGTGCCCACCCACAGCGCAAGCCCGGCGATCGACATCGCCAGCCCGCGCACCCGGGTGGGGTACATCTCCGAGAGCAGCACCCACACCACGGCGCAGATAGAAACGGCGCAGCAGAAAATATAGGCCAGGAAGAACACCAGCAGGAATACGCTGGGCAATCCCAGCGCCGCGCCGCACATGAAATAGAACCCGATGCAGAGCAGCGAAACGATCATGCCCGACACACCCCAGTAGACCAGTTGTTTGCGTCCCACGCGGTCGATGATGACAAGCGCCAGCACCGAGGTCAGCATGTTGACCACACCCACGAGCACCTGCGAGAAGAGCGAATCGCCGCTCGACAGCCCTGCATTTTCGAAGATCGTCGGGCCGTAGTACAGCACGGCGTTCACGCCCATGAACTGCCCCAGGATGGCGATGAAAACGCCTATGACGACCGCCTTGCGGATACCCGGCTCGAACAGCACGCGCCATTCGGACTTCGACGAAGCGGAAGCCGTGCCGTGAACGGCAGCGATCTCCTCGTCGGCGGCTTCCGACGAACGGTAGATACGCTGCAAAACGGCATGCGCACGCACGTCGCGGCCGCGCAGCACGAGCCAGCGGGGGCTTTCGGGAATGAAGAATATAACGGTGAAGAAGAGCAACGCAGGCAGCGTTTCGGCACCGAACATGCCGCGCCACAACTCCGTAACCCATATCTTCTGCATCCACGGGGAGGCGTAGGCGGCCGTTTCGGCCGATTTGAGTATCTGGAAGTTCACGAGGTAGGCCGCCAGGAACCCGACCGTGATGGCCAGCTGGTAAAGCGACACGAGTGTCCCGCGCCAGCGCGCCACGGCGACCTCGGAAATATACATCGGCGAAACGATCGACACCACGCCGATGCCCACGCCGCCCACGATGCGGTAAACGACCAGTTGCGTGAAGTCGGCACTGACGGCACAGCCGACGGCCGAAACGGTGAACAGCACGGCCGACAGCAACATCGTCAGCTTGCGCCCGAAACGGTCGCTCAGCACTCCGGCCACGGCCACGCCGCCGATCGAACCGACGAGCGCACACCCAACGAACCATCCCTGCTGCATGGCGTCCAGCGAGAACTGCGAGGCCACACCGGATATCGTACCCGAAATGACCGCCGTGTCGTACCCGAACAAAATCCCGCCTATGGCGGCTACCAGTGACAGGAATGCCACATATCCCGTATTCGTCTGTGATTTCATCGGCTAACGGATGTTAAAGTATTCCTTGTAACGGTCGAAGAGATGCCCGGCCTGCAGGTATGCAGACTGGGGGCTCATGAAATGCGAAAATTCGAATGTGATGGCCTTGTCGTAGCCCGCACGCATGGCGGCTTCGAGCTTCATGCGCAGCTTGTCGAACTTGATGGGCAGGAACTTGATGGGCAT